>Ga0081528_100070_pt1 | contig 83279 bp, 76 predicted proteins | sample HotLakmasection4_FD_71011 | JGI IMG/M metagenome (GOLD analysis project Ga0081528, IMG submission 71011) | Hypersaline microbial mat communities from Hot Lake, Washington, USA - Section #4 (SPADES assembly) (version 2) | ecosystem: Environmental > Aquatic > Non-marine Saline and Alkaline >...
GCCTCGAGCTCGGCGCGCGGCAGGTCGGACAGGGACAGTTTCTTCGACGACGACATACCGAACTATGTCGCCGCCATCGTGCCCCGCCTCAACCCAGGCAACCCTGCTCTGCCCGGATTTTTGCCCCTCGTACGGGCGAGGCGCCCAATCCCCTGGCCGGCGGCCCGATCCCCGTCCGCATCGAGAGCCGCATGGACGGCCCCGACCGCGAGGTCAACACCTTCTATCAACCCCCGCCCACCGCCGGCCCGAACGCCGCCCCGGTTCGAAGCATGGAGCTCGTCTTCGAGCGGGAGTAGACCCGTCGGAGAGCCGACGCCCGCTTCGGCCGCGGCAAAAAATCCGGGCCGGGCGGCGCCGAGTCTCCGGGCGGTTGCGGCGGCGCGGGATCCGCGGGTAATTTCCTTGCGCAAAGACCCCGGTTGCTCGTTCGATCTCTAAAGAATTTGGCCGGTTTGCTGCAAACTTGTTGCCGACCATCGGCCGTCAAAGATCCAGATCAATCCAAGTATAAGCACGGCAGAATCTGCGCTGCCTCAACTCATCCGGAACAAGACGGGCGCTCCAATGCCGGCATCTGCCGTTCCCCGCGGCAGTGTGCCGGCGGTCACAGTACGCCGGCGCGACAGGAGGGGCTGGCGACGTCCAAGGGTTGCGTGCCGCGATCCGGGCTGTCGCCGGGGGACGTGTGGGCAGTGCCGGCCGCCGGGGGATGTCCCCGGCACCCGCCTGCGGGCGGGTTGGGGCCGGACCAACCCCTTGGTTCCGCGTGATAATGCCCGGGAGCAAAACGCCGATGAATAGCGCCTACAAGAAAGAATGCTGGGTGGCACTGATCGCCTTCGCGGTTGTGACCCTGCTCACGCATATCTTTCCCCTGTACTTCATCTTCCGCGACACGATCGAAGAGGCACTTGCCACGGGGACGATGACCATCTTTGGCTTTCCGGCCCACTACCTGCTGACGATCGTGGTCGGCTGGCTGGTCGTCATCCCGCTGTACTGGGTCTACATCAACGTCAGCGAGAAGATTGACGACGAAATCGCCGAATCCGCTCCGTTCGCCGTTCTGGAGGAGCGGGAGCGCGAGCGCATGGCCGCCGCGAAGGCGCCGACGGGAGGTGCCGAATGACCGCGTTCGCATGGCTTGCCGCTGCCGCCCTGGCCCTCGTGCCCGCATCGGCCCTGGCGCAGGCTCAGCAGGAAGAGCTCCAGTCCTATCGGTTCGTGCCCGACGAGATGATGTCGCTGCTGGGCATCATCTATACCGTCGCCATGGTCGTGGTGTTCCTGTACGTCGGCTGGATAAGCAAGCGCCGTGTCGCCACCAGCGAGGACTATTTCGCCGCGGGCCGCAAGGTCGGCGGCCTGTCCAACGGCCTGGCGATGACGTCGAACTACATGAGCCTGGCCACGTTCCTGGGCTTCACGGCGCTGCTGTGGAGCATTCAGTACTTCATGGTGGCGATCACGATGAGCTTCATCGGCGGGTTCGTGATGATCTCGATCGCCATCGCGCCGTCGCTGCGCCGCTGGGGCAAGTTCACCAGCATGCAGTTCATCGGCGATCGGTTCGGCCCGCTGGCCAAGGTCATCGCCGTGCTGTGCATGATCCTGCTGGCGCAGCTCTACCTGATCGGCCAGATGAAGGGCGTCGGCAACGTCTTCCAGGTGATGTTCCACTGGGACTACACCACCGGCCTGATCGTCGGCGGCCTGGTGGTGACGACCTATGTAACGATCGGCGGCATGTACGGCCTGAGCTACAACCAGAGCCTTCAGGCCGTCATCATGTTCATTGCCCTGTTCATCCCCGCGGCGATCATTCTGTGGCGGATGGATGCCGGCTGGGCCTCGCTGTTCCCGCCGTTCGGCTACGGCAGCCTGGTGCCGCAGATGATGGACGCGCTGCCGTCCTACTTCGATCCCTTCAGTACCGCCAACGGCACACTGCCGCTGACGCCGAAGTTCTATACCGCGATCATGCTGTCGATCGCCTTCGGCACCATGGGCCTGCCGCACATCGCGATGCGCTACTTCACGGCACCGTCGGTGCGCGACGCCAAGATGTCCACGCTGTGGGGCATCGCCTTCATCGGCCTGGTGTTCTTCACCACGTTCGCGATCGGCTTCGCCGCGAAGCTGTACTCGATCAACGTTCTGCAGAACCAGATGGGCCTGCAGGTGGAGCGGGCCGAGGCCGACCTGCTGGTGGTGGTGATGAGCCAGGCGTTTACGCCGTCGTGGATCGCCGCCCTGCCGGTCGCGGGCGCGCTGGCCGCCGGCATGTCGACGATCGGCGGCCTGCTGATGGTGATCGGCACCGGCATCGGCAGCGACATCTACACGACCGTCGTGCCGAACGCCAAGGACCGCAACCGGGTCAAGGCCGGCTACTTCTTCACCGCGTTCGGCGGCATCGTCACCATCATCCTGGCGCTCAATCCGCCGGACTTCCTGCTGACCAGCGTGATCTGGGCGTTCGTCGTGGCCTCGTCCACCTTCACCCCGGTGCTGATCCTGGGCATCTGGTGGAAGGGCGCCAACAAGGCCGGCGCCATCGCCGGCATGGTCGTCGGCGGCTTCCTGTCGATCGCCCTGTGGTGGACCAAGGGCAGCCTGCTGGGTGTGGATCTGATCCAGCTCGGCCCCCTCGGCTACCTGGTGACGGCGATCTTCAGCGCATCGGCCGGCTGGTTCTCCGTCGTCGTCGTCAGCATGCTGACCGGCGGCGAAAAGAACGAGACGATCCTGCGCGAGATCGACCGCATCCACGGCTGGCGGGACTACGACCCGCGCCGCTACAACGGCAAGGCGTTCCCGCTCGGCTGTGCCGCCATCGCCCTGGCGCTGATGATCTGGTCGGCCACACCCGACCCGGCGTTCGAGGCCGTGGAGACGACCGCGGCGGAGCCGGCGGCGGAGGAGCAGGTTGCCGTCCAAGCCGAGCCGGCCGCGGATGCGGCGGCGGAGCCGGCGGAACGACCGGCCGGGGCCGTTGTGGCCGCGACCGCGCGCGACTAGCCTGACCGGCACGCGTCGGCGGGGGGCCGGATGCTCGGCCCCCCGTCGTCGTTTCGCCATACTTTCGGTATTTCGGGATTTGCGGGTACCCCTTCCGTCCCGCACGACACGCCCTCCGCCATGCGCCCGATCCAGCTGATCCTTCCCGACGAGGACACGTTCCGCCACGCCCTGGAGAGCCCGCGCGCGCCGTGGATGGTGACCGCGTTCATCCTTGCCGTGGGCGTGCTGTACGGCACCCTGGTCGCGGCCTTTCAGCAGGCCGTGGGCGGCACGCTGGAAGGCATCCCGGTGTCCGAGTTCCCCGCCTACATCCTGTACGGCGGCAACATGCTGGCCGGCGTGCTGATCGCCCTGGCCGGCCACGCCGGTGTCACCCTGATCGCCTGGCTGATGGCCCGCGGCGTCGGCGGCCCCGGCCACATGGGCGCGCTGTACCGCTGCACCGCCTACCTGCTGCCGCAGATCGTGCCGGCGCTGCCGTACATCGCGATGCTGAGCATCGCCGCCCCGGAGCCCGCGGCCGGCGCGGACGGCGGTCCGGCCGTGACGCTGCCGCTGCAGATGCTCTACCTGCCGCTGGCCGGCCTCGGCATCGCCATGGTGCTGAGCGGCCTGTTCAGCCTGTACCGGTCCGTACAGGGCCTCAGCCCCGTCCGCTCCGGCATCGCCACCGCCCTGTTCGCGCTGTTCCTCGGCTCGATCCTGATCGTCGCCTAGGCCCGGGCGGCACGAGGCGGGCCGCGCGGCCCCGGACCGGCGAGACGCCCGGAACCGAAGCCCCGCGGCGCGACCGCCGGGGCACGATCGCCGGTCTTGCCGACCACACCGCTGCCGCAATCCCCGGCGAGATATCGGCGTCGCCGGCCGGCCCTGCCGTTAAGAAACGCGAAGCGCAATCCATATAGTCTCCAGCCGCTCAACGGCGCGGACGTCGGCTGCACAGAGGGCCGACTGCAACGGAGGATTGCCATCCCATGCCCGAAACCGCCCTTGCCACCCGTTCCGCCGACACCGCACTGGCGGTGCTGGCGCCGGAGTCCCGAGCGCTGGAGCCGGTCGAGCGCGAGAAGATCGAGCAAATCAAGCACCACGTGGACCTGATGTCCTCCACCAGCGTGATCAACTTCGGCACCCAGTCGGAGCGCCGCGTGGCGGACTTCGCCGACACCGTGCTGGACCAGGTCATGTCCAAGGACCTGGGCCCGGTGCACGAGCGGCTGTCGGAGATCAAGGCGATCGCCAACGGCCTCAACGCCGAGCGGCTGCGCGAGAAGACCGGCTTCTTCAGCCGGCTGTTCTTCAACATGAAGCGGGAGATCGCCAGCTTCTCCGACCGCTTCATGACGGCGCGCGGCCAGATCGACGGCATCGCCGCCAAGCTGGAGGACCACATCCAGGACGTCAGCCTCGGGCTGATCATGCTCGACAAGCTGTTCGACCAGAACCTGGACAATTTCCGCGAGCTCAGCCTGCACATCCAGGCCGGCAAGGAGCTGCTGGACCACTACCGAAACGTCGTCCTCAAGGAGGCCGAGGCCGAGGCAAGGAAGCGCGAGAACGACCCCAACGCGCTGGTGTACGCCCAGCGGGTGCGCGACCTGAAGGCGGCGATCGAGCGGCTGGACCGCAAGATCATGAACCTGGAGAAGTCGAAGGCGATCGCGCACGCCTCGATGCCGACCATCCGCCAGGTGCAGCAGACCGGCATCATGCTGGTCGAGGAGCTGCGCTCGGCCATCGCCCACGCCATTCCGGCGTGGAAGAACACCATGCTGATCCACATCGAGCAGCTCAAACAGCGGCATGGGCTGGAGACGCTCAGGGCGATGACCGACTTCACCAACGCCCAACTCAAGGCCATGGCCGACCAGCTGGAGCAGAACACCGTCGACATCCACCAGCAGAGCCAGCGCGGCATCGCCGACGTCGAGGCGATCACCTACACCATCAACAAGCTGATCGGCACGCTGGACAAGGTGGACAGCCTGGAGCGCGAGGCCCGCGAGGCCCGCGAGCGCGGCCGCACCGAATTGGCCAAGGCCGAGGCCGACCTGCGCGCCCAGCAGGTCAGGATCGACTGATGCGCCCGCGCGCGCTATGGTCCGGCCGGCAACGTCCGGTGGTCTGTCGATGACATTTTTGCGAAAAGCGGTTCCCGTCCTGGCCGCGGCCGGGCTGCTCGCCGCCTGCGACGGCGGCGGCGGCCCGCCCGGCCCGGAGCGCACGCTGTCGATCCTGTCCGGCTCGGAGAACCGCAGCCTGGAGCCGATCGTCGCCGACTTCTGCGCCGACGAAGGCTGGGCCTGCCCGATGAGCTACAGCGGCTCGGTCGACATCATGCTGGCGCTGCAGGACGGCGCCCTCGGCCACGACGCGGTGTGGCCGGCGCACAGCCGCTGGGTCGAGCTCGGCGACCGCGAGCGCCGGGTCAAGCACCTCGAGTCGATCATGCAGACGCCGGTGGTGTTCGCCATCACCGACGAGCACCGGCAGCGCCTGGGCCTGGACGAGGGCGAGGTGACGACGCGCGACCTGGTCCGCCTGACCGAGGCCGGCGAGCTCGAGTTCCTGATGACCTCGGCGACCCAGTCGAACAGCGGCTTTTCCGCCTACATCGCCATGCTGACCACGCTGGCCGGCAGCCCCGAGGTGCTGACCGAGGACATGCTGGAGAGCGAACGGCTGCGCGAGGACGTGCGCACCCTGCTGGGCGGCGTCGCCCGCACCTCGGGCAGCTCCGGCTGGCTGCGCGACCTGTACCTAAACGGGGCGGAGACCGGCGCCTACTACGCGATGTTCAACTACGAGGCGCTGATCATCGAGGCCAACCGGGAGCTGGAGGCGCGCGGACTGCCCGTGCTGCACGTGATCTATCCGGCCGACGGGCTGGCCGTGGCGGACAGCCCGCTCGGCTTCGTCGCCCGCCCGGACGACCCGGACTCGGCCGGGCGCGAGGCGTTCTTCCAGCGCCTGCAGGCCCACCTGCTGTCCGACGAGGTCCAGGCCGAGCTGCTGGCGCTGGGCCGGCGCACCGGCTTCGGCGGCACCGTGCGCGACGCCGACCCGGACGTGTTCCGGCCCGAGTGGGGGCTGGACACCGAGTCCGTGCTGCCGGCCATCCGCTTCCCCGCGCCGGACACGATCCGCGAGGCGCTGGCGCTGTATCAGGCCGCGCTGCGCCGGCCGTCGCTGCTGGGCCTGTGCCTGGACTTCTCCGGCAGCATGGACGGCCTGGGCGCCGACCAACTCAAGGAGGCAATCCGGCAGCTGTTCGACCCGGCGACCAGCGAGCGCTACCTGCTCCAGGCCACCGACCAGGACGTGTTCGTCGCCATCCCGTTCTCCTCGGAGCCCTGGCAGGTGATGATCGCGGAAGGCCCGCAGGAGGCGGTCGCGCTGGCCGAACGCGTGCAGCGCCTGCCGCCCCACGGCGGCACCGACATGTACGCCTGCGCGCGCGAGATGATCGCGCGCCTGCGCAGCCGCCCCGAGGCGGCGACGCACACCACCGCCATGATCCTGATGACGGACGGCCGCAGCGACGGCGATCCGGCGGCTTTCCGGCAGGATTATCAACGGGCCGAAATCGACATCCCGATCTTCGCCATCACCTTCGGCGATGCCGACCAGAGCCAGCTGGAGGACGTCGCGGACTGGACCCGGGCGCGCGTGTTCGACGGCCGCGACGACCTGACCCGGGCGTTCCGCCATGCGCGCGGCTACAACTGACGGCGCCATGGACGCGATCTACAGCCTGCGCCACGTCATCGCCCCGGCGCTGGGGGCGGCGACCATCCTGGTCGCGCTGTTCGCGCTGGGCATCGCGCCGACCGTGGCGATCGTGATCGGCGCCGTGGTGTGGGCCGGCGCGGCGCTGATGCTGGTGCCGCGGCGCCGCTTCCAGGGCCTGCTGAAGGCCGAGGGCCTGGGCTACGACGCGGATCTGGCGCGCCGCGAGCTGGAGGCCGCGGCCGGCCGGGTGCGCACCCTGCGCCGCCTCGCCGACCGGATCGACCGGCCGGCGCTGTCCGGCAGCCTGGGCCGCATCGCCCGCTCGGCGGAGTCGATCCTGCGCGACCTGGAGCGCACGCCGCGCGACTTCCGCCGCATGCGCAAGCCGCTGACCCACTACCTGGCGCACGTCGAGACGATCGCGGAGCGCTACGCCTACATGGCCGCCGCCGGGCCGGTCGACCCCGCCACGGCGCAGCGCATCGAGCACACCCTGGCCGACCTGGAGCGCGTCTTCGAGGAGTACAACCGCCGCGCCATCGAGGACGAGGCGTTCGACCTGGACTCCCGCATCCTTCTGCTGGAGCAGGAGATCAAGGCCGAGGGCGTGTCCGGGCCCGGCTCCCCGGATCCGCCCGGCCCGTGGCAGCGCCGATGAGGGAGACGCCCGCATGAACCCGCGCCTGATCGGTGCCCTGCTGTTCGTCGTCGCCGCGCTGATCGCGGTCGGCTACTACCTGTTCCAGCAGGGCGGCGCCGACCCGCTGACCAGCGCCCTGGTCGGGGAGCGGCCGGACCCGGTCGCGGCGATGGGCTTCGTCGGCGGCGAGAAGCGGCGCTTCCTGGGCAACGAGCGCACGCAGGAGATCCTGACGGACCGCTACGGCATCACGCTGGACGCGCGCCGCGCCGGCTCCATCGAGATGGTCACCGACCCGGCGCTGATCGGCCAGGACCCGGACTTCTACTGGCCGGCCAGCCAGGTGTCGCTGGAGCTGGCGCACGCCAACGGCCTGCGCGAGGTGCAGCGCGAGATCGTGTTCAACTCCCCGATCGTGCTGTACTCGTGGTCGCCGGTCGCCGAGGCGCTGGAGGCGCGCGGCCTGGCCCGGCCGCTGACCGACGCGCGCGCCGCCTTCGCGGTGGACACGCCGGCCCTGCTGGATCTGGTGCTGGCGGAGGAGTCGTGGTCCGCGCTGGGCCTGGGCAACCTGTACGGCACCGTGATGCTGACCTCGACCGACCCGACCCGGTCGAACTCGGGCAACCAGTTCGCCAGCCTGATGACCGTCGTGCTGGCCGACGGCGCGACCTCCGGCCCGGCGTTCGACGCTGCGGTCGAGCAGGTTGCCGGCATCTACCGGCGCATGGGCTACACCGAGGGCTCCAGCTCGACCCTGTTCGAGCAGTACCTGCGCCAGGGCATGGGCGCGTTCCCGCTGATCGCCGGCTACGAGAACCAGCTGATCGAGTTCGCCGCCGCCGACCCGGAGCTGTGGCGGAGCCTGGAGGAGCGCGACATCCGCCCCGTCGTGCTCTATCCGGAGCCGACGGTGTTCTCCAGCCACATCTTCCTGGCCATGACCGAGCCCGGCCGCAGCGTGCTGGCGGCGCTCGCCGACCCGGAGCTGCAGGAGCTGGCCTGGTCCCGGCACGGCTTCCGCTCCGGCTTCGCCCCGTCGAACGACCCCGCGATCCTGCCCGTCGCCGGCATCCCCGACACCGTCACCATGGTCGTCCCCATGCCCCCGTTCGCCGCCGTCGAGCGCGTCCTCGCCGCGATCTCCGGCGAGCCCCCGACCCCGCGCACCGGCGACGCCGTCCCGGGCAGCGCCGGGGCGCGCGATGCGGAGGCAGAGGCAGGGAAGCGGTAGGCGCCCACCGCAGCCGCGGGCACCGCGGCACCTCTTTGAGCGACCAGAATCGGGTACGCCGGCGAGAAGCGCCCGCCCGCCCCCTACGCCGCGTGCATCGTCGGCGGCGCCAGGTCCATCAGCTTGCGCAGGAGGTATTCCGCGTCGTCCCAGCGCAGGTCGTCGCACTGGGTCAGGATGCGCTCCAGCATGGTGCGGCTGTAGCTCTCGCGGTCGTAGTCGGCGCCGCGGAAGTCGGTCTGCACGGCGACCATGACCGCGGTCCGGAACGCGGGGAACAGCTTGGCCGGCAGGCGGGCCCGGTCGTACAGCGGCTTGAAGCCCTGCATGCCGGGATCGTGGATCAGGATGCGGGCGTTGACCACCGGCACGCCGGCGAGCTGCGCCATGGCGTACTCGAAGAACGGCATGTCGCCCATGCACAGCGCGCGCAGGATCAGCGACGGCGACAGCCGGCCGTTGCGGCCGAGCTGGGCGACCAGCTTCTCCAGCGCGTTCTCGTCTGTGAACGGCTTGACGATGTTGACCGTCGCCCGTTCGCGCGCGCGCAGCACCAGCTCGCTGGCGCTGTCGGCGGACATTTCGTGGTGGGTGACCAGGTAGTCCTTGAGCCGGTCGGAAACCATGGCAACCAGCCGCTCGGTCACGGTAACCGGCAGCCTGCCGCGCTGGACCAGCGGCTCCTGGATGTCCTCGTCGGCGCCGTAGCGGTCGACCACCCGGTGCAGCGTCTCCTCGCGGATCCGGGCGCCCTTGTTGGCGACCACCGTGCGCACCACCGTGCGGTTGTCGGTCTCGACCAGCGCATCGGTCACCGCCTCCGACAGCGTCTCGCGGCGGGCGATCGCGGCCTGCTTGCTCTCCGGCACGGTGCGCACCAGCCGGATCAGGTCCTCGTCGGCCAGGACCTCGGAGTATTCCAGGATCGGCATCGCGACCGAGTCGATGTCCCTGGCCAGGTGCAGCGCAACGTCGCGCGGCAGGTTGCTGGACGCCTTCAGGTTCGCGGCCAGCGCCTCGCGCACCAGGGTGGCGGCGTCGCGGGCCATGATCTGGACGATGTCCTGGGCCAGCGCCAGCTCGTCGCGGGTCAGGCTGGTCGCATCGAGCTGGCCGGCCACCTTCTCGGCGATCGTGGCGCGCACCTGCGCCGAGGGTTCCGCCAGCAGGCGGGCGACGTCGTCGCGCGAAAGGGAGCTTGTCATCCGGGAGCCCAACCGCAGGAGGACCGAACGGCCTCGGCCCGCCATCGTGCCGGGCCCGCCGCCAAATAACCGCGAAACAAACTGCCAAGGAGTCTTTAATGTTACCTTAAGCGCAGGCCGTCACGCCGCCCGGCAGCCTGCCGCCCTCCGCGCTGCGACCCGTTTGTCCATGGCGGACACCGGCATGGCGGCCGCGCGGCCGATGCGCTAGCCTCGTCCCCCTGTCGACCGGGCGACCGGCGCCCCAGTTACATCCCGTACGAGAGGGAGGTTCGCCGGTGAGGGGATTGCTGACCGCGTTGATGATCATGGCCGCGGCCGCCGTCGGGCGGCCGGCCGGGGCCGAGGACGGACGCCTGCCCGCCGACGAGGCGCTGCGCCGCGCCGAGGCGGGCGAGCTGCTCATCGTCGACGTGCGCTCGCCGCTGGAGTGGCGGCGCACCGGGCTGCCGGCCGGGGCCGCGCCGGTCACCATCCACAACAGCGGCGGGCCGGAGGCCTTCCTGCGCGAGGTGGAGGCCGCCGTCGGCGGCGACCGCGACCGGCCGGTGGCGCTGATCTGCGCGTCCGGGGTGCGCTCGCGGGCGGCGCAGTCGTTCCTGGCCGCGCGCGGGTTCACGCACGTGTACGACATCGCCGAGGGCATGCACGGCGGCCGCCACGGCCCGGGCTGGATGTCCCGCCGGCTCCCGACCGAGCCCTGCACGTCATGCTGAGGCGCAGGTTCCGGCTGGCCGCCGCGGCGGCGCTGCTGCTGGCCGCATCGGCGTGCGGCGACGGCGACGAGGGCGGCAACGGCGGGGGTACGGCGGCGGGCGACGACCTGTTCGCCCAGGGCCGGCAGGTGTTCACGCGCTGCGCCGCCTGCCACGCCGCCGGCCACCGAGAGAACAAGGTCGGGCCGCACCTGGTCGACCTGTTCGGCCGTCCGGCGGGCAGCCTGCCGGATTTCCGCTATTCGCAGGCGATGGCGACCGCCGACATCGTGTGGACCGAGGAGACGCTGGAGGCCTATCTGCGCGAGCCGCGCGACTACATCCCGGGCAACCGCATGGCCTTCGCCGGGCTGCGCGACGACGAGGACCTGCGCGCCCTGATGGCCTATCTGCGCCGCGTGACGGTGCCGGAGGAGGCCGCCGAGTAGGACCGACCCGCACGCGCAAAAAAAGAGGGCGGAGCGTTCGCGTACCACTCCGCCCTCCCCGCCGGCAGGCGCAGGGACCCGGACCCCGCCGGCCGGCATACCCGCTCAGGCCGCCGCCCAGGCGCCCTTGTAATCGCCCTGGTGGCCGCCGTCGAAGAACACCTCCAGGATGCGCCGGCCCATCGGGTCGAGGGACGCCGTCTTGCGGAAGTGCTCGAGCTCAAGGCGGAAGAAGGTCATCAGCTGCTCGCCGCCGAGGTCGTAGGCCTCGTCGCCGATCTCCGGCTGCAGATTGGTGCGCAGGAACCAGTCCGGGATCAGCGCCCCTTCGACCTGCATCTGGAGCTGCACGTAGCCCAGGATCGGCAGGCGCGCCCGTTCCAGCTGGCCCGGCCGGAACCGGGCGCCGCCGCGCCGGGCCAGGTACTCCCGCCCGATCCACTGCGGCATGAAGCCGACCTTCCACGCGCCGATGTGGCTGTTGGGGAAGATGGCGAAGTCGGTCTCGGGCGTCTCGCGGATCTGGCGCAGCAGGATGTTGCCGAGCTCGACCTTCTGCCCCGTGGCGAACGGCCAGAACGAGCCGACGCCCTCGCTGCTCAGCCCCCCGGTGTCGACGATGCTTGGGTTGGCGTGGCCGCGCGGGGTGGCCAGCCGCCACAGCCAGCCGAGCGGCGGCGGCAGCACGTGCATCATGCCCAGGATGCCGTAGCTCGGCTGCTCCCGCGTGCACGGCGGGGTGCGCACGCCGAGCGTGCGGATGTCGATCTCGACCGGCTCGTTGACGATGTTCGGCACCTGGTGGCGCGGCAGCACGACCCGCGGGTTCGGGCACGGCTTGCCCGGTGCGTCCTCAACATGTTCCCAGATCAGGCAGGTGGCACCGGGTACCGCTTCGAGGTTGAGGAACAGCAGCGGCTCGGTCGGGTTGACGCAGGTCCGCTCCAGGTGCGGATCGGTGCCGTACTTCTTGATGTGGTCGACGCGCACGAACCAGCCGTTCTCGGCGTCGGTGGCGACCAGCTTCTTGCTCTGGTTCTGCAGGCCCGGCTGGCATTGCGCCATGTCGTCGGTGACGGGATGCAGCTCGCACGCGCGCGGCAAAGTGAGATACCGCTTTTCGCCGCTGACCAGGTTCAGGCCGAGCAGGAGGCGCCCGTCCACCTCGCGGTGCGGGTACTCCAGCATCTCGCTCTTGCCGCCGCCCGACGCGCCCTCGTGCATGATCGTGAAGGTGTTGTCGTACGGCGTGACGAGCTGCACCGTCGAGGAGTGCGTGGTCACCCAGCCCTCGGCCTCGCCGATGTTGAGCAGCACGCCGTAGATGCCCTTCTTGGCGCTGGGGCCGGGATAGAGGTTGAGCGAGAACACCTCGTGCGCGCTTTCGGTGCGGTGATGGATCACGACCTGCCGGCCGTCGCACAGCGTGTGTCGGAACGGCGGCGCCAGGACGACGATGGCACGCGGGGCAAAATCCGTCGGCACCTCGCTGCCGGGAATGCTGCCCTGCAGGTCGGCCAGCGCGGCGGCAAAGAACCCGGCATTGGCCGGCGCCAGCAGCAGCGCATCGTAACCGTAGTCCGGGTGTCCGGCCTTGAACGGGACCAGCACCAGCTCCTGCATGCCCAGCCAGGCCAGGATGTCCTTCCGCACCGGCGCGAACGATTGGCCGAACCGGTCGTCGAAGCGGCGCTGGTCCGACGGCGCGGCGTCGGCAACGACCATGCTGTCGGGATCCCGGCGGCGCATGTACGGATCGAGGTAGTTGACGGCGACGCCGTTGCGGGCGCGCACCACCTCGGCCTCGGCGACATAGCCCCGGCCGGGCACGTCGTAGCCGACCTCGAAGCGGTCGCTGGCGACGCCGCCGAGGGCCAGGTCGACCAGCTCCCGGCGCGACTCGGGAACGAACACGCGCGGGGCCGCGGCGACCACGGCCTGATACTCGTCGGGCAGCACGAACGGCAAGGTCCTGCTGATGCTGTCCATGTTCATGCGAAAGGATTCCTTCGTCGTGTCGAGCCGTCGTCCGTCGTGGCGCAAGGCGGACCCGCCGTTGTGGCGCGCCGAAGACCCGACGCACGATACGCGGCCGGTGTCTCTGCCCCGCCCGTCCCCGTCGGCGTCATGTTCATAGAACCGACATAAACGCCGTCGAACGACTGCGAACAAGTCAATAGTGACATTATCTTCAATGAACAGCCATGATGCATGTCAAAATGCGGATCGAGCGCTTTGACCGTCCCAAAGCCCCTGCGGCGGCATTAAAAAAAATGAATGGAAAGCCGTAGGCGCGCGGCTCAGGTCCGCGCCGCCTCAACGCACGCACGCGGAACGCGGCCGCGGCCGCGGCCGCCTCCAGGAGGCGGGCGGGCGCCGAAGGGGGCGCCAAGGGTAGGGGCGCCCCGGCGAGGGTCAGGTGGAGACCGTCAGTCCGCCGCGGCCGGCCGGCGCTTGTCCTGCATGGCCTCTTCGAGCGCGACAATCTGATCGGCAACCGAGATGCGCAACTCGGAGGTGACCTCCAGGTCGCGGTCCTCGTAGACGTTCTTGCGGCGCTTGACCTGGTGCCGGGCGATGCGGCGGTCGCGCTCGTGCAGCAGGACGGCGATCTGCGGGCGGAACAGCCGCAGCATGGCGCCGATCCAGCGGTTGGTCGGCCACGACGGCCGGGCATGATCGATGACGAACCGGTCGAGCATGGCGATCACGTCGTTCGCGGCGTACCAGGTCTCGCCCGTGACCCACCGGTTCGTGGTGAACAGGCGGATCGCCTGCCCCGCCGGGTCCATGGAGATGCCGACCAGATGGCTCAGCTCGTCGTTGCGGTTCCTGGCCGGCTTGTAGTCGGGCAGCGGGGCCGGCCTGATGCCGTCCGGCATCCCGAACGGGCGCAGGAAGGTGTGGAAATGGCCATGTTCCCCCTCCGCGCGCTGGCCCTCGGGATGGGCATGGTAGTAGTACTGTGCGTGGTACTCGGCGTCGTACACGTCGCCCTTCGGGTAGTGGTGCCACTCGTAGAACGACGGCGACTCGCGCAGGACCTCCGCCACCACGTTGTCGCCCGTCTTGGCCAGGACCCGCTGGCAAAGCACCACCTCCGCAGCGGCTTCGTGCATCTCGGTCAGCTCCGCCCAGGACAGTCTGCTCACGTCAATGATCGCATTCATGGTCTGGTTTGCCGTCCGGATGGTGGCCTTTCAATATGAGAATGCGACGCACGACAGCCGGGGAAACCCCCACGGCCGCCGTTTTTCGTCCCTCAACCCTAATCTAACAAAGGTCTTATCGCGGCGCAACAAACCTATGAGTTTGTGACACTTTTGTTTCAGTCATGCGGCGGGATGGAGGTGCGGCAGCGGACGCCGGCACTACTCGCGGACGACCAGCACCGACATCTCGGCGTGGCGCACGACGCGGGCGGCGTTGGGGCCAAGCAGGTAGTCGCGCAGCTCCGGCCGGTGCGAGCCGATGACGATCAGGTCGACCCCGATCTCGTTCGCCTTGCGCAGGATCTCCTGATAGACCGTGCCGTGCGCGACGACGTGCTGGACCGGCACCTCCGCCGGCACGTGCTCGGAGACGAAGGCGTGCAGCGCCTTGCGCGTCTCCTCGATCATCTGCTTCTCGAAGCTTTCCGGGAAGTACTGGCCGACGATGGCCATGCCGAAGTCCGGCACCACGGTCACGACGTGCAGGCGCGCCCCGAACGACCGGCAGAACGACAGCGCGACCGGCAGCGCCTTGTGCCACGAGCTGGGGTCGGTCAGGTCGATCGGCAGCAGGATGTCCCTGTACATGTCACTCGGCCTCCGCCGCCGCCGGCTCGCCCGACCGCGCCGCCTGGGTACGGCGGCTGCGCGCGCGCTGCACGGCGACGATCAGTCCCAGCACGATCAGCGCCGGGATGAACACGAGCTCCTTGGGCGGCACGTCGACCGGCCGCTGAATGGAGACGATGGTCAGCAGCGGGTCGAAGTTCGGATCGTCGAGCGGGCCGAAGAACGCCGGCTCGGCGGTCACCGCGTCCTCCCCCACCTGAACGAAGTCGAGGCCGGCGTGCCGCAGCCGCTCCTCGCCGGGGCCGGCGGGACCGAGCTCGAGGCGCTGGGTGACGCGCGTCACGGTGTTCCGGAAGTCGGTCCGCTCGAGCACCACGCGCAGGGTGCCGCCGGGCGGCGCCTCCTCGGCCAGCTCGACCAGGCGCGCCGGGTCGACCGCCTCGATCGGCGGGAACACCATGTCCATCCAGAAGCCCGGCCGGAACAGGGAGAACGCGACCAGCAGCAGCACGGCCGATTCCCAAAGGCGGCTGCGCGTGAAGAAATAGCCCTGGGTGGCGGCGGCGAAGACCAGCATGGCGACGGTGGCGCTGCTTACGGTCAGAATCAGATCGGCCGGCCCGGCGATGCCGATCAACAGGATCTGCGTATTGAAAATAAAGATAAACGGCAGCGCCGCGGTCCGCAACGAATAGTAGAAGGCAATGACGCCGGTGCGGATCGGGTCGCCGCCCGATACCGCCGCGGCGGCGAACGAGGCCAGCCCCACCGGCGGCGTCACGTCCGCCATGATGCCGAAGTAGAACACGAACAGGTGCACCGCGATCAGCGGCACGACCAGCCCGCTCTGCGCGCCGAGCTCGACCACCACCGGCGCCATCAGCGCGGACACGACGATGTAGTTGGCGGTGGTCGGCAGGCCCATGCCCAGGATCAGGCTGAGCACGGCAACCAGCACCAGCATCAGGATCAGGCTGCCCTGCGACAGGAACTCGACGAAGTTGGCCATGACCAGGCCGATGCCGGTCAGCGTCACGGTGCCGACGATGATGCCGGCGGTGGCCGTGGCGATGCCGATGCCGATCATGTTGCGCGCGCCGGTGACCATGCCCTCGTACAGCTCGCGGAAGCCCTGCTTCGTGGCGTCCCACGGGGGCTGGCCCGACCTGCGGAAGAACGCGAACAACGGGCGCTGCGTCAGCACGATGAAGATCATCAGCGCGGTCGCCCAGAACGCCGACAGCGCCGGCGACAGCCGCTCGATCATCAGGCTCCAGACCAGCACGACGATCGGCAGCAGGAAGTGCAGGCCGGATTTCACCGTGGGTGCCGGCTCGGGCAGGTGGATGATCGGCGCGTTCGGGTCGTCCATCTCCAGTTCGGGCACGCGCGCCGCATACCAGATCAGCGCCACGTAGACGACGGCGGCCAGCGCGGCGATGACCAGGCTGGCGCCGTCGCCGAACACGTCGCGCAGCACCGCGATCCCGTAGTACAGCGCCAGCGTGCCCAGGACGACGTTGCCCAGGACCAGGGCGCCGGCGGAAATGAAGTGGCGGGCGCGGTCGGCGGGCAGGCGCGCCTTGAGCGCCTTGAAGAACGCGACCTCCAGCGCGAACACGGCGAGGATGCCGAGCAGCACCGCGCTGTCCAGTGCCAGGGCCGCCGCTGCGGTCAGCACCCAGTAGGCCGCGCCGGCGATGATCAGCACCGAAGTGGCCGTGAAGCCGAAGGCGATCAGCGCCCACTTGCCCGCCAGCGGCTCGCCGGGCCTGGGCAGGCCGGTCATGTTCTGCTTCAGGGCCTCCAGGTGCACGATGTAGAGCAGCGCGATGTACGAGATCACCGCCGGCAGGAAGGCGTGGCGGATCACGTCGATGTACGGGATGCCGACGTACTCGACCATCAGGAAGGCGGCCGCGCCCATCACCGGCGGCATGATCTGGCCGTTCACGGAGCTGGCCACCTCGACCGCGCCGGCCTTCTCCGACGTGAAGCCGACCCGCCGCATCAGGGGAATGGTGAAGGTGCCGGTGGTGACCACGTTGGCGATCGACGAGCCGGAGATCAGCCCGGTCATGCCGGACGCGACCACCGCCGCCTTGGCCGGCCCGCCGCGCAGGTGTCCGAGCAGGGAAAACGCGACCTTGATGAAGTAGTTGCCGGCCCCGGCGCGCTCCAGCAGCGCCCCGAACAGGACGAACAGGAACACGAACTTGGTGGAGACGCCGAGCGCGATGCCGAACACGCCCTGGTCCTCCAGCCACAGATGGCTCATGGCGCGGCTCAGGCTGGCGCCGGGATACTGGATCATGTCCGGCAGCCAGTTGGCGTCGCCGAAGAAGACGTAGGCGAGGAACACCATCGCCACGCCCATCAGCGGCGGCCCCAGCGAGCGCCGCGTGCCCTCCAGCAGCAGGATCAGGCCGACCACCGACACCCAGATGTCCAGGTCGGTGGGCAGCCCGGGGCGCTGGGCCAGCACGTCGTAGAACCAGAAGCGGTAGCTGGCGCAGAACGCCCCGACGATGGCCAGCACCCAGTCGACCACCGGCACGCGGTCGCGCGGCGAGCGCCGCAGCGCGGGAAACGCCAGGAACGCCAGGAAGATGGCGAAGCCGAGGTGGATCGCGCGCGTCTCGGCGTCGTTCGGGTTAAAATTGACCCCGAAAAAGCTGTAGAAGCGTAGCGGCGAGGCGATCCACAGCTGGAAGACCGACCACAGGAATGCCGCGTAGATGATGATCTTGGCGGCGACGGGGCTGTCGGGGTGGCGGGCGCCGGTATCCGTCGATGCCACCAGATCCTGCGGCGCGCCGTGCTCTTCGGGCTGCCTGTCTCGTGCCTGTGCGTTCATGCCCGTCCCCGGATGCCGGCTGGCGCGTTCGACGACCTCCGTCGCTTCTTCTTGAGTGTAGCGCGCATCGGGCGAGCCCCGCCATAGCAGTGACGGGGCGGACCGCGCCGCCCCGTCCCGCATGGCTTCCGGACCCTACTCCTGGAGCAGGCCGTGCTCTTCGTAGTACCGGCGCGCGCCCTCGTGCAGCGGCGCCGACAGGCCGTCGCTGACCATCTGCTCCGGCTCCAGCGTGGCGAAGGCCGGGTGCAGGCGGCGGAAGTCGTCCATGTTGTCGAACACCGCCGAGACGACCTCGAACACCACGTCCGGGGCCACGTCGGTGGAGGTGACGAAGGTCGCCTTCGGGCCGAACGTCACGACGTCGTCGGGGTTGCCCTCGTACATGCCGCCGGGGATGGTGGTGTACGCGTAGTACGGGTTCTCCTCGACGAGCTGGTCAACGACGTCGCTCTGCACCGGCACGATGTTGGTATCGCAGGTGGTGGTCGCCTCCTGGATCGAGCCGGACGGGTGGCCGACCGTGAAGACGATCGCGTCGACGTTGTTGTCGCACAGCGCCTGCGCCTGCTCCGACGACTGCAGCTCGGAGACCTGGCTGAAGTCGTCCATGGTCCAGCCGTAGGCCTCCATCAGGCGCTCCATGGTGGCGCGCTGGCCGGAGCCGGGGTTGCCGATGTTGACCCGGTGGCCGGGCAGGTCCTCGAAGCTCTCGATGCCGGAGTCGGCACGGGCGACGACGGTGAACGGCTCGCCGTGGATGGAGAAGACGGCGCGCAGGTCCTCGTTCGGGCCGACCTCCTCGAACGGGCCGACGCCGTGGTAGGCGTTGTACTGCTGGTCGGACTGGGCGACACCCATGTCCAGCTCGCCGGAGCCGATGGCGTTCAGGTTGAACACCGAGCCGCCGGTGCTCTCCACCGCGACGCGGATGCCGTGCTCGGCACGGCCGCGGTTGACCAGGCGCTGGATGGCGCCGCCGGTCGGGTAGTATACGCCGGTGACGCCGCCGGTGCCGATCGAGACGAAGGTCTCCTCCTGCGCCGTTGCCGCCGATCCGCTCAGGCCGATTGCGCCGGCGACGGCGACGGCCAGGGTGCTCGCTACGATGGTCCGCATGCTCTTCCTCCGATTCTCCCATCTTCGTGGTCCGGTTCCCCGAGAGGAGCCGGGCTTCGTGCCCGGCCCGTGCTTCGCCGGGCCGGTTGGGCGGGTCGGGTGAACGTACGTGCCTGGCTCAGCCCAGCAACGCCCGCGCTTCGTCGGCCGTCGCCGCCCTGCGTCCGACCAGGGCCGCCCCCGCCACCGCCTGGGCCACCAGCGCGGCATTGTCGGGTGCCGCCGCGCCGGTTGCCAAAGCAACATTGTTTTCGAAACCGACGCGACTATGCCCTCCCAGCGCTGCGGCCGTCAACGAACAGGCCCCCTCCCGCGGGCCGAAAGCACAGACGGCCCAAGGGGTTTCGAGCAGCCCGTCCGGTTCCGCCGCGGTCAGGAACGGGATCAGGTCGGCCGGACGGGCGCCGCGCGCACCCGCATGGCGCCCCAGAACGAATAGCAGAAAAGGCCGATCCTGTACAACAATTCCGCGCGCCCGCCAATCGGCGAACCGGACCACGTCGGCGCGGTCGTACAGGATGAACTGCGGCCGGACGCGCTCGGCGGCCAGCCAGGCCAGGAACCGCGCCGCCTCCGCCTCGTCCCCGGCGCCGGGGGCGAGCTCGCGCGGGGCCAGCGACACCGCCTCCGGCCGCACCGCACGGACCGCCGCCATCTGCTCCGCCGGGGTGAACCGGCCGACCGCCTCGGTGGTGACCTGGCAGATCAGCCGGTCCCCGACCGCCAACCGGATCGCCGCCAGCGCCGCGGCGTACGCTTCGGGGTCCAACGTGTGCCGCCCGTCGCGGTCGCGCACGTGCACGTGGATCGCCGCCGCCCCCGCCTCCAGGCACTGCGCCGCGTCGCGGGCCAGCTCCGCGGGCGTGAGCGGCAGGGCGGGGTGGTCCGCCTTCGTCTTCCGGGCGCCGTTGGGGGCAACCATGACGATGAAGGGTGAGTCGGGCCTGGTCATGTAAGGTACGCATTCGCGATGGTCGTCAATGGTCCGCGCTCGCGGATCGTACGATTCTTCGTCGACCTTGAGCCGGGAGGACACAGTACGATGGACCGCAGCGAGTTCGAACGTCTTCGCGACCTGCCTGGCAAGCGCATCGCCGGAGACATCCGGCTCGCGCAACGCAGCGACATCTCTGCGGCATGGGAGGCCAAGGACATCCCGATCGCCAATCCTGACGGGGTGGATGCGCGGCTGACGGTACAGTTGGTTATTGAGACCGGAGCGAAGACGCTGAACGTCAGGATCATGGGCGTCGGGCCTGTCTGCCGGCTCGAGGTCGACAGCCGCCCGCACAAGCCCGCCGGCCGCAGCCACAAGCATGCGCTTCGTACGCCGGCCTGCCCGCGGGAGAACCTGAAGCGCAGCGTGGTCGACCGCGCCGACCTTAGCGGCCGTTCCTTGTCCGAGGTGTTTGACGCCTTCTGCCGCATGGCACACATCAGGCATGATGGCAAACTGATCGTCTCGCCGGACGCGGGCCGAGTGTAACGCAGAGTGGGGGCCATGACGGATATCGCCGAAGCTCCATCGATCCTGTCCTGCAATCCCCTGATCGAGGCCGTGGACACGGTACCGAAGGGGCACGTGCGTATCGCCACCGCGTTCCGCTATCCGGACGGATCGACCGTCGACCTGTTCGTCGCCGGTCGGCACGGCCTGTTGCCCGGCATCGGCCCGCTCACCCTGACCGATTTCGGCAACACGCTCCTGTGGTTGGACCGGCTCGACATCCGCCCCCTGACGTCGGCGCGGCTGAGGACCCTGATGGAGGACGTGCTGCAAACCCATGGCATTACCCACGTCGGGGGCGCCCTGTGTTGCACGGTGGACATCGACGACCTGCTTTCCGGCATCATCCGCCTGGGCCAGGCGTGCATCCGCGTCGCCGATCTGGTCTTCACGCAATGCACCCCTGAACAAGGCAGCGTCGCCTGAGGTGTCGATAGCGGGATCGACAATATGGGCCGTCGACAGGCGCCGAACGCCAAGCCGATCGAACGGGGCCGGCTGTCACCGGCGCGACCAACCGACATGCCCCTTGTCTACAGCGCGCAGTCCGGCACCGCCACAAGCACCGTCGCGCCCACCCAGAACGCCGCGAAGGCCCAGGGCAGCACCTGCGGGTACCATTGGCTGCGCCGGTAGCGGGCGCGGTCGCGGGCCATCGGCTGCATGACGCCCAGGCCGGCGGCCAGCCGCTCCTGGTCCTCGTGCAGGCGGGCCAGGCTCTGGCAGGCGCTGATCACGGCGACGTAGACGAGCCCGCAGATCACCAGCCCCAGCAGCGGCAGCGCGTACAGCAGCCGGCAGCGCAGCTCCGGCGCGTCGGCGCCCGGGTTGGCGAAGGTGATCGCGAACGCGGTGACCAGGAACGCCTGCGCGCCGATGAACGAGGCGGTGCGCGAGGCGATCTGGCCGTGCTCGAAGCGCACCTCCTCGCGCACGAACCTGAACAGGTCGAACGCCGGCCGCTGCTCCGGCCGGCCCGGCGCCGGATCGCCCTCGGCCATCGCCGCCTCGCCCCGCCGGTTCAGGCGGGCAGCGCGGCGTCGATCGCCGCGCCGAGGGTGTCGACGATCTCGGCCACGTGGGCGTCCTCGATGATGAACGGCGGGGCGAGCAGCACGTGGTCGCCGCGCGAGCCGTCGATGGTGCCGCCCATCGGATAGCAGACCAGGCCGCGCGCCATGGCCTGCTGCTTGACGCGCGCGTGCACCTTGAGGGCCGGGTCGAACGGCGCCTTGGTCCCGCGGTCCGCGACCAGCTCCAGCCCCAGGAACAGCCCGCGCCCGCGGATGTCGCCGATGTGCGGGTGGTCCGCGAAGCGCGCCTCGAGCGCCGCCCGCAGCGCCGCGCCCTTGGCCCGCACGTTGTCGAGCAGGTGGTCGCGGGCGATCGCCTCCTGCACCGCCAGCCCGGCCGCGCAGGCGGTGGCGTGGCCCATGTAGGTGTGGCCGTGCTGGAAGAACCCGCTGCCCTCGTAGAACGCCCGATAGATCGTCTCGCTGACCAGCACCGCCCCGATCGGCTGATAGCCGGCGCCCAGCCCCTTGGCGGTGGCGATCAGGTCCGGCGCCACCTCCTCCTGCTCGCAGGCGTACAGGCTGCCGGTGCGGCCCATGCCGCACATCACCTCGTCGAGGATCAGCAGGATGCCGTATTCGTCGCAGATGTCGCGGATGCGCCGGAAATAGCCGGGCACGGGGGGCACCGCGCCGGCGGTGGCGCCGACCACCGGCTCGGCGATGAACGCCATGACGCTGTCGGCGCCGAGCCGCTCGACGGCCCGCTCCAGATCGTCGGCGACGCGCTGTCCGTACTCCTCCTCGGTCTCGTCGGGCGCGCGGTCGCGGTAGGCGTAGCAGGGGGAGATGTGCGTCACGTCGATCAGGATCGGCTCGAACTGGCGGCGGCGCCACAGGTTGCCGCCGGCGGCCAGCGCGCCCAGGGTGTTGCCGTGATAGCTCTGCCGCCGCGCGATCAGCCGGCGGCGGCCCGGTCGGCCGGTCTCCAGGAAGTACTGGCGGGCCATCTTGATCGCCGCCTCGACCGCCTCCGACCCGCCGGACACGAAGTAGACCCGCTCCAGCTCGGCGCCGGGGATGCGCCGCGCCGACTCGACCAGCCGGTCGGCCAGCCGCTCCATCGGCGCGTTGGTAAAGAACGCGGTGTGCGCATAGGGCAGCCGGTCGATCTGGTCCTTGATCGCCTCGACCACGGCGGGGTGGTTGTGGCCGACGCACGACACCGCCGCGCCCCCCGACGCGTCCAGGTAGCGGCGGCCGTCGGCGCCGATGATGTAGACCCCGTCGCCGCGGGCGGCCATCGGCGGCACGACGTGGGTGTGGCGGTGGAACACGTGGGTCATGGCGGGACTGCGCCTTCGCCGGCTGTTGCTTGCGGTGGTCCATGAGCCCGGGACGGCGTCCGCGGGGCGGGCGGCGGCACGGGAAGCCGGCGCCCATCCCCATGACATGGGATTTCCCGCAACAATCTGCCAATGCGCAACGGCGGCGGCGGATGCAAGGGTCGGACGGGGCGAGACGATGCCGCCGGACTTGCACGCCCGGCGGGAATCGGGGCGGAATGCGCGGGTCGCAAACCCGCACCCGTGCCGCACCCGATGGACACCCTGCTCGCCAAGGCCACGCCGGCCGAGATTCTGACCGAGCCGTTCCCGCACCTGGTCGTCCCCGACGCCATGCCGGCGGACCTGTACCGCCGGTTCACGGAGCGGATGCCGGACTACCGGACCGTGGTCGCCGACGCCGACCCGCCCAGCAACCGCCGCTATCCGTGCAGCGCCAACCGGATCCTGGTGGACGACCGCCTGAACCCGCTGTGGCGCGAGTTCTGCCGCGTGCACACCGGTCCGGCGTTCTTCAACGCCGTGCTGGACCTGTTCCGCGACCACATCCCCGCGGACAACCCCGGCCTGGCGCGCTGGCTGGCCGCGCATCCGGCACCGCGGTTCGGCCTGCTGAACGAGGACGGCTTCGAGACCGCCGACGTGCTGTGCGACGCCCGGCTGGAGATCAACACGCCGGTGCGCGAGGCCTCGTCGGTGCGCCGCGGCCACCTGGACCTGCCCAACCGGGTCTTCTCCGGCCTGTTCTACATGCGCAGCCCCGACGACGAGTCGGTGGGCGGCGACCTGGACCTGCTGCGCTGGAAGACCGGCACCCCCGCCGGCATCGACCGCTTCCAGATCCCCGACGAGGAGCTGGAAATCGTCAAGACCGTCCCCTACGCCGCCAACGTCTTCGTCCTGTTCGTGAACACCCCCCACGCCCTGCACGGCGTCACCGTGCGCCAGCCGACGGCGGCGCAGCGGCAGTATTTCTTCCTGACGGCGGAGGTGGCGGGGGATTTGTTTTGACGCGCCGGCCGTGCGACAGGCTTGAGCCGTTGCAGCGTGCTGCGACGAGAGGCTCGGGATCACACTTGAGGTGCGCAAACGGGGCCTGTATCCTATGGGTTGATACGCAACGCGCCCATAAGATCGAACTTGAATGCTACTTATAAATCAAAGCTTGCACACAGTCATCAGGGCATGCACCGGCGGCTTCGCTACGAACCGCGGCACGTGCACAGGCTCGGACTGATCTCAAGGCCGATTCCCGATCACCCGATCCGGGAATTGCGCAATACGCACCGCATATGTGTTAGTCTGGAAGCCGGGTTGCTCGACGAGTTCGGTGCAGAGGTCGGAGATCACGTCCATGGCTGAGGCATTTGCCATACAGGGGCGGAATGCATGGCTGGACCGGTTCGCATCCGATCCGGCAGGCGAGCTCGATGCGCTGCTGCGCGGGGTGCGTCAGGTGCCGCCGTACTACCGAGCCGATGCCGGAGACGTTCTCAGCCTGCTCATTGCGCCGCCGCCGGGCGATGCCGAATTGCGCGAGGCGCTGGACGAGGCGCTTCTCGCCTGGCTGGCGGACCGGCGCCGGGAAGGCCCGGAGCATCGCACCCGCTACGGCGTCGCCCGCCATGTGGGCGAGCTGACCGAGGCGCTTTCGCTCGTCTACCGGCTTAAGCTGCCGCGGTCGGCGCAGGCGCTGTTCCGGGACTTCGACCGTTACGACGGCTGGCTCGCCGTGCTCGACCTGGGGCCGGGCTATCGGCCGCATCGCGAATTCCTGCGGGCGGTGGCCGAAGGGCAGCAGGACCGCGGACTGCGCGCCCTCTGGCTGGAGCTGTGCGCCGCCGCAGCCGGCGAGGACGACAACGATGACCTGCTCGACATCGCGCTGGTCGGCCTGAAAAAGCTTCCCGGCAACGACCACGATGCCAGTCGTGAGATGCTCTTCGGCGTGGCCGCTTTCGGCCGCGCGCTCCCGGTCGATCAGTTGCACCTGAAAAACAGCCGGCGACGCTTTCTCGGCCGCTGGCGCGCCGTAAAGCAGTTGTACCCCAGGACGCCGAACTATTGGGATAAAATTCTGGCCCCTGTTCTGGATAAGAAGGCCCAGCATCCCGACAATGGTAACGAGGTATTTGCTGACTGGTGGCGTGCAGAAGAGAATTTTTCCACTCGTGAGCAGGCGAAAAAGCTGGTGGCAACGTTGCCGCCTCGCGATGAGCTAAAAAAGTTGTTGAGAGACATCGGCCGCGCTAATGTTCAGGAAATCCAGAACCGAACTCTTCAACTCATCGAAAAATATCGAACGTATGTCGAAGCAACAGGGGATGATTATTACCTTGTCCGGAGCGCCAGAGCCCTGGCAAGTCCGCTGATCGACCATGATCCGGCACTGGCGCTGCATCTGGTCCGGATCGCCCGCGAGTGGGCCCCCAACGACGAGTACTTGTGGACGATTTGGGGCAGGGCGCTTGCCGCTTTCGGTCATCCCGATCTGGCGGAACTCGTGCTCTGGGAAGCCACCCGCCGCTTCCCGGACAATGTCGTGTCACGCAACGCACTCGCCGGGCTGCTGCACGATGCGGGCCGCAGCACAGAGGCCGAGGCCCTTTATCGCGACACCGCAGCGCGCTTTCCCGACAATGACGTGTCTCGCAACGCACTCGCCGGGCTGCTGCACGATGCGGGCCGCAGCACAGAGGCCGAGGCGCTTTATCGCGACACCGCAGCGCGCTTCCCGAATGATGCGGTATGCCGCAACGCACTCGGGCTGTTGCTCATCGACCTGGGCCGCTGGCAGGAGGCGGAGCCACTGCTCGCGGACTTGCACCGGCTCGGCGCCGGGCGCGAAATTGCGGAACTGGCTGGTGCATTGAAGCGGGCTCAGCCCGGCGAAGCGGTCTGCCGCCCTGATCGGCCATCGCCGGACGCGGCCGCCGCAGGCACCGCTGCCGAGGCTGAATTACCGCCGCGCGTGAAGCGCGGCGCCCGGCTGACCCGCGCCGATTTCCGGCTCGGGCCGGCGCTCGACCGGATCGCAGCCGAGGACGCCGAGCCGCTGCGCGCCGAGGCGCGCGCCGAGGTCGAGGCCGCCGTCGGCGACGACCCCAACGATCCCTATGCCCGACTGGTCCATGCCGATCGGCTCGGCGGTCCCGGGGCGATCGGCGAGGCGCTGCTCGATGCCATGCCGCACGATCTTCCGCTGCACCTGATTGCCGCACTCAACGGCCGCGATGCCGCGCTCCTGCACCGGATGAGCGAAGAGTTCGCCGAGGAGCGTCGCCTCGTCCTGCTTGGCCTTGTTGCCATCGGTGCCGCCGACGACGAGCACCAGAAGATCGTGGCGCGCTGGCTCGCCCGTCCTCAGGCTCCCTCGGAAGACCTGCGCCACCTGGCGGTCCGCGCGTCCCTGTCCCGCCTGGTGCGGCGCGCGCACGGCCTGGGAGAAGACGAAGCTTTCGACGCCGACGCGGCGGGGACCGTTCTGACCGATCCCGCTCGGCAGACCGAAATCGAACAGGACCTGCGCCGCGCGGCACGCGCACCGGCCCGCTGAGGTCGATCAGGGCCAATCTTCGCGCCCGCCGCGGTCGCGGATTTCCGCGGCGTGGGTCTTGAGGATCGAGACGGCGGTGCGGCGGTCCATGGCGGCAGGATAGTCCCAGTGCGTGGGACTGGGAACGGCCGCGGCCCGGAGCCGTCGCGGCTCATGGCCGCCACAATCCATTGCCAGCGTCCTCCGGTCGAGCATCCCTCCGGCACCGACGTGCGCCTCCATGATCCGGACCCTTGCCGTTCCGCTTCTTGTTTTGCTGGCCGCCCTGCCCGCCGCCGCCCAGGCGCCGGGCCCCGCGTGGCCGGAGCGCCTGTACAACCCCGAACCCGTCCCGGCCGACCTGACCCTCCCCATGCCCTGCGGCGGAGCGATGGTGTTCCGGCCGGTGGCGGTGCCGGCGGAGGGGGTGCTGGCGGACCGGCGGGTGCTGCTCGGCGGAGAGGACCCGGAGCGGGGGTATGCGGAGATGCCGCGCTATGCCCACCTCGCCGGCGGCTTTGCCGATCCGGACAGTCCGGCGCGGCGGGTGTACTGGATCGGCGCCTACGAGGTGACGCGCACGCAGTGGGCGGCGGTCATGGGGGCGGAGCCGGGCGCCGGCGCGGAGGACGAAGCCCCAGCCGCCGCCGGCGCCGCCGGCCCCTCGCCCGACGCCTGCCCGGAGCCGGAGATGGCCGGGCGCCTGCCCGTCACCGGGGTCACCTGGTTCGAGGCGCTGGCCTTCGCCGAGGCCTACACCCGCTGGCTCTACGAGAACGCGCCGGACGCCCTGCCGCGCGAGGACGGCGCGGCCGGCTTCCTGCGCCTGCCCACCGAGGCGGAGTGGGAGTACGCCGCGCGCGGCGGCATCGCGGTGACCGCCGAGGCGTTCCGCGAGCGCGTGTTCCCGATGCCCGAGGGCATGACGGAGTACGTCTGGTTCCAGGGCAGCCAGTCGGCGGCGGGCAGCCTGCACGCCGTCGGGCTGCTCCGCCCGAACCCTCTCTTCCTGCACGACATGCTCGGCAACGCCGCGGAGATCGTGCTCGAGCCGTTCCGGCTGAACCGTCTCGGCCGCCTGCACGGGCTGGCCGGCGGGTTCGTGGTCAAGGGCGGCAGCTTCCGCACGCCGCGGGGCGCCGTCCGCTCGTCGTTCCGGCACGAGCTGGCGCACTTCCGGGGCGCCGGGCCCAACCGCCTGGGGGACGTCGGCCTGCGCCTGGTCATCGGCGCGCCGGTGCTGACCTCGGACGCGCGCATCCGGGCGATCCGCGAGGAGCTGGCGGCGCTGGAGCGCGGTGCGGGCGCGGCCGGCGACGCCGCCGGGCCGGCCGCCGACACCACTGCCGACGTGCTGGCCGACCTGGGCGGCCTCGCCGCCGAGGCCGACTCGGCGGCCCTGCGCCAGCGCCTGGAACGCGTGGTCGTCGCCCTGCGCGGCATTGCCGAGGCGCGCGACGCCCGGGCCCGCCAGGCCGCCGGCAGCTCGATCCGCCTGGGCGCCTTCCTGGGCGGGACGATCCGCAACGACCTCGCCGGCATCGCCATGCGCCGGCGCATCAGCGCCGCCTTCGAGGCCGCGGGCACCGACCCGGACCTGGCCGCGCGCGCCCGCGACGGGCTGACGCTCGCCGAGGCCGGCCTGCAGGACACCTTCGAGGTCTATGCCGACACCGTGATCGCCGCCGCCGAGGCTTTCGAGCCGGAAACCCTGCGCGGCCAGCTGGAGGTGGTTTCGGTCGAGCTGGAGGCGCGCAACCGCGGCCAGCTGGTCCCGCTGGCCCGGCTGTTCACCCGCCACGCCGCCGCCTTCCGCGCCGCCGGCACGGTCGCGCGCGAGGCCTGGCTGGACGACCTGGCCGGCGCTGCGCAGGAGCGATAGCCGGAACGGAAGAGGCCCGCCCCGGGCATCCCGGAGCGGGCCTCGACGCATCGGCCGCAACCCGTGCGGCCGGATGGGCGCCTTAGCGCAGGTTCTCGAGCACGCTCTCGCGGAACGGCACCGTCTCGCCGAAGTCGGCCAGCTCGAACGGCTGGGCGTCGCGGGCGGAGACCATGCCGATCACCTTGCCGTGATCGACCACCGGCAGGTGCCGGAAGCCGCTCTCGTGCATGATGTGGAGGGCGTGGGTCATCGGCCGGTTCGACGACACCGTGATCGGCGTCGGCGTCATCACCTGGCCGATGGTGGTCGCATCGGTGTCGAGGCCGTGGGCGACGACGCGGCCCATCAGGTCGCGCTCGCTGAAGATGCCCAGCAGCCGGTCGTCGTTGACGACGGGAACGGCGCCGATGCGGTTCTCGGCCATCACGATGGCAGCGTGGCGGACGCTGGTGTCCGGGCCGAGGGTGATGACATTCTGGCGGTCGATGACCGTGCTGATGATGCGGTCCGTCATAACTTGTCTCCCATGCTGGGGGGGATGGGCATGGATCTGCCGAATTGATCGTTCCGGGCTCCCCGTCCCGAAGCGTCTGCGGCCGAAGCGGCCGGCTGTCTTGTGCCTCCAACCCCGACCCTGGAGCCGGGTGTTCGGACTGTGTCGTTGGATTTTGATTGGCCTGAACCGTCCGGTGCAGTCGCAGGCGGCGCGAGCGGAGCGTTTGGGAACGGTGTTTGGACCCGGACGGTGATGATGGTGCGGCCTGCCCGTCTCTGCGGCCCGGTTTTGGGTGGGCCTGTCGGGCGGTGCCTGCCGCCAGCTCGCTTCAAGAACGCATATCGTTCGCAGCGGTTCCGTTCACACCCCCGCCGCGCAGCTAATCAGGCCGCTGTTGCCCATTTGACACGCCGGCTCAACCCGCTTCATCGTGCTAGGCAAGAGCCGCAACCTTCGGGTACCGTCCGCCTCACATCAACGGAGCGGCGGCGCCGGGCAGAGCCAGGCACGGGGCACCGCAGCACGCCGGACGCTATCTTCAGGGGGATATTATGACGAAAGACACACGCAAAGAGACAGGCCCTCGCCCCGAGATCGACAAGCAGTCCGCCGAGGAGCACGTCGCCGCGGTCCAGCAGGCATTGACCAGGTCGTGGGACGAGATCGCGCCCTACCTGACCGCGCCGCACGGGATGATCGTGATCGAGCACCTGATCGGCGAGGTCGGCGCCTTCATCGACCGCCTGGAGAAGATAAAGCGGGACATCACGCGGCAGTCGGTCGGCGTGCCGCTGGAGGAGCAGCTCAAGCGGATCGAGGCGGAGATCCGCGGCAGCGCCATGCGCCAGTGGTCCGAGGGCATCAGCGGCCGGGATCCCGACCTGCCCGAACGCCGCTGAGCGCGCCCGGCCGCGGCGGACCCGGTCCGGCGCCGGGCGCCGGCACCCGGCCTGCACATGGCCCGCGCAGCGTCACCTTGACGCCACGTTCGCGGGCGATATGTGCGCGAAGCGGACGGGTGCGCGGCACCGTCCGGCAGCCCCGCGCCCGCCCGGGGTGGCCGGCGGGGCCGCCGTCCGCCAGGGGGGCGCAACATGCCGGGTTACCTTTATCAGCGAGCCCGAACGGCCCTGGCCGCCGCCGTCGCCGCCGCACTCCTCGGCGCCGCGCTGTGGCCTGCCCCGGCCGCCGCGCAGGTCAGCGGGCGGCAGCTGCTCGGCTGGTGCGAGGGCGCGCTGGGCCAATCGGTGACCGCCACCTTCGACGCCTTCCAGTGCACCGCCTATCTGCAGGCCATGCTGGACCAGCACGGCGGCCAGGACATCGACTACGCCGCCTGCCTGGGTTCCGCGCAGCCCGGCGCCAGCGACCTGATGGCACAGATCATGCCGCTGCTGCGCGAGCGCGCCGCGGCGGGGGGCGACGCGCTGGACGCGCCGGCCAACAGCATCGTCGCCCAATGGATCGACCGGCACTGTGCGGCCGCGGCGCCGCCGGAACCGCCGGTCGAGGTCGAGGCGCCGGATACCGCGCCGCCGGCCGGGGATCCGGCCGTCGAGCTGGCGGTCTGGCAGGCGATACAGAACATCCGGGATCCGGATCGCCGCCGGGCCGGGCTGGAGCACTACCTGGAGACCTATCCTGACGGCTCGTTCGCCCCGCTGGCGCGCCTGCAGATCGAGGAGCTGGCGGCCCCGCCGGACGCGGCCCCGCCCGCCGAACCGCCGGTGGCCGACGCCGCGCCGGACTCCGGGGACGAGGCCGAGCCGCTGTCGCCCGACGCCGTGTTCTGGCTGTCGATCAAGGACAGCGAGGATCCGGAGGCCTACGAGGAATACCTGCGGCGCTTCCCGGACGGGCTGTTCGCCGGACTGGCGCGCCGGCGCATCGAACGGTTCGGGGAGCCGCCGCCGCCGCCCTTGCAGCCGCTGCCGGACCTCGCGCCGGAACCCGTACCGGAGCCGGACCCGGGCCCGACCGCGGCCGAACGCGCGCTGACCGAGGCACGGGCGCTGGAGGCCGGGCTCGGCCGGCAGGCGCGGCGCGAGGTCCAGGACTCGCTGCGGCGGCTCGGCCTCTACGGGATGGGCATCGACGGCATCTTCGGCAGCGGAACGCGCCGCGCGATCCGCGACTTCCAGCGCGGCCGTGGCGATGCGCCCACCGGCTACCTGACCACCGCCCAGATGCAGGCGCTGCGGGCCGCCGCCCCGCCGAACCCGCCGGCCGAGCCGCGGCCGGCGCCGGCGGCCGCACAGGCGGCGCGCCGGATCGTCGTCAACAACCTGGGCGGCACCGCCATCGTCAGCATCTTCGCCTCGCCGACCACGTACGACAGCTGGGAGCACAACCGGCTCGGCGGCAACGTGCTGCTGCCGGGGCACTCGCTGGTCGTGCCGCTGCCCGGCTACGGAGCGACCTGCGACTTCGACGTTCGTCTGATCGACGAGTACAGTTCGGTCCGCGAGGTCTGGGGCCTCAACATCTGTCGGCAGGAGCGGGTCGATTTCTTCTGAGCCCGGCGCATCGGCGACACGGGCGGCGGGAGCCGGCCCGGCCCGGCACCCCTTCCTGGACCATCCGGGCCCGATCCCGTTCGCCCATCGCGGCGGCGACGAGGTGGCGCCGGAGAACACCATGGCCGCCTTCGCCGCGGCCGTGGCGCTCGGCTACACCTATCTCGAGACCGACCTGCAGGCGACCCGCGACGGCGTGCTGGCGGTGTTCCACGACGACACGCTGGAGCGGCTGACCGGCCGCCCCGGCCGCGTCGGCGACGTCACCTGGGACGAGCTGAGCCGCCTGCGCGTGGACGGCCGCGAGCCGATCCCGCGGTTCGAGGCGGTGCTGGCGGAATGGCCGCACCTGCGGCTCAACCTGGACCCGAAAACCGATGCGGCGGCAGCACTGCTGCCCGAGGCGCTGACCCGCGCCGGCGCCCTGGACCGGGTCTGCATCGGCTCGTTCTCGCAGAACCGGCTGGCGCGGCTGCGCCGTGCCCTGGGCCCGCGCCTGTGCACCTCGATGGGCCCGAGCGAGGTGGCCCGCCTGCGCTTCGCCTCCTGGCATCTGCCGGTCGGCCGGTTCCAGGCCCTGTGCGCCCAGGTGCCGCGGCGCTGGCGGAACATCGTGCCGATCGTCGACGGCTGCTTCGTGCGGGCCGCGCACCGGCGGGGCCTGCCGGTCCATGTGTGGACCGTCAACGCCGAGGCCGAGATGCGCCGGCTGCTCGACCTCGGCGTCGACGGCCTGATCACCGACCGCCCGGCGCTGCTCAAGGCCGTGCTCGAGGCGCGCGGACAGTGGCACGGGCCGGCCTGACCGCCGCGCAGCCGGCAGCGGCAGCCGGTCGCCTGTTTCGACCGGAGTCTCGGCACGAAGGTCGGCTTCGGGCGGGGCCGTTATCTGCCTGGATCTCCAATGGATGACCGGCCCTAGACAGAAAAGTCTGCAATCGCCTGGAACAGCCGCTGTCCACCTCTGTTCACGTCGCTGATTTCGCAATCGCGAAACGGCCCCGAAGCGTGACGGAGATCTGTCATGAGCACTCGCTACTTTGCCCTGATCTACGGGATCGTGTTTCTGGTCATAGGCATTGCCGGGTTCATTCCCGCTTTGAAGACCCCGCCCCAACCCGGCGTCGATCTGGCGGTCGACATGGGGTTCGGGCGGCTGCTGGGCATCTTCCCGGTCAACGTCCTGCACAACATCGTGCACCTGCTGTTCGGCATCTGGGGCGTCGCCGCCTACCGGAGCTTTTCGAGGGCCCGCCTGTATGCGCGCGCCGTGGCGGTGGTCTATGCCGTGCTGGCGGTGCTGGGCTTCTTCCCGGTGGTGAACACGCTGTTCGGTCTCGTGCCGCTCTACGGGAACGACATCTGGCTGCACATCGTCCTTGCGGCGATCGCTGTCTATTTCGGCTTCTTCGCCCCGGCACCGGCCGAGCATCGCGCTGCCGGCCATCGGACCGCCTGACGGCCATGACGACACGCCGTTCCGGACCGCGCGGGGACCGCCGCCGCACCGTCCGGAACGGCATCGTTCGCCTTGCGCCTGGGATCAAATTCCTGTACAGATCGGCGCCAAGACCCGCGGCAGCCGACGGACCCCACAGCATGCAGGCGCAACGTCCGCAAACCCCGTTGCAAACGATGCACGAACGCCGATCCGGACATGTTTTCAATGCCTTGCCGCGCAACACGGCGGTTGCACCAGGATTGCACCGGCGTTGCACTCCGGTGCACCGGGATGCATCCGGCGGTGCCGCCGCATCCGCGGCCGGGCCGGCGGACCCCGCGAACGCGCGGTGCGCCATGCCCGATTCCGGCGCGAATGCGTTCATGCAAAGGATCCTCGTCCCTGCCGCGGAGCGACAGCCATGACCGCCCGCCCATGTCGGCGCCCCCGCCGCGCCGTGCAACTGCTCGCGCTTGCCCTGGCCCTGGCGCCGGCCCCGTGGACGCCGCGGGCCTCCGCCCAGGAGGCCGCGGCCCCGGACATCGGGACCGCCGACGCGGCCGGGCCGGCGACCCGGTACATGATCGCCGCCGCGCACCCGCTGGCGGCGCAGGCCGGCTACGACGTGCTGGCCGAGGGCGGCAGCGCGATCGACGCCATGGTCGCGACCCAGATGGTGCTGACCCTGGTCGAGCCGCAGAGCTCCGGCATCGGCGGCGGCGCCTTCCTGGTGTACTACGACGCCGACGCCGGGCTGGTGATCACGCTCGACGGGCGCGAGACGGCCCCCATGGCCGCCACGCCCGACCTGTTCCTGGACGAGGACGGTGAGCCGCTGCCGTTCTGGGAGGCGGTGGTCGGCGGCCGCTCGGTCGGCACGCCCGGCACCCTGCGGCTGATGGAGGCCGCCCACGAACAGTACGGCATCCTGCCCTGGGCGCGCCTGCTGCGGCCCGCGATCGACCTGGCCGAGGACGGGTTCCAGGTGACGCCGCGGCTGGCGCTGTCGATCCGCACCGCCGCCGACCGCCTGCGCACCTACGAGACCGCGCGCGACTATTTCTTTCCCGACGGCGAGCCGCTGTCCGCCGGGGACGTGCTGCGCAACTCCGAACTGGCGGAGACCCTGCGCCTGATCGCGGAGCAGGGGTCCGAGCCGTTCTACACCGGCCCGATCGCCGACGACATCGTCGCCACGGTGCAGGGCGCGGCGGGCAATCCCGGCCTGCTGGCGGCGGAGGACCTGGCGCGCTACGAGGTCGTCGCCCGGCCGCCGGTGTGCCCGACCTACCGCGGCTTCCGCGTCTGCGGGATGGGGCCGCCGAGCTCCGGCGGGCTGACCGTCGGCATGATCCTGGGGCTGCTCGAGCACGCCGACCTGGCCACCATGGGCCCGGAGTCGGCGACCGCCTGGCACCTGTTCGCCGAGGCCGCCAAGCTGGCCTATGCCGACCGCGCCCGCTACATGGCCGACAGCGATTTCGTGCCGGTGCCGGTCGCCGGGCTGCTCGATCCGACATACCTGACCGTGCGCGCCCAGGAGATGGACTTCGGGTCCGCCATGGCGACGCCGGCCCCCGCCGGCAATCCGTCCTGGTTCCCGATCCGCCGGCTGGCGCCCGACCTGACGCCCGGCCGGCCCGGCACCAGCCACGTCGCCATCGTCGACGCCGACGGCAACGCGGTCTCCCTGACCACGACGATCGAGAGCGGGTTCGGCTCGACCCTGATGGTGCGCGGCTTCCTGCTCAACAACGAGCTGACCGACTTCTCCTTCGAGCCGGAGCGCGACGGCCGCCCGGTGGCCAACCGGGTCGAGCCGGGCAAGCGCCCGCGCAGCTCGATGGCGCCGACCATCGTCCTCGACCCCGGCGGCAATCTGTTCCTGGTGATCGGCTCGCCCGGCGGCAGCCGGATCATTGCCTATGTCGCCCAGGCGCTGATCGCCGTGCTCGACTGGCGGATGGGCGTGGCCGAGGCGGTGGGGCAGCCGCACGTCGTCAACCGCAACGGCCCGACCGAGCTGGAGCCCGGTGCCGCCTGGCTGTCCGCGCCGCTGGCCGCGCTCGGGCACGAGGTGACGGTGCGTCCGCTGGTCAGCGGCCTGCACGGCATCCAGGTGCTGGACGACGGGACCTATGTCGGCGGCGCCGATCCGCGCCGCGAGGGCGTCGTGCTGGGCGAATGAGCCGGAAGCCTGTGCCGGGGAGGGAGGGGGCGGACACAAATCGGCGGGAAGCATCGCGGCCTCCCGCCCGGAGTTCCAGACTGTCCTTGCCAAACAGATCGGGATCGCATAGGAGCCCGGCAGGCGACGCGTTGCCCTTTCCCCCCGAAGGCGTCGCGCGCCCGCCGAGCCTGGGGCCGTGCATGCACGGCACCCGATTACAGACTCGGCCATTCGGGACCGTCATGCCTTGACGCATATCAATATTGCTTGAACCGGTGCATGTTAACGGAAATCATTCCAAATACTGTCGCCTGAGCCTCATTTGCTTACCGGGACGCACGCAGCGGGGGTATCATGACACAGCCAGATCCTGCCGGACCGCAACCCGGGGGCGCGCCGTGAGCCGCGGTGCCGTGGCCGCGGGCCACCCGGCGACGGTGGCCGCGGCGACCGAGATCCTGGAGGACGGCGGCAATGCCTTCGACGCCGCGCTGGCCGCGCTGTGCGCCGCGTGCGTCGCCGAGCCGGTGCTGGCCAGCCTGGGCGGCGGCGGCTTCCTGCTGGCCCGGCCGGCGGACGGCGCGCCGCGCGTCTACGACTTTTTCACCCACACGCCGCGACGGCGGCGGCCGGAGGACGCGGTCGACTTCCACCCGGTCGTCGTGGACTTCGGCGCGACCACGCAGGAATTCCACGTCGGCCTGGGCGCGGCGGCGACTCCCGGGACCGTCAGGGGCCTGTTCGCGGCCCACGCCGACCTGTGCCGCCTGCCGATGACCCGCATCGTCGAGCCCGGCGCCCGGCTGGCGTCCCAGGGCGTCGCGGTGCAGCCGCTGCAGGCGTACATCTTCAGGCTGGTCGCGCCGATCCTGCTGGGCAGCCCGGCCGGCCGCGCCCTGTTTGCGGGAACCGAGACCCCGGACGCACCGCTGCGCGAAGGCGAGACGTTCCGCTGGCCGGCGCTGAGCGACACGCTGGAGACACTGGCGCGAGAGGGCGAGCGGCTGTTCTACGAAGGCGAGATCGCCCGCGCCATTGTCGCCGCCTGCGATCAGCACGGCGGGCAGCTGACCCTGGACGACCTGCGCACCTACACCGCGGAGCGGCGCCGCCCGCTGGAGCGCACCTTCGACACGGCGCAGGTCCTGACCAACCCGCCGCCCGCCGCCGGAGGCATCCTGATCGGGTTCGCGCTCGACATCCTGGACGTAAACGGCCTGCGCGCCGCCGGCTGCGGCGGCCCGGGCCACGCCGTGCTGCTGGCGCGCGCCATGCGGCTGGTCAACCGGGCCCGCGCCGACAGCGGCCTCGCCGAGGATCCCGACGCGGCCGCCGCCCGGCTGGTCGATCCCGCCCTGCTCGCCGCCTACCGCGCCGAGGTGGCCGGCGCGCCGCCCGCCCATCGGGGCACCACCCACGTCAGCGTCATCGACCGGCACGGCAACGTGGCCGCGCTGTCGCTGTCGAACGGCGAGGGCTGCGGCTTCCTGCGCGACGGCGACGGCTTCATGCTGAACAACATGCTGGGCGAGGAGGACCTCAACCCCCAGGGCTTCCACCGCTGGACGCCGGACCGCCGGATGTCGTCGATGATGGCGCCGACCGCGGCGATCGAGCGGGACGGCAGCCTGACCGCGCTGGGCAGCGGCGGCTCCAACCGGATCCGCTCGGCGATCCTCCAGGTGCTGGTCAACGTGCTGACCTTCCGCCTGCCGCTCGCCGATGCGGTCGAGGCGGCGCGGCTGCACCACGAGCGCGACCGGCTCGACATCGAGCCGGGCTGGACCGAGGCCGCCGTGCGCGCCGCCGCCGCGGAGGCGCCGGAGCACACGCTCTGGCCGGACCGCAACCTGTTCTTCGGCGGCGTGCACGCGGTGCGCCGCGGCCGGCGCGGCGACCTGACCGGCCACGGCGACCCGCGCCGCGGCGGCCACGCCGCCGTCGTCTGACCCCGCGCCGGTGCGTGCCGGCAGTGGCCGGTCAGCCGGCCCGCACCCGGGCGACGAAGCCGTCCACCTCGCGCCGCAGCGTCTCGGCCTGAACCGCCAGGTCCGCCGCCGCGCCGGCCACCGTCTGCGACGACTCGCCGGCGGCGCGCGCGCCGTCGCGCACCGCGCTGATGTTGGCACACACCTCGCCGGTGCCCTGGGCGGCGTTCTCGACGTTGCGGCTGATGTCGCGGGTCGCCGCACCCTGCTCCTCGACCGCCGAGGCGATCGCCGTCGACGTGCTGTTGATCTCGCCAATGGTGCGCGCGATCGTCTCGATCGCCTGGACGGCCTCGCCGGTGGCGCTCTGCACGCCGGAAATCTGGGCGGTGATGTCGTCGGTGGCGCGCGCCGTCTCGTTGGCCAGCGACTTGACCTCGGCGGCGACCACGGCGAACCCCTTGCCCGCCTCGCCGGCGCGGGCCGCCTCGATGGTGGCGTTCAGCGCCAGCAGGTTGGTCTGCTCGGCAATCGCCGTGATCATCTTTACGATGTCGCCGATCTTCTGCGCCGCCGTGTCGAGGCTGCGGATCGTCTGCCGGGTGCGCGCGGTTTCGTCGGCCGCGGTCCTGGCGATGTTGGCGGCCTGGCTGGCCTGGCGGGCGATCTCGGCGATCGAGGCGGACAGCTCCTCGGTCGCGGCGGCCACGGTCTGGACGTGGCTGGAGGCCTCCTCCGAGCCTGCGGCGACCGACTCGGCGCGGGCGCCGGTGTCGGTGGCGATCCCGGACATCGACCGCGCCGACTCGCGCATCTCGCCGGCCGCCGCCGAGACCGCCTGGACGATCGCCGAGACCGTGCCCTCGAAGTGGTCGGCCAGCGCGATCATCCCGTGCCGCCGCTCCTCTTCCGCCTCGCGCTTCATGGCCTCCTGGTTGCGCCGCATCTCCTCGCGCTCCAGCGCGTGGTCCCGGAAGGTGACCAGCGTGCGGGCCAGGGCGCCGATCTCGTCCCTGCGGCCGGCATGGCCGACCTCGACGCCGGTGTCGCCGTCGGCCAGGCGCATCATGCCGCCGGTGATCGCCGACAGCGGCCGGGTGATGCCGACGGCGACCAGCCAGGCACCACCGCCGACGACCGCCATCAGCACCAGCAGGATGGCGCCGAACACGATCGCCTCGTCCCGGAAGGCGGCGTCGACGTCGTCCACATAAATGCCCGACGCGATCACCCAGCCCCACGGGGGGAACAGCATCCCGTAGCTGAGCTTGGGCTGCGGCTCGTCGCTGCCCGGCCGGGGCCAACGGTAGGCGGCCTCGCCGGTCCCGGTCCGGCGCGCCTCGCTGACCATTTCGGCGATGAAGCGCGTGCCGTCGGCGTCGGCCAGGCCGGTCTGATCGTGCCCTTCCAGGGAGTCGCTGACCGGGTGCATCAGCATGACGTTCTGGGTGTCGAGCACGAAGAAATATTCGCTGCCGTCGTAGCGCAGGGCGCGCAGCGTCTCGAGCGCCCGCTGCTGCGCCTGCTCCTCGGAAAGCTCTCCGGCCTGCGCCCGCTCCGCAAAGTGCGCGACCACACCGTGGGCGGTCTCGACAAGATGGGCCAGCCTGTCGCGGCGGTCCGTCATCAGGCTGTCGCGGAGGTTGGCGAGGCCGAACACGGCAACGGCGACCATGCCGACGAGCGACGCCGCCACGATCAGCATCATGCGGTGGGTAATGCGGACGTTCTTGAACATAGACTGGCCTTCCTGCGTGGATCCGAGCATCCGGCTGCGCTTCCGGGCCGCCGGACGTGCGCCGCCTGCCATGGCCCGGTGAACAGGCGCTGTCCGGCGCCGGCGCTCGGCCGCGGATGGGACGGGCTGTCGGTGATCGGCGCGACGATTTGCCGCCCGGAAAACGACCCCATCCTTAGCAATGGTATTAAAAAAAACGTAAAGATCCGGATCCTTCGTGCCGGTGCGCCATCGCTTGCGGGATGATCGATCCGGTCTGTACGGTATCGCCGCAACAGTGCATAGCCGTGCAGCCCATGCCCAAGCGATCCCGACGCGCAACCGTCCTCCCGCTGCTCGCCGCGCTTGCCGGCGGTGCCGCCTCGGCCTGTACCGAGGCCCAGAACGGGCCGTCCGGCTCCGTCCGTGCGGGGCCCGACGCACCGCCGGTGCCCGTGGCGACGGCCATGGCCGCGATGCCCGACGCGGCGGAGGCGCAGGCCGCCGCACCCGCAGGGCCGGCGGGCACTGCGCCCGGCACCGACGCGCCCGCGCCCGTGGCGATGCAGGGGCCGTGGCGGGTGGTCTGCTTCCAGGAAAACGAGATCGTCTTCGAACACGACCGGATTTTCCGGGTCTGGGAACCGGACAACGAGCCGCCGCAATGGGTCTATCAGACGGAGGACGGCGTCCGCTTCCGCGGCCGCATGGGCACCGACCTCAACTGCATTTTCGATCGGCTCGATCGGGTCGGCAGCGCCGCGACCCGGCCCTGACCGCGGCACTCCGCCACGAATCTGATCGGCATTTGACTTAATTCTGTTGCATGAAGTCGAAAACGCGATGCAAGCTTCGAAGGCTCAGTGCGTGGTTGACAGAGCGCCTTAAGAACGGGCAGTATGCTCCTGTAATGCGCGATCTTTAGTCGTAGCGCTCGTCCCGCAGAGCGCCCGCGTCGCGGTGCGCCCACAACACAGGCTCGTCCCAGGCCAACCCGCGGCGTGCCCAGGCCGCAGCTCCGGAGGCATCATGCTCTGCTTCTTCACTCGCCTGTTGCGAACGACCGCCGTCGGTCTCGCGCTGACCGCCATGGCGATCACCCTGCCCGTCTCCGGCGCCGCGGCCATGACGCTTGAGGAGGCGATCGAATACACCCTGACGACCAATCCGGAGATCGGCGAGGCCAGCGCCAACCGCATGGCCATCGATCACGAGCTGGAGCAGGCGCGCGGGCTGTATCTGCCGCAGGTGGATTTCGAGGCGGCGGCCGGCCCCGAGTGGGTGGACAACTCGACCACCGCCGCGCGCGGCCGCCCCGGGGGCGACTGGCTGGAGCGCTGGGAGCTGTCAATCGTCCTGCAGCAGCGCATCTTCGACGGATTCGAGACGCGCAGCGAGGTGGAGCGCCAGGCCGCGCGCGTGGACGCCGCCGCGTACCGCGTGCTGGAGCGTTCGGAGTTCATCGGCCTCGACGTCGTCCAGGCCTATCTGGACGTCATGCGCAACGCCGAGCTGGTCGAGCTGGCCCGGCGCAACGAGCAGATCCACCGGCAGATCCTGGGCAACGTGCTGCGGCTGGTCGACGCCGGCGAGGCCAGCATCGCCGATGCCCAGCAGGCGCGCGAGCGGCTGTACAACGCCGAACGCATCGTCGTCGAGTTCGAGCGCGACTTCGACGATGCCCGGATCACCTATCGGCGCGTCGTCGGCCAGCCGGCCGGCGAGATGACCCTGCCCGACCCGCCCACCGACGCCCTGCCGCCCGATCTGGAGGTGGCCGTTGCCGTCGCCATGGAGACCAACCCGACGATCCGCATCGGCCTCGCCGAGCTCGACGTGACCTATGCGCAGCTGCGGGCCGCCGAGGCGCCGTTCTACCCCAGCATCTCCCTGGAGAGCACGGCCAGCGTCGGCGACAACATCGACGGCAACCTGGACGACGAAAACCGGTTCAACGTCCTGCTGGTGGCCCGCTACCGGCTGTTCAACGGCTTCATCGACCGCGCCGCCCGCCAGGAGCAGGTCGCCCGCATCGCCGAGGCGCGCCACCAGCTCGACCGCTTCCGCCGCGACGTGGAAGAGCTGGTGCGCCAGTCCTGGAACACCCTGCAGGCGGCGGTGCGCAACATCCCGATTCTCGAGCGGCAGGTCGTCTCCGCGCGGGAGGTGGTCGGTTCCTACCGCGAGCAGTACGCCATCGGCGCGCGCACGCTGCTCGATGTGCTCGACGCCGAAAACGAGCTGTTCAACGCCAACGTGGCGCTGACCAGCACCCGCTTCGCGTCCGTCTTCGGCCAGTACCGCGTGCTCGCGGCGACCGGACAGCTGCTGCCGACGCTCAATATTGCGCCGCCGGTTTCGGCCGATGCCACGGCCCGCGACTTCGTCGGCGGCGTGACCGAGCCGCCGGTCTCCCGGATCGAACTGGACGACGACTTCTATTCGCGCCGCCGGCCCTGGCAGCGGCGCTGAGCCGCAAGCCGCCGTCGCCCGTCCCGCAGGACTGCCGCCCCGCCGCCGCGGGGCGGCATTTCATCGTTGTCTGTGGCTTGACGTGAACCACCTAGAGCATGGCAATAGCATCGCGTTAACGTTTTCCGGTTACCGTTCTCCTCGCGCAAACAGTCGGCGAACGCCATGTTCTCTTCCGCCAAGCAAGCGGCGCCGCAGCCCGCCGCCGGCAACGACGGGTCCTGGGAACTGCCGCCGGGTGCCGCCGCCGCTCATGACGACGATGCGCTGCTGGGCTGCCTCGTCCTGCTGACCCGGCATTTCGAGCGCCCGATGTCCGCGGACGCGCTGACTGCAGGGCTGCCGGTCAAGGACGGCCGCTTGACCCCGGACCTGTTCCCCCGCGCCGCGATGCGCGCCGGCCTCAACGCCCGGCTGGTCCGGCGCTCGCTCGCCGGAATCCCCAACCTCGTGCTGCCGGCGGTGCTGCTGCTGGAAGACCGGCGCGCCTGCATCCTGCTGCGCCGCGAGGACGACGGCTCGGTCAGCATCATCGATCCGCTGGCCGGCGACGGCGTCATCACGGTGCCGTTGGCCGACCTGGACGCGGCCTACACCGGCCACGCCCTGTTCGTGCGGACCGAGTACCGATTCGACGGGCGCACCGCGGACAGCGACCGGCCGCGGCCGCGCGCCTGGTTCTGGGGGACGATCGGCCGGCTCTGGCCGACCTATCTGGAGGTCGTGCTGGCCGCGGCGCTGGTGAACGTGCTGGCGCTGGCGTCGCCGCTGTTCATCATGAACGTGTACGACCGGGTGCTGCCCAACCAGGCGTTCGCCACGCTGTGGGTGCTGGCCGCCGGCGTCGGCATCGCGCTCGGCTTCGACTTCCTGCTCAAGACCCTGCGCGCCGCCCTGATCGACTCGGTCGGCCGCCGGGCCGACGTCCTGCTGGCCAGCCGCATCTTCGAGCAGGTGCTCAACATCCAGCTCAAGGCCCGGCCGGTCTCCACCGGCGCGTTCGCCAACCAGCTGCGCGAGTTCGAGACGGTGCGGGAATTCTTCACGTCGGCGACGCTGGCCACCCTGACCGACGTGATGTTCATCGGCCTGTTCGTGTTCATCATCTACGTGATCGCCGGCCCGCTCGCCTGGATTCCGGCGATCGCCGCGGGCGTGGCGATCATGATCGGCCTGATCGTGCAGATCCCGCTGGCGCGCAACGTGCGCGCCACCCAGCGCGACGCCGCACAGAAGCACGGCATCCTGGTCGAGACGGTCAGCGCGCTGGACACCGTCAAGAGCATGAGCGCCGAAGGCAAGATGCAGCGCGCCTGGGAGCGCTTCGTCGGCACGACCTCGCGCACCAGCCAGAGGGCGCGGTTCTACCAGTCGCTCAGCCTGAACCTGACCGGCCTGATCCAGCAGAGCGTGACGGTGTTCACGGTGATCGGCGGCGTCTACCTGGTCAGCGAGGGTGAGATCACCATGGGCGCGATCATCGCCGCGGTCATCCTGGGCGGACGGGCCGTGGCGCCGCTGACCGGACTGGCGGCGACGCTGTCGCGGGTGCATCAGGCCATCACGGCGCTCGGCACGCTCAACGAGCTGATGCGCATGCCGGTGGAGCGCCCGGCCGACCGCTCGGTCGTCAGCCGGCCGGTCACCGAGGGCCGCATCGAGTTCCGCGACGTCGGGTTCGCCTACCCCAACTCGAACGTGCCGGTGCTGCGCGACGTGTCGTTCTCCGTTGCGGCGGGCGAGCGGGTCGGCATCGTCGGGCGCGTCGGCTCGGGCAAGACGACCCTGGTGCGCCTGCTGATCGGCTTCTTCGAGCCCGATACGGGCGCCGTGCTGATCGACGGCGTCGACATGCGCCAGTACCACCCGTCCGACGTGCGGCGCGGCATCGGCCTGGTCATGCAGGACGTGACCCTGTTCTTCGGCTCGGTGCGCGAGAACATCGCGATGGCCGCGCCCCACGCCGACGACGCGGCGGTGCTGCGCGCCGCCCGCCTGGCCGGGGTCGATGCCTTCGCCGGCAGCCATCCCGAGGGCTACAACGTGCAGGTCGGCGAGCGCGGCCAGAACCTGTCCGGCGGCCAGCGTCAGGCCGTGGCGTTGGCGCGCGCCCTGCTGGTCGACCCGCCGATCCTGGTCCTGGACGAGCCGACCAGCGCCATGGACAACCTGTCGGAGGAGCAGTTCGTTCGCCGGCTGGGATCGGTGCTGGCCCAGGGCCGCACGCTGCTGCTCAGCACCCACCGCGCCAGCCTGCTGCGCGTCGTCAACCGCCTGATCGTCATCGACGAAGGCCGCATCGTCGCCGACGGGCCGCGCGACGCCGTGCTGGAAGACCTGAAGCGCGGCCTGAAGCCCGGCGCGCGCCGTGCGGACGCTTCGGCCGCCTTGCATGGCTCGGACGGCGCCGAACGCCGTGCACCGGCTGACCGCGGCGACGACGCCGCTCCGGCGGCCGCGGCCGTGCCGGCGGCGGTGCCGGCCGGTGCGACGGCCGAGGCGCCGGGCGCACCGAACCGGACCGTCACCACGAGGGTGATCAGCGTCGCCGGTCACGGCCAGGGCAAGGGGGACCGGACATGACCGTAGCGACCGCCGCCCCCCGCCGCCGCGCCAGACGCCGCCGCAGCGACCTGGACTACGCCGGCGACGTCGAGGCCGCGCTGCGCCAGGGGCCCCGCCTGGCGACCCACCTGCTGCTGCTGGTCATCGTCGGGCTGTTCGTCAGCGCCATCCTGTGGGCGTCCTGGGCGACGGTCGAGGAAGTGACGCGCGGTTCGGGGCGGGTCATCCCGTCGCGCCAGATCCAGGTCGTGCAGACCCTGGAGCCCGGCATCGTCGAGGAAATCCTGATCGTCGAGGGCGAGCTGGTCGAACAGGGCCAGGTCCTGCTGCGCATCGACGACACCGGCTCTGCCAGCGAGCTCGGCGAACTGCATGCCCAGCGGTCCGCCCTGCGCGCCGCCATCGCCCGGCTGGCGGCCGAAGTCGCCGGCGCGGAGGAAATCGCCTTCCCCGAGGATCTGGCGGAGGCGTTTCCGGGGGTCGTAGCCGACGAACGCAGCCTCTTCAACGCCCGCCGGGAAGAGCTCAACTCGCAGCTCGGGATCCTGCGCCAGCAGGCCGAGCAGCGCGAGCAGGAACTGGAGGAGCTGCGCGGCAACGAGGAGCAGCAGGAGCGCAGCCTGGAGCTCGCGCGCGAGGAGCTGGGCGTATACAGCGGCCTGTCCGCCGGCGTCGTACCCCAGGTCGAGATCCTGCGCCTGCGCCGCGAGGTCAACGACCTGGCCGGCCAGCTCGAGGCGACCCGGCGCGCCATCCCCCGCGTCGAATCCTCGATCCGCGAGGCCTACGAACGCATCGAGGACCAGTTTCTGAGCTTCCGCGCCGAGGCACAGCGGGAGCTCGGCCAGCGCCGGTCCGAGCTGGCCGTGATCACCGAGACGCTGCGCGCCGCGCAGGACCGGGTCGCCCGCACCGACATCCGCTCGCCGGTCAACGGCATCGTCAACCGGCTCAACGTCAACACCATCGGTGGTATCGTGCACCCGGGCATGAACATCATCGAGATCGTGCCGCTGGAGGACTCGCTGCTGGTCGAGGCGCGCATCCGGCCCAGCGACGTCGCATTCATCAGCCCCGGCCAGCCGGCCACGGTCAAGATCACCGCCTACGACTATGCCGTCTACGGCGGCCTGGAGGGCGAGGTCGAACGGATCAGCGCCGACACCATGACCGACGAGGAGACCGGCGAGGCGTTCTACCGCGTGATCGTACGAACCCAGCAGACGCAGCTCGGCACGGAGGAAAACCCGCTGCCCATCATCCCCGGCATGATCGCCTCGGTGGACATTCTGACCGGCGAGAAGACCGTGCTCGACTATCTGCTCAAGCCCCTCGTGCGGGCCCAGAACGAAGCGCTGCGGGAGCGTTGAGCCGATGCCGGCGCATGGTTCCGCCCGCGCCCCTGTCCGGGTTCTGCCTGCCGCCGCCGCCGCGCTGCTCGTGCTGGCCGTCGCGGTCCTGCCCGCCGCCGGTGCGGCCGGGGGCGAAACCTCGGACCGGCCGCCGCCCGGCCTGTTCGGCTCGCTGGAGTTCCGCACGGCCAACCTGGCCGCGATCCGGCAATGGGGCTCGGTGCTCGACCGGATCGCCGCGGAGGAGGAGATCGTGGCGGCCTGCGACGACGACATCCGCGCCTGCCCGTCGCCCCAGACGGTCGCGTGGCGCGCCATGGTGCACGCACAGCGGGGCCGTCACCCGCTACGCCAGCTGCGCGAGGTGAACGCCTTCGTCAACGACATCGTCCCGTACCGGATCGACCACGACGTCTTCGGCGTGTCGGACTACTGGGCCTCCCCGCTGGAGCTGCTCGAGCACGCGGGCGACTGCGAGGACTTCGCGATCATGAAGTACGAGACTCTGCTCGATCTGGGCTTCAGCAACGAGCAGATGCGCATCGCCGTGGTCAACGACACGATCCGCAACCTGCCCCACGCCGTGCTGGTCGTCGAATACGACGGCCGCGTCTTCGTGCTCGACAGCCTGATCGATGTGGTCGTGGGGCACGAGGCGCTGCGCCAGTACGTGCCGCAGTACTCGGTGAACCGCACCCATCGCTGGGCCCACATCGCGACGCCCGAGCTGGCGGCGCGCTTCTATGACAACCTTTCGCAGTAGATCGCCATGACCACGACCTCTCTCTCCGATGCCAGCGCGTTATTGTCCGAAGGCACGCCGCAGACGCACCGCCCCAGGCGCCGGCGCGCGCTGATCTGGATGGCGCTGGCCATGCTGGTGGTCATGGGCACGATCGCCGTCGGGGCGGTAACCGTGCTCGACCGGCGCCGTGCCGAGGTGACGGCCGATCTGGAGACCCGGTTGACGCTGCTGGCGGCCGGCGCGGTCGAGGTGATCGAGACGTGGCTGCGCGGACTGGCCCAACTCCCGGCACACCTGGTCAACGGCGACCAGTTCCGGCTGTTCGCGACCGAGCTGCATCTCGCCGGCGGCGATCCCGAGTTGAGCGGCCAGCTCGCCGCGCAGACCCCGTACATGACCGAGGCGCTGACCGAATTCGTCCGCCAGTCGCCCGCGGTGGCCGCCTACCTGCTCGACGCCGGCGGCCGCGCCACCCTGGTCAGCATCGGCGCCCCCGAACCGTCCGCCGCCCAGGAACGCCATGCGCGGACCGCCTTCACCGCCGGGGTGCCGGTGTTCGCACCGGTGCGCGACGGCGGGGACGGCCTGCTGCTCGACATCCATCTGCCCGTGCGCGCACTGCAGAGCCACACGCCCACCGCCGAGCCGGAGCCGGTCGGCGTGTTCCTGATGACGGTCCCGGTCGGCGAGCGGCTGGCTCCCCTGCTGGCCCCGGATCCGTTCGCGCGGCCGGGCGAGCACCGCCTGATCCTGCAGCGCGACGAGGACGCCTGGATCTGGCTGGCTGCACACGACGGCGGGCTGACCGTCATCCCGGCCGATGCGGCGCCGCGGCCGGAGGACGCCGCCGTCCTGCCGTTCGGCGAGCGGCCGGCGGTGACCGGCGGGCATGCGGCGTTTTCCGTCGGCATGCCGGTGCCGAGCCTGCCCTGGCTGGTCGTTCAGGAGGCCGACCGCGCCGCCGCGCTGGCCCCGGTGGCCGCGACGCGGGACGCGGTCATCCTGTTTGGCGTGCTCGCGACGCTGTTCGTCGGCGGCCTGCTTGCCGCCGTCTGGTTCAACGAGCAGAACGCGCGCAACCGCGCCCTCGCCACGCAATACCAGGACCTGGCCGAACGCATCGACGCCCACCGCCGCCTGCTCAGCGGGGTCACCGGTTCGGTCGAGGAGTACATCGGCCTGAAGCGCCTGGACGGCACCTATGGCTGGGTCAACAAGGCGTTCGCCGAGGCTCTGAACCGCCCGCAGGAGAAGGTCGTCGGGCAGTCGGACGAATCGCTGTTCGGGCACGCCACGGCGCAGCGCCTGGCGGCGCTGGACCGCGAGGCGCTGGAGCACGGCGGCATCGCACCGGCCGAACTCCGCATCTATTTCGGCGACGAGCTGAAATACCTGCAGATCACCAAGGTGCCGCTGGTGCGCGAGGACGGCCGCGTCGACGGCGTCGTTTCCGTGAGTCGCGACGTGAGCGAGCTGGTCGAGCAGCGGCGCCAGCGCGACGCAGTCGTCCGCCAGACCATGGACGCCCTGGTGCGCACCGTGGAACTGAGCGACCCGCACCTGGCCGGCCATTCCCGTCTGCTCAGCGGCTTCAGTGCCCTGGTCGCGCGGCGGCTCAACCTGCCGGAGCACGACGTGGCGACCGTGGAGCTGGCCGGCAACCTGTCCCAGATCGGCAAGCCGCTGGTTCCGCGCGAGATCCTCAACAAGCCGGACCGCCTGACGCCCGAGGAGATCGCCATCATGCAGACCCACATCGAGCATGCCGAGGAGATCCTCGGCCAGGTCCCGTTCCACCTGCCGGTGCGCGAGACAGTGGCGCAGATGTACGAGCGGCTCGACGGGTCGGGGTATCCCAGAGGCCTGGCCGGCGACGAGATCACGCTGCGCGCCCGCATCCTGGGCATCTGCGACGTGTTCTGCGCGCGCATCCGGCCGCGCTCGTACCGCAGCGCCATTACGGCGGACTTCGCCCTGAGCATCCTGGCGGACCATCCGCAGAAATACGACCAGGCGGCGGTCGCGGCGCTGGCCGACGTGGTGCGGTCGATCGAGGGAGAAAAGCTGCTGACCGCCGCCGACGCGGCCTGATGCTGCCGCGCCGGCACCCGGCACAACCGATGCCGGCGGCGGGGCAGCCCGTCAGGGCCGCCGGCTGCCGTGCAGGGGCCGGTCCGCTTGCGCGGCGGCGTCGGCAAGCGCGGCCTCGCTCAGGGTGCGGTAGTAGTTCACGATGAAGATGCGTACCGCGGCCGTGAACGAACATTCCTGCGGCTTTGCGCGGGCGATTCGGGTTGCCAGGGTGTTGAGGTCGGCCCGCTCGCGCCGGCAGATGTCCTCGAACGCGCTCCACATCTCGGGTTCCAGACGGATGCTCGTGCGCCGTCCGGCGATCTTGAGGTTGCGCGATTTCAGATAGAACGCTCCCGAGCCGTCGGCGTACGTGCGGGCGTCTGCCTTGGTCCAGGCTCGCCTGCGGGCGAGGCGGTCATCGGACATGGCTCGGCTCTCCTCTCCTCCAGCCTCGGAATGCCGGCACCGCCGTCGCCTGCCGTGGGGGCACCGACCCGCACAGCGCGCCGCGGCGCCGCAGGGCGCGGACGCCGGCCGGATCGGGACCGAACGCGGTGTGCCTCGGCATTGTTCGGACAGAGATTGGCGTACGGCAGCCGCCTCTCAGTAGGGTTGTAAGACTTCGCGCATAATGCAGGAGATGCGCGACAGTCCGCCGCGTATGGGGGCCTTTATAGACGGTTTCGATGAACAAGGTCAAAACAGTTGATGCGATTGATCAAATCCAGCGCGGCTCCATCATTTCGAATACGCCGGTATGAATGCTATTGTATGCAGTTTCGGAAAGATATAGTGGGCGGCGTGAACAGAAAGTGCCGTTTCGCCGGATGGCCGGCCGGCGAGCGGGGACGACTGCTCGGGCCGCCTGCGAACCGTTCGTCGCGTCGCTCAGCGCGGTTGCGCCGCGCGCCCATCGACCCCGAGCAGCGGGCCGTAGAGGTCGGGCCGGCGATCCCGGAACACGCCCCAGCCGGCGCGCAGCCCGCGGATGCGGTCGAGGTCGAAGGTCGCCGTCACGACCGCCGCCTCCTCGCGGCCGGCCTGCGCCACGATCTCCCCGGTCGGTCCGGCCACGAAGGACGACCCGTAGAACGTCACGGAGCAGCTCGCGCCGTCCTCCCGGCCGACGCGGTTGGCGGCCAGCACCGGCAGCAGGTTGGCCCCGGCGTGCCCCTGCATGACGCGCATCCAGTGGCCCCGGCTGTCGAGCAGGGGATCCTGCGGTTCCGACCCGATCGCGGTGGGATAGAGCAGCAGGTCCGCCCCTTGCAGCGCCAGGATCCGCGCGGTCTCGGGGTACCACTGGTCCCAGCAGACCGCGCAACCGAGTCGGGCGTGGCGGGTCGGCACCACCCGGAACCCGGTGTCGCCCGGGTTGAAATAGAACTTTTCCTGGTAGCCAGGCCCGTCGGGGATGTGGGACTTGCGGTACACGTCGCGGATGGCGCCGTCGGCGTCCACGGTCACCAGGCTGTTGAAATGCGCGTTGTTGGCGCGCTCGAACACGCTGAGCGGCAGGACCACGCCGAGCTCCGCAGCCAGGGCCCGGAACCGCTCGATCACCGGGTGTCCGTCGACCGGGTGGGCCAGCGCGAACAGGCCGGCGTCCTGGTCCTTGCAGAAGTACGGCGTGGCGAACAGCTCCTGCAACAGGATCACCTGCGCGCCCTGAGCCGCCGCGGAGCGTACCAGCCGCTCCGCCGAATCGAGGTTCGCCGCCGTGTCCCAGCCGCAGGCCATCTGGGTGACCGCTACGGTGACCAACTGCATGTGTTTCCTTCCGAATCCGTCGTCGGTGATGCGCGTCGCCGGTTCTCAGATGAGATGCCGACGCGCGCCGGGCATCCAAAGGGATCAAGACTTTCGGCGACGTGACAATTTGTCCTGGGGCGGCACCGGATGCCGCCGGGCCCCGAGACGACATGCAGTGTTACTCAACCCTAGGGAAACTGCGCCTCATGGCCTCCATTATGATAAACGAAGGCTTTGTTTTCATTGGAATATTCGGTTAAGCAAGGCATTGCGGATATTGAAAAAGTTTGAGCCGCATGCTACCTGACCTGCTGCTTCCAATGTGATCAGACGACGAAGGGGTTTTCGCACGATTCGATCAACGGGCCTCAATGGTCATAAGCAGACCGAGCCACAGCCGCGGATCACCATACGGCCTGCCCGACAGAACGTTACGCGCATAAAGTGTCTTGATCGTCTAAATTTTCGTGGCAACCCTGGGGCTGCGACAGGAAAAAGTTGCGGACACTTTTTTGCGAGTATAAACTGAAAGAGTATCCAATGTATTCGATGCAAAATAGCGACGAGCACGTGGACGAGGATAACGACACCCCCGAAATCCGGTATCAGGACACGGGTGGCGGCATTGCCGCCCTCCTGCGCGATGCCCATCGGGCCCTGTCCAGGGTTCTGGCGACGCAGATCGCCGCCCACGGGGTATCCATCGGACAATGGTATTTCCTCCGCGCCCTGTGGACCGAGGACGGGCTGACCCAGCGGGAGCTCAGCCACCGCGTCGGCATGATGGAGCCGACCACGGTGACCGCCCTCAACAGCATGGAACGGCGCGGCCTCGTCGAACGGGTCCGCAACACCCGCGACCGGCGCAAGGTCAACATCTATCTCACCGACAAGGGCCGGTCGCTGCGCGCGGTGCTCATGCCCGTCGAGGAGGAGATCAACGCGCTTGCCGTGCAGGACATGACGGCGGCAGAGCAGGACCTGCTCGAGCAGCTGCTGCGCCAGATGATCGAGAACCTGCTCGACGCCGGTGCGTAATCGTCCACAGCGCCAAGTCGTCACAGGCACGACTGCGGCGCGAACTCCTGATGACCGCGGCCCGGCCAGCACCGCCAGGCGACGCCGACCCAGTTCACCCGCCACGGCCCGCCGGCCTCGTCGGCGGCCAGTTCCACGTAATGCCGCATGTCGCGCAACGAGTCGTCGGCCAGATCGCGTTGCGTGACCAGGATCACCCGGCGATCCGCGGCGCGAACCCGCTCGGTCAGCTCATACCGGCCGTGGCGCGCGATGAAGTGCATGCCGTCCGGCGCGCAGCGTGCGGCAACCGCCTGATACGCGACGAGCACCGGCGTGCTGTCCTCCGGGCAGTCCGCCCGGTTGGCGCGGTAGTCCTCCACCGGCTCCGACCGGTACGTCTCCGTTTCCTGCGCCCCCGCAGGCCCCGCCCACGCGGCGCCCGCCAGCAGCAGTGCAGCCGCGGCCAACCGCCACCGCATCCCGCTCTCACGTCTCCGATCCATGCCGGCCTTCTCCATCATTACGGTCTGCCGCGATCACGCCGACGGCCTGGGCCGCACCCATGCCGGCCTGGCCGTGCAGTCGTTCCGGGACTTCGAATGGCTGGTCCAGGACGGCGCGTCGCGCGACGGTACTGTCGCCCTGCTGTCCGCCCTGCGCAACCCGCGCCCGGACTGGCGCAGCGCCCCCGATGCCGGGCCGTTCGACGCGATGAACCGGGCGATGGCGCGTGCCGCCGGCGGCTACCTGCTGTTCCTCAACGCCGGCGATTCGCTCGCCGCGCCGGACACGCTGGCGGTTCTGGCCGGCGCCGTGGCGGGAATGCCGCCGCCCGACCTGCTGTACGGCGATGCCTGGGAGGAGACGCCGGCCGGCTGGCGGCGCAAGCGGGCGCGCTCGCATCGGCTGGCGTGGTACGGCCTGGTCACACACCACCCGGCGATCGTGTACCGGCGCGCCGCGCTGGCCGGCCTGACCTACCCCACGACCTGGCGCATCGCCGCCGACTATGCGTTCACGCTGGAGGCGCTCAGGCGGGCACGTGCCGTGCACCGACTCGGCGTGCCGCTGTGCCGGGTCGAGGCGCCCGGCCTGTCACACCGGGAAGCGGCGCTGGGCCGGGCCGAGCAGGCCCGCATCCGGCGCGAGATCCTCGGCCTGCCCCGCGCGGCCGTGGCGGCGGTCGGCGCCGTCCAGTCGGGCACCCAGGTGCTGCGCCGGCACTGCCCCGGCCTGTACGCCCGGCTGCGCTTCCGTGGCGGCAATGCGCCGGCGCAGCCCGACCTGCCAGTAGTAGAAGGCGCGCGCCAGGGCGAAGTGGAAGCCGGCGCTGCCGTCAAGGAACCCTAGCCGCAGCACGTAGCCGTACACGAACACCGTCAGGCCCTTGCACGGCAGGGCGTCGAACAGCGCCTTGAGCCGGCGCCGCCGCGGCGTGTCGGTCGCCGCCACGGCGGCCAGCCCGCCGCCGGCCCGCAGCGTCGCCTCCCAGTCGGCATAGCGGTTGTGCCGGTCGAAGTACGCGGCGAGAGGCTTGCGGTCCCAGTGCAGCATCGGCTGCCGCAGCCGGCCGACCGGGCCGGCAACGACCGGCTGGTAGTGCCCCTCGACCTCCCAGGCTCCGGGCACGCCCAGGTCGTCGCAGCGCGGAAAGCCGGCGCGGCGCCGGTCGAGCAGCGCCAGCTTTCGGTTGCGCTGCCCGAACCGCAGCGCCCTGCCCAGGAACACGTAGCGGGCATCGATGAAATAGCCGGCGTGGCGCGGCCCGCGCGCCATCAGCGCCGCGATCTCGGCCGCCAGCGCCGGGGTCACCACCTCGTCGGCATCGACATACAGCACCCAGTCGTGGCGCAGCGGCAGGTGCCGCAGGCACCACTCCTTCTTCTTCGGGTAGCGGCCGTTCCAGCGGAACGGCACGACCGTCGCGCCGGCTGCGCGGGCACTGTCCGCGGTGCCGTCGGTGCTGTCCGAATCGGCGACGATCACCTGGTCGAACCGCGCCAGCGCCTCCAGGCACGGCCCGATGTTGGCCGCCTCGTTGCGCGTGCAGACCACCACGGACACCGGGATCGGTGCGGTCACGGCGCCCCTCCTCGCCAGCCGTGCCGGGCGTGCGCCGCCATCAGGCCGACGGCGGCCCCCGCCACGACGGCCAGCGGCAGCACCAGCACCGGGTTCGGCCAGCCCGGCCGCAGCGGCGCGGTGGCCGCCTCGACGGGTTCGGCCGCATAGGGCAGGTCGACCGCGATCAGCATGCGCGCCCGCTCCTGCCGGCCCAGCAGCGTGGCCAGTCCGCTGCGGTGCTCGGCGAGCGTGGTGCGGGCGAGCTGCCGGTCCAGATAGGCGATATAGGCGTCGGCGCGGTTCGCCGCCTGCTCGCGCAGCACGGCGTCGGCGGCCCGGTGCAGGGCGACGAGCAGCGCGATCGCCGTGTCGCGGTCGCGGTGGCGCAGCACCAGACGGCGCATCTGCGTGGAGCCGACCGCATCGATGCGCAGCCGGTCGCCGAGCCGTTCCGCCAGGTCCTCGGGGCCCGGCGGCCAGCGCGCCGGCCGGCCGAGCACGACGCCGCCCAGCCAGGCGCCCAGCCCGCCGGGCTGCCGCCAGGTGCCGCGCGCCGCGTCCCACCGGTCCGGAAACAGCGCCGGCAGGGCCCAGTCCAGTTCGGACAGCCGGCGCGCCACCTCGACCGAGGTGAGCAGTTGCAGGAACCGCGGGAAGGCCGGCCCGGCCTCGCTCGAGGCCGGAGCATCGCCCGCGGACGCGCCGGCGCCGTCCACCAGGGTCTCGGTCGGCGCGACGACCATCGTGGCGCGGAACTCGGGCGGCGTCAGGCGGACCCACAGCCAGGCTGCCACCAGCCCAGCCAGCGCGCCACCGAACACGAGCCAGCGCGCCGCCAGCACCGTCTCCGCCAGCCGGCGGAGCGCCGTGGCCTCGGTCCACGGCTCGAGCGCCCGGTCAGCCACGGCCCGCGCCCCGCACCGCCAGACGAGCCGGCGCCGCCTCCGGTTCGGCCGGCGCGCGCGCGCCGCGTTCCGCGACCAGCCGCTCCGCCAGGGCGAGGAACGCCGCGGCCGCGCGGTCGAGCCGGTGCGGCGCCACCGCCGGCAGCGCGGCCGCCGCCATCGCTCGGCGCAGGTCGGGCCGGTCGGCCAGGCGCTCCAGCCACGCCGCCAGACCGGCGCCGTCCTGCGGCGCCAGCACCGCGCCGGCGCCGCTGCCCTCGAGCAGCCGCGCCGCCTCGCCGCCGCCGGGCCCGAGCAGCAGGCACGGCCGCGCCGCGGCCAGCGCGCCGTACACCTTGCACGGCACCAGGCAGCCGAGCGCCGCCTCGGCCATCGTCGCCAGATGCACGTCGGCCGCGCCGAGCGTCGCGGCCAGGCGGTCCGCCGGCTGCGGCGGCAGGAACCGCACGTTGCCCAGGCCGCGCGCGGCGGCCGCCGCCGTCAGGTCGGCCATGCGGGCGCCGTCGCCGACCAGGACGAACGCGATGTCGGGGCGCCGGTCGCGCAGCGCCGCCGCGGCGTCGAGCAGGCCGCCGAAGCGGTGCGCCCGCCCGGCGTTGCCGGCGTACATGGCGACCAGGTGCCCGCTCAGCCCGAGCGCCGCCCGGACCGCGGCGGCGGCCCGCGGCGCCGGCGCGATCGCCGGGTCCGGCCAGTTCGGGATGGTCGGGATCGCCCGCCCGTCCAGGCCGGCCCGGACCAGCCGTGCCGCCATGCACGCGCCGATCGCCACCACGGCGTCGTGGTCCGCCATCGCCCAGCGCACCGGGCGCGCCAGCGCCGCCAGGGCGGGCTCCGGGACGCGCGCCTCCAGGGCCGGCAGCACGTCGGGATAGAGGTCGTGGCACCAGTGCACCGTCGCCGCGCCGCGCCGGCGCAGCAGCGGACCGAGAAGCGCCAGGAACGGCGGGTCGGTCATGGTGACGGCGAGGTCGGGGCACGGCAGGCGCAACGCCGCCCCGGCCAGCGCCGCAAGCTGGCGCCCGGTCGCGGCCGGCCCGCGCCCCTCCCCGGCCGCGACCCGCACGACCCGCACGCCGGCCGCGTCGGTCTGCCGCCCGGGACCGCCGCAGGCCAGCACCGTCGCCCGCCACCCGGCCGCAACGAAGCGGCCGGCGAGGTCGGCGAGCACGCGTCCGGTTGCACCGCGATCGGGCGGGTAGACACGGTTGAGGAACAGGACGGAGGGGGCCACGGAAACGCCGGACGCTGCCTTATTCGCAACCCAAGATGGCATACCATGGAATTCGATTAAAAGAAGAAAAGATACCGAATAATTGGATCACGCGATGGCATGCTGTCCGCTCTGCGGGACAATTGTCCGCTCTTCCGACAATGCGCACCGCGACCGGCCCTTGCACATCCGAGCGGCCTCCGGGTCGAAGGGTTGTCGCGCGGCGCCGGCACGGGCTGTGCGGGCGATCACAGCATCGTGAACCTTCGTGGGCCAAAGTACGACATTCCCGGCCTCCGGACCACCGGCGCCGCGGCACAATGCAGGCCAAACAGGGAGGCAGTCATGGCCAGGTTTCCGCTCGACAAGATACCGGCACTCTCCTACAAGGGCGGGCGGCGTTACTTCGGCGCTCCTCGTTCCGGCGGGCTCAAGCACGGCGCATGCGACCTGATCGCCCGCGACGGCACGCCCGTGTACGCGATGGCCGACGGCGACGTGCTGCGCGGCCCCTATCACTTCTATCACGGTTCCTTCGCGATCGAGGTCCTGCACCCGACGTTCGACCGGCGCTTCCCGAACTTCGTCATCCGCTACTGCGAGATCGCACCGGGCGCGGCCCGCCGCGGCAGCACGGTGCGCGAGGGGCAGGTGATCGGGCACACCAAGAAAATGCACAAAGACGCCATGCTCCACCTCGAGATGTTCAGCGGCACGGCCACCGGCCGCCTCACCCAGAAACACCGCATGCCGTACAAGCGGCGCGAGGATCTGGTCGACCCGACGCCCTACCTCGACATGCTGGCCCTCAAGCTGCGCATGGCCAGGGTGCTGGACGAGCCGTGGGCGAAGAGCCTCGGCGCGGCCGGCGCGTCGATCGCCGGGGCCGTCGCCGGCGTCGCCGACGCATTGACGCCGTGGCGGGAGAACGAGCTCTAGGATGCCGTCGCCGAACCGCCCGGCCGGGCCGGGGGTGCGCCGGCCGCCGCGGTTCCGGCCGGCCGACCGTCCGCCGCGGCCAGCACCGGCAGCGCCAGCAGCAGGCCATAGGTCAGGAACTTGAAGGTCGGCTGCACCACGGCCCCGAGCAGCAGCGGGGCGGCCGTTGCCAGGAACACGGCGGCATTGCGGCGCCACAGCCCGGCCAGCACCGGCACCAGGCTGGCCGCGTACGCCGCCACGGCGACCAGCCCCAGGACCCCCGCCTTGACCAGGACGTACAGCGGCAGGGCGTGCAGGTAGGACACCTCGAAGCCGGGCGCGGCCGGCGTATGGACCAGCGCGCCCCAGCCCGCACCGAACAGCGCATCGCTTGCCGACCGGCCGGCCACCTCGGCAGCCGCGGCGATCTCCGCAAAATGCTGATTGCCGCCGACCAGCCGCGTCTTCCAGACCAGCAGCGACCAGAGCCGGTAGAGCCAGTCCCCGGCGACCCACAGCGCCGCGACGCACAGCAGCGCCGCCGGCCCGACCGTGCCGGCCCGCTGCCGCGCCGCGCACACGGCATAGGCCGCGAAGGCCGCCGCCGCGGCACCGAGCGCGGCGCGCTGCAGGGTCGCCGCCAGCGCCATCAGGCAGAGCAGGCCGCCGGCCAGCGCGAGTGCCGAGGATAGCAGGGCCACCGGCCGCGGCCGGACATGCTCCAGCGCGACCAGCGGTAGCAGGATGCCGGCGAACAGCACCGCCGGGCTGCTCGACAGGTACAGCAGGCCGTCGGACGGCACGGCCGGCTCCAGGTACGGCGGCACCACTCCGGCCACGAGGAAGAACCGCGCGGCATAGAGCACGCCGACTGCGGCCAGGCCCGCCGCGAGCAGTGCCGCAGCCGTGGTCATGCCGCCGGTCGCGGGCCCGGATCCCCTGATCCCGGCCAGCAGGAACAGCGGCAGGAACAGGTAGAGCAGCGGCAGCACGTCGCGCACGATGTCGTCCAGCCGCCATCCCGCCGCCGTTCCGCGCACCAGCGGCACCCAGAGCAGCCAGCCCAGCGCCAGTGTCGCCACCACCGCCCAGGCCGGAGGCCGCGGCGCGGCGAGCCAGGCGCCGGCGGCAGCCGCCGTGGCCCGCGCCGGCCCGACGGCGATCACCAGCAGGAGCCCGATCGCCGCCTCCGCCCAGCCCGGCGCGTCGGGCGTCGGCGAGCTGAACAGCCCGTACACCAGCAGCGCGGCGAGCAGCGGGACGATGCCGCCGGTCATCGGGTCCGCCAGCCGGCGCAGGCGCGGCCGCCGGGATGGCCTTGTGTCCCGCATTGACGTAGGGTCGCCCGCAGCCTGGTTTCCCCGTTGCCTCCGGTGCGGCATGGCCAACGATGTCCTGACGGTGCCTCTCGGCGGTTCCACGCCGGGCACCTCGCGCTGTATCAAGGTGTTCCGCTTCGGCAGCGCGGGCGCGCGGCCCAGAGCATACATCCAGGCCGGACTGCATGCCGACGAAATTCCCGGCATCCTGATCGCCCATCACCTGATCCGGCGGCTGCGCCGCGCTGCCGCCGACGGCCTGATGCGCGGCGAGGTCCAGGTGGTGCCCGTCGCCAACCCGATCGGGCTGGCCCAGACGGTCCACGAAAGGCCGTTGGGCCGATTCGACCTGAGCGGCGGCGGCAACTTCAACCGCCATTATCCCGAACTGAGCCACGCCGCCGCCGAGCGCCTGCGCGACCGCCTGTGCAGCGATCCGGAAGCCAACGTCGCGCGGATCCGCGCCGCCCTGACCGAGGCACTGCACGAGCGCCACGCCTGCACGGGCACGGACCAGCTGCGCCTCGTGCTGCTGCGCCAGGCGATCGGCGCCGACATCGTGCTGGACCTGCACTGCGACGAGGACGCGCCGACCCACCTGTACGTCGGCACGCCGCTGTGGCCGGCAGCGGAGGACCTGGCGCGCGACATGGGCGCGGAGGCGGTGCTGCTGGCCGACGTGTCCGGCGGCGATCCGTTCGACGAGGCCTGCTCGTCGCCGTGGTGGCGGCTGCGCACCCTGCTCGGCGACGACCGGCCGATCCCGGCGGCCTGCCTGGCCGGCACGCTGGAGTACCGCGGCATGAGCGACGTCTCGGACGATCTGGCGGCGGCCGATGCCGACAACTTGGTCCGCTTCCTGCAGCGGCGCGGCCTGATCGCCGGCAATCCGGGCCCGCTGCCGCCGCTGCGCTGCCAGCCGACGCCGCTGGAGGGGCTGGACCTGGTGACGACCCCGGTCCCGGGCGTCATCGCCTATCGCGTGGCGGTCGGCGACCGGGTCGCCGAGGGCGACGTGGTCGCCGAGATCGTCGATCCGGTGGCCGACGACCCGGGCACGGCGCGCCGGGCCGTGGCGACCGCGGCGACCGGCCGGGTGCTGACCCTGATGAACCACCGCATGGCCCGGCCCGGCGACGTCATCGCCAAGGTCGCCGGCACCCGGCCCCTGCCCGACCGCGGCCCGTTCCTGCTGACCGCGCGCTGAGCGCCCGCCGGCGCCAGCCGCGGACCCTAAAACAGACTCTGGTACATGCGCAGCGAGGTCAGCGCCAGGAACAGCGCGAACGCCCAGCGCAGCCAGCGGGTGTTGATGGTGTGGGCGATGCGGGCGCCGAGCGGCGCCGTCATCACCGTCATCGGCGCGATGATTACGAACCCCAGTACGCTGACATAGCCCAGGCTGAACGGCGGCAGCTCCGGCCGGCCGTAGCCGTCGATCATGAACCCGATCGTCCCCGGCACGGCGATGATCAGCCCGACCGCGGCGGCGGTGCCGACGGCGCGGCGGATCGGATAGCTGCACATGACCAGCGTCGGCACCGTGAAGGTGCCGCCGCCGATGCCCATCATCGCCGAGAACCCGCCGATCAGGCTGCCGATCACGAAGCGCACGGGGCCGCCGGGCAGCCGGTCGGCCAGGCGCGCCGATTCGGGCTGGAAGGCCATGTTGGCGGCGACGAGCAGCGCCATGGTCGCGAACACGCCGGTGAGCACCTCGCCGCTGACCAGGCCGGCGACCACGGTGCCGATCACCACGCCCACCGCCACCGCCGGCCCCCAGCTCCGCAGCAGCGGCCAGTCCACCGCGCCGCGCCGATGGTGCGACCGGATCGACGACAGCGACGTGGCGATGATGGTCGACAGCGACGTGCCGACCGCCAGGTGCATCTTGATCGCCGGGTCGATGTCCAGCAGCGTGAACAGGTAGAACAGCGCCGGCACGATGACGATGCCGCCGCCGATGCCGAGCAGGCCCGCCAGCACGCCGGCAAATGCACCGGCAACAAGCAGCGCGCCCGCCATCAGCGCGATGGTCGAGGGATCGTAGGTCAAGTCGGATGCTCTTTGTCGCGGGCGGGACCGGCGCCGTCGCTTGCGCGACCGGAACCGGCGGACCTAGAAATAGCCACGTGACCGTGCCCGACGCAATGCGAGAGAGGCGGCCGGCGGTGCACGCGAAAGGCGGCACACGATGGCAGGACCCACGGGCTCCGGGGAGAGGCCCGTCTATCAGAGGCTCGGCGACGACCGGACGGCGGAGCTCGCCGACATGTTCCGCCTGATGGCCGACCCCAGCCGCCTGCGCATCATCCTGTACTGCCTGGACGCGCCGAAATCGGTGGGCGTCGTCGCCGCAAGCCTGGGCCTGTCGCCGTCGCTGGTCAGCCACCACCTGCGCCTGCTGCGCGCCAGCCGGCTGATCCAGGCGGAGCGCCGCGGCAACCGCGTGTTCTACATGGTCGCCGACGACCACATCCGGCGCACCCTGACCGACATGGTCGACCATGTCGCCGAGGAGACGGCGGAGGAGGGCGCGGAGGTGCACGGCGCATAGCCCGGCCGCGCGCGGCCCGCCTGTCCGGATCATTCCCGCCGCGGCCACATGTCCGCCGCCTCGGCCCGCGCGTACAGGTGCTCGACCAGGGCGCGGATCGCGGGGTCGGCGTCCAGGGCCGGCTGCATGCGCTCGCGGGTCTGCGCGCGGCTGACGTCGTTCTCCCGCCAGGCACGGCCGCCGGACAGGACGCTCTGGCCGAACGCCTGGAGCCGGTCGAGCGCGCGGGCGAAGCGGGCCTCGGGCGTCGTCCCGTCCTCGAACTCGCGCCACCAGCCGTGGACGCGGTCGCGCAGGTCGTCGGGCAGCCGGGCGAACAGGCGGTCGGCCGCCTCGGCCTCGCGGGCCGCCTGCCCCGCCCGGCCGGCGTCGTCATAGGCGTAGGTATCGCCGGCGTGGATCTCGACCAGGTCGTGGACCAGGACCAGGCACAGCGCGTGCGCCAGGTCGGCCTCGAACCCGATCTCGCCGTGCAGCAGGACGGCATACAGCGCCATGTGCCAGGCGTGATCCGAGTCGGTCTCGCGCCGGCTGTTGTCGGCCAGGTAGCCGACCCGCTCGATCGCCTTGAACCGGTCCACGTACAGCAGGAAGTCCAGGATCCGCGCCAGCCGCGGGGACAGCCCGCCGGTGTCGTGCGCGTCGGTCGCGTCGGTCGCGTCGGTCATCGCGGGCGGCCCTCCGGGCGTTACCAGTGCAGGTCGCGCGGCGCCCGGCCGAGCAGCTCGGCCACCCGCCGGTGCGTGGGCGGCGAGGCGTCCGCCGGCAGCGCCTCCAGCGGAAAGAAGCGGGTCTCGACGATCTCGAACGAGTCGGCCGGCGCGGCCCGCCACGGTCCCGCGACGAACAGCGCGACATGGTCGCAGTAGCCGATCGCGAAGTTGGCGTACACGCCGAACAGCCGGTCCATCGCCTCGATGGCGATCCCGCCCTCTTCGGCGGTCTCGCGGATCGCGGCCTGCTCCGCCGTCTCCCACTTCTTCACGCCGCCGCCCGGCAGGTGCCAGCCCGGGCGGTAGCTGTGCCGCACCAGCAGCACCCCGCCCTCGCCGTCCAGCACCACGGTCCGCACGCCGAACCGGAACGGCCGCGTCACGCGCAGGCTGAGCAGCCGGCCGCGCCAGATCAGGCGCGGCAACGGCGTGCGGCGGGCGAGGGCGAGCAGCGGGTGCATGCCCGGCATCAGGCGGCAGCGCTCCCGGCGCTGTCAATGGGCGGGCCGGAGGCGCAGCGGCGCAACGCACGTGCAACGCCGGCGCAACCGACATGTTGCGCGACAAGCCATTGAAACGATTTTAATTTCCGGCCTTTTGCAGCATTTGCAGCACGCAGCGCGGGATGCTGCAGGGAATGCCGGACGGATTACGCTCATTCTTCACATATCATGAAGCAACAAGGCGCGATTTTCAGCACAATACCCAAGAATCGAGGCATCTTCAAGGCTTCGTCACATTTAAGATGTGTCCTGAAGCATTCCTTTCTTGATACATAATTGCGGCACGACGCTTCACTCCAAACCCAAGCTGCTGAGGCGCGTGAGGTTCGGCAGCCGCGCAAAAGCGGAAAACGCGTTGACACGGCAAGTAGAAGTAACTATATACAAGGTGCAGAGCTAGGACCGATGTAACGTCGGCACCGGCTCTGCTTCTCGAAAGCCCTCGGCATTGTTTGCCGGGGGCTTATCGTATAATGCCAAGAGGATCTCTGCTGTTTGCACGTTTCACGATAATGGGCTCAAGTATATCGAAAGACAGGTGAAGCCCATATTTGTTCCGAGATGCAATCTGGCTTTCGCGGCGCAGTAACGCAAAGGCGCAGAAGTCTACGACTTGAATGAAAAGCGACCGTTTTGAGTCCCGGTAAACTATGTCCTCAATAATTCTTTCTATTGGGATGTTCCTTGCCGAACCATGTTCATGCCAGTGCCCATGTTTGCTAGGAATAAAGTTGAAGTGACGCATCCGGCGAAGCATGGCATCATAGCTTTTGCCTTCATCAGAAATTATCATGGCGCGGCTGCCGGACTTCGACATATTAACTTCTATTCGGTTCAAAAGGTATTCGAAAGCTCGCTCCTCGTCATTCTTTGGAACAGCGGCGTTGAAAAGCTGTGCGCCGGGAAGCATGCGCACTGATGTCAGGACAAAGTCAAAAAGGGCGACACGGCGGGCTTTCGGAATGACATTTTGGGCAATTCGGCCCCGTCCGGCTACAAACTCAGTCGCATGCAGTTCCTTGCGGGTGAAAAGTCCATCGGATTCTCGCAACTGCCGCCGCATCTCGTTCAAATGAGCAAGCGCTCCTTGCCAATTGTCTTCAGATATGGAAAGCGCTGAAAAGCAGGCAAGCTTCTGATCTTTTGAGTCATCGACGTAGATCAGGTGCATGACACGGTGTTTCTCTACTGAATGCACGAAAGCCCAGAGGGCGTGCCATCTTTAAAGTACTGAAGCATGACATCACCGCTGGCGTGGTTGGTCGGAGCCTTCTTCGAACAACTAAAACTGCATAGAGGAAGTCAAGATAAGATAGTCAGCAGCATGATGGACGACTGGTTCGTAGGTACGACTCCGTTTTCATAGGCTCCAAAGGTGTCTAAGCCCCGTCAAATTATTAAAAAAGGTTCTGTTCCTGCCACCGCAGCCTCCTTTACCGGGGTGAAGGCTACCATTTTTGCGACGCCGGGTCTAACACGTTTACGCACGTGCCCGCAATATCCGGCGCGTCAGAGACGCCCGCCCCTCGGCCGCGAAACCAGCAAATCCGAAGCTTCGAACATGCTCCGGCCGACAATCACCATGGCCCCCCGCAAGCCCCGTGCTACGCTCCGGCACCGCCCTGCCCCGCGAGCGCCGCGCCATGACCGACGACATCGCCCTGCTGTCCGCCGCCGCGCTGGTCGAGCGCTACCGGGCCGGCACCCTGTCGCCGGTCGATGTCGTCCGTGCCTGCCTGGACCGCATCGCCGCGCACAACCCGGTCCTCAACGCCTTCCGGTCCGTCGATGCCGGGGGCGCGCTGGCCGCGGCGGAGAAGTCGGCACAGCGCTACGAGACGTGCAAGCCGAAGGGGCCGCTGGACGGCGTGCCGGTATCCATCAAGGACACCCTGCTGGCGCGCGGCTGGCCCACGCTGCGCGGCTCGCGCACCGTCGACCCGGACCAGCCGTGGCGCGAGGATGCGCCGGCGGTGCAGCGCCTGCGCGAGACCGGCGCCATCCTGATGGGCCGCACCACGACGCCCGAGTTCGGCTGGAAGGGCGTGACCGACAGCCCGCTGACCGGCATCACCCGCAACCCGTGGAACCCCGAGCTGACCCCCGGCGGGTCGAGCGGCGGCGCGGCGGCGGCGGCCGCGGCCGGCATGGCCGCGATCAACCTGGGCACCGACGGCGGCGGGTCGATCCGCATCCCGGCGAGCTTCACGGGCGTGTACGGCTTCAAGCCGAGCTACGGCCGCGTGCCGGCCTATCCGATCAGCGCGTTCGGCACGCTGTCGGTGGTCGGCCCGCTGACCCGCACCGTGGCCGACGCGGCGCTGGCCATGCAGGTGCTGAGCCGGCCCGACCCGCGCGACTGGACCGCCGTGCCCTGTCCGGCGCCGGACTTTTCCGAAGAGTTAGACCGGGGCGTGGCCGGCCTGCGCATCGCCTTCGCGCCGGCCCTGGCCGGCGAGCCGGTCGACCTCGAGGTGGCCGCACGGGTCCGGTCCGCCGCGGATGCGTTCGCCGACCTTGGCGCGGACGTCACCGAGACGGCGGCGCCGCTGGACGGCGCCGGCCGGTGCTTCGGCCGGCACTGGGCGGTCGGCGCGGCGCTGGCCGTGGCCGCGGTGCCGGAGGAGAAGCGCGCGCTGATGGACCCCGGCCTGCTCGCCATGGCCGCGGCCGCCGCCGGCCTGTCCGCCGTGGACGACGGCGCGGCGGTGCTGGAGCGCCACCGGCTCGGCAACGCCATGGTCCGGTTCCACGAGACGTACGACCTGCTGCTGACGCCGACCGAGCCGATCGTCGCCTTCGCCGCGGGCCACGACACGCCGCCGGACGGCCCGTACCGCGGGTGGGAGGGCTGGACCCCGTTCACCTATCCGTTCAACCTGACCATGCAGCCGGCCGCGACCGTGCCGTGCGGGCTGACCGCCGCCGGGCTTCCGGTCGGCCTGCAGATCGTCGCCCGGCTGCACCGCGACGACCTGGTGCTGCGCGCCAGCCGCGCGTTCGAGCAGGCCCGGCCCTGGCCGCTGCCGGCGCTGCCCGGCTGACGGCGGGGCGGGGCGGGCTCTGCCCATAAACCGGGCACACCTGCTGTTGCCGCATTGATCGGCAGACTGCCCGGAAAACGGGCACCGCATTCATCCGCGTGCCTGCCGGACCGGCTGTTGCCGCGCCGGACACCGGACGGGCCGAAGCGGTACGAAGATTGCTAAGCGCCGGGCGGGACGCACTGCGGCCACCGGCCTTCCTGCCCTCCCCCCGATCCTGTCCGCCACGGTGCGCCCCCGCACGGCCGGCGCCGGGCCATGCCCGGCCCGCGCCCCGCGTTCCATCGACGTCTGCCGCCCGGCCGGCCCGGGCATGCCTGGAGGACTCCATGAAGCCGAAACAACCGGCCCTGCTCTCGATCCTGTTTGCCGCCCTGTTCGCCGTGCCGGGCGGCGCCCTGGCCCAGGAGGAGACGCCCGTGCTCAGCGCCGGCGACACCGCCTGGATGCTGACCGCGACGGCGCTGGTCCTGATGATGACCATCCCCGGCATCGCGCTGTTCTACGGGGGCATGGTCCGCAAGCCGAACGTCCTGGCCATGGTCATGCAGAGCTTCGCGATCTGCTGCCTGGCCACGATCCTGTGGGTGGCGGTCGGCTACAGCCTGACCTTTACGGAGGGCAACCCGTTCATCGGCGGCTTCGACAAGCTGTTCCTCCAGGACATGACCGTGGACAGCCTGGCGGGCACGATCCCCGAGTCCGTGTTCATGACCTTTCAGATGACCTTCGCGATCATCACGCCGGCGCTGATCACCGGCGCGTTCGCCGACCGGATGAAGTTCTCCGCCCTGCTCTGGTTCATCGGGCTGTGGCTGATCCTGGTCTACGCGCCGATCGCGCACATGGTGTGGGGGCCGGGCGGCTATCTGGGCGCCGACGGCGTGCTGGACTTCGCCGGCGGCACCGTGGTGCACATCAACGCCGGCATCGCCGGGCTGGTCGCCTGCCTGGTGATCGGCAACCGCCGCGACTGGCGCGGGGGGACCACGCCGGCGCTGGCGCCGCACAACCTGGTGCTCAGCCTGATCGGCGCGTCGCTGCTGTGGGTCGGCTGGTTCGGGTTCAACGCCGGGTCGGCGGTGTCCGCCGGGTTCGGCGCCGGCATGGCGATGGCGGTGACCCAGATCGCCACCGCGGCGGCGGCGCTGACCTGGATGTTCGTGGAGTGGGCGGCCAAGGGCAAGCCGAGCGTCCTCGGCATCATCACCGGCGCGGTCGGCGGGCTGGTGGCGATCACGCCGGCGGCCGGGTTCGTCGGCCCGGGTGGGGCGCTGGCCATCGGGTTCGCGTCCGGCGTGTGCTGCTACGTCGCCTCCACCTGGGTCAAGCACAAGCTCGGCTACGACGACTCGCTGGACGTGTGGGGCGTGCACGGGATCGGCGGCGTGGTCGGCGCGATCCTGACCGGCGTGTTCGCGCGCGAGGCGATCGGCGGCACGCCCGGCCTGATCGAGGGCAACGCCCTCCAGGTCTGGCTGCAGACCTACGGCGTGCTGGTGACCGTCGTGTACACCGGGGTGGTCTCGTTCATCATCCTCAAGGTCGTCGACCTGACCCTGGGCCTGCGCGTCAGCCCCGAGCAGGAGCGCGACGGGCTCGACCTTTCCTTGCACGGCGAGACGGTGCAATAACCGGCCTGAGGGGACCCGTCTTTGGGTGTACGACGCCGGGTGTACGCCCGGCGCCGCCCGCCCCCGGCGGGTCCGGTCCGGCCATACGTTTACTGCGTTCTGCGACACGATTGTCGTTGCGGCGGCGCCATGGGATGCTTAGCTTCTGACCCATAAGCAGGCGGTGACGAAACAACCGCATGAAAATACGCCATTGTGGGAGGAACTTATGGCGTCGAACCATCGCAGGGTCGTCCTCGCCGGGGAACGTTGCGGCGATCTGGTGCCGGTGCGACAGCACTGGGTGTTCTTCACGACGCACCAGAAGCTGAAGGCGTTGCACGGCAAGACGTACGCCACGCCCGAGGACAGCTACCGGGACATTGCCGCCGCGCTGCGGGCGCCCATGCGGCGCGCCGCGTGAGCCTGCCGGCCGGTGCCCTTCGGGGGCCGGCGGCGGCGCAGCAGCGGAGTCAGGAATGGAACGCCGCCGGGCAGGGGACTGCCCGGCGGCGTTGCTTTTGTGGCCGGCGCGGCCTCCTCCTTGTTGCGGTGCAGCACGGGCGCGGCGGTTTGAAAGCCGGACACGGCTGGTCCATGCTGGTGCGAGAACCGGGCCCGGACGGCCCGGCGCCGAACGATCAAGACGAAAGGGGGAAGTGCCATGCGCCGTCTTGGCTGCGCCGTCGTGGCGCTGCCTGGGTTCGTCCGCCGCGGGCGCACAGACGCCGGCCACCACCGACGACAACCGCCGCGTCATCCTGCACGAGAACGGCCGCCGGGAATACCTGAACCCGCCCGAGGGCGTGGAGACGGTGGAGCCGGTCACCTTCGGCGTGACCCGCGTCGAGCCGACCACGCCGGACCGCCCGTCGTGCACCGTGCTCTCGCAGTTCCGCAACGAGTCGAGCCGCACCATCGGCAGCGCGGCCGTCGGGCTGATGTTCTACGACGTGTCCGGCAACATGATCGCCGACGACGTGGTCTGGCTCGGCAACCTGGCCCCCGGCCACGCCTCCCGGGAGGAGCGCCTGCCGGTCAACCTGCACTGCGAGAACTTCGCCAGCGTGTCGTTCGACGTCCGCCACTGCTACTTCGTCCCCCGCGGCAGCTGCGAGGGCCACGTCCGCCCGGCGGAAGACACGGTCCTGCCGGTGAATTTCTGAGCGCCGGCTGCGGACCGTCTCCACCGTGTGTTGAATGAAGGCTCAATACCCCCGTGCCCGTAGGCGCCCAGGCCGCCGGGCTGCGGAGGGTCTAAAGGGTTCTTCCGAAACCTAGCCTATTCGGCTACGGCACGGAGGGCATTGCGCACACCACGCTCAATGCGGTCGCCGGTTTCCTGGTCAATATTGCGCCAGTACTGAAAGGCACGCTCCAGAACCGGTTCGCTGACGCCATCGGACAAGTGGCCAACGACGTTGGAGACCAGACGCTTGCGCGCGCCTTCGTCCATTACCTCACGGACCAAGGCGTGGGCCTGGCTGAAGTCGTCGTCGTCCTGGCGCAGTGTGTAGGCGTTGCGCACGAACTCCCCTTGGGCGATCCAGGTCGCAGCCTCCGGATAGCGCTCCGGGTCGGCCTTGGGACCGCCCTTGCTGTTCGGCGCGTAGACCGGATCGGTCACGTTCTGCACCCGCATTGCGCCGTCCTTGCTGTAGCTGTGCACCGGGCACTTCGGCGCGTTTACCGGGATCTGCTTGTAGTTGACCCCGAGCCTGGCCCGGTGCGCGTCGGCATAGGAGAAGACGCGGGCGAGCAGCATCTTGTCCGGGCTGAAGCCGGTCCCGGGCACCTGGTTGTTCGGCTCGAAGGCCGCCTGCTCGATCTCCGTGTGGTAGTCGGTCGGATTGCGGTCGAGCGTCAGCTTGCCGACATCGATCAGCGGATAGTCCTTATGTGACCAGACCTTGGTCAGGTCGAACGGATTGATGCGGTAGGTTTCGGCTTCCTGGAACGGCATGATCTGCACGTACAGCGTCCAACTCGGATAGTCGCCGCGCTCGATCGCCTTGTAGAGATCGCGCTGGTGGTAGTCGCTGTCCGTGCCGGCCAGACGGTCGGCTTCTTCCTGGGTCAGGCACCTGATGCCCTGGTCGGTCTTGAAGTGGTACTTGACCCAGACCTTCTTTCCGTCCGCGTTGACCCACATGTAGGTGTGGCTGGAATAGCCGTTCATGTGGCGCCAGGAGGCCGGGATGCCACGATCGCCCATCAGCCAGGTCACCTGGTGGGCGGACTCCGGCGACAGTGTCCAGAAGTCCCACTGCATGTCGTGATCGCGCAGGTTGCTGTCGGCGCGGCGCTTCTGCGAGCGGATGAAGTGCTGGAACTTCAGCGGATCGCGGACGAAGAACACAGGGGTGTTGTTGCCCACCATGTCGAAGTTGCCTTCGGCGGTGTAGAACTTCACCGCAAAGCCGCGCGGGTCGCGCCAGGTGTCCGGGCTGCCGCGCTCGCCGGCCACCGTGGAGAAGCGCAGGAGCACGTCGGTCTTCTTGCCTGGCTGTAGAAAGTCGGCCTTGGTGTAGGCGCTGACGTCCTGGGTCACCTCGAAACGGCCGAATGCGCCGCCGCCCTTGGCGTGGGGCTGGCGCTCCGGGATGCGCTCCCGGTTGAAGTTGGCCATCTGCTCGATGAGATAGTGATCGTGCAGCACCAGCGGGCCATTCGGCCCTACCGTCAGCGAGTATTCGTCGCTGGAGACCGGGACGCCGCCGTCGGTCGTCGTCAGGTTGAGCTTGTCAGTCATCTTTCCACCTCACTGCGCACTTCCTCCAGGAGCCGGGTCGAGCTCACCTGTTCCTCGACTACTGGCAAAAGCCGGACCCGTTCGCCCTGCAAGTCCTCGATTATCGCGTCTTGTTCGTACTTTTCATCATCCAAAGCTGCTTTTCATGGGTTATCAGCCGGTCAGTCAGCAAGCCGGCCGAGGCTTCGTCCCCGTTGCTCTGCGCGATCGAAATCGCCGAGCGGATGGTCTGGGCGACTGTCTCCGTATCGGTAATCAGCTCGCGGAGCATTTCTTCGGCTTCGGGAATGGCTTCGTTCTCGCGCACTGTGGCAAGTGACTTGAATTTTTCATGCGTGCCGGGCGCGTAGTGGTCGAGCGCGCGAATACGTTCGGCAATATCGTCAATCGCCGTCCACATATCGCGGTATTGCTCCTCGAACATTTCATGAAGACCGCGAAATGATGGTCCCTCCACATTCCAATGATAGTTATGCGTTTTGATGTAAAGGATGTACGTGTCAGCGAGAACTCTGGACAACGCGTTGGCACTTTCCTCTTTAGCCATCTCGTTCATTTCGATATTGCTGGTCATCTTGGTCTCATTTCCTTGGGACTGTGCCGCCGGAGAAGTATCATGATGGGCCAGCGGGAGCGCCAGCCCAGGGCGGATTAGATTGTTTAGAACGATTCTAAAAAATGAGTCTAGGAGCGCGGCAGCCCGTCAGCCGGCCTGTGGCGAAACGCCACACCTGTCGGACAGGTCGATGAGACCGGTGCCCCCACCTGAACGAGCCGGTCAGCGGCTGGCGACTTTGCGCCGCACAGGCCAACCTCTCGACGCAACAGAATCGCGAGGCAATAAAACCCTTCTTCGTCAGTCTGTCGGCGGTGGTCGGAAAGGCATCCGTGCAAAAATAGAAAGACAAGGAGAACGGTGCCGGCATTTAGAGCGTCACAGGAGTCCCTCTCAAAGCGTCCGCTGGCTGGAGAAGTTACGGCTTGAAGAACCGGGCCGGACGCCTCTCTCCGGGCTCCTGTGGCGCTTGGACGTTCCTCCCGCCTAGCCCTCCCTTGGAGGCCTTAAGGTACGTATCTGATTTCGGCGCAGCATAATCCCATACATCAATTATGGTTAATATTTTCGACATGGCCCGTTCCCGCGTCGCCGGGGCGGCCGCGCAACAAAATGAATGGCGTCTTATGCGCTGCGAAGCGGCGCATAACATAAGACGTATTACGTATAGCGTATAAAGGGCTCACACCGCGGTCGGGGCGCCGGTGCACAATTCGGCCGGGGCCGGGTTGACGGCTGAGCTGACCGACGGGGGCACCGTCAAGTTGACGAGCACGGGGCAGCGGTTGGGTGACCGGAGACCTGTGGTCTTGTGGCGCGCCGGGGTCACGCCGCCAGACCGGCGCCGGCAACCTTGGCCCAGGTCGCGAACGCCTGGGCGCCGGCGGCACGGTACGCGGTGGCGGGCAGGCGATTGCGCGGCAGGTGGAAGAGGTTGGCGATTGGATCGTGGATGGAAAGGAACTGCTGCGCTTGCCGTGCTGACTTGAAGCGCTTCATCTGCCGTTCCCGTCTTCGAGTCGGCTGATGAGAGTTTTCGGCTCGGTTGTTCAGCCCCTTGTGCTGGCGATGCTCGCTGCCGAGCTTCAACCCCCGCCTGGCCGCGGCATAGGACTTCAGCTTGTCGGTGATCATCACCCGCGGTGCCCGCGCCTGCTTCTTGATCGGCTTGCGGAGCAGGCGCTTGGCAGCCTTCGTGTCGCGCCGGCTCTGGACCAGGCAGTCCAGCACGAAGCCGTCCTGGTCGACCGCCCGCCACAGCCAGTGCTTCTTTCCGGCAATGGTGATCACCACCTCGTCGAGGTGCCACTTGTCGCCGCGCCGCGCCGCGGCGCCCGCCGCCGGAGAGTGTTGGCGATTTCCCGGCCGAACGTGCGGCCCCACTGACGCACGGTCTCATGGCTGACGACGATGCCGCGGGCCGCCAGCATCTCCTCGACCATGCGCAGGCTGAGCGGAAAGCGGACGTACAGCCAGACCGCGTGGCCGATCACCTCGGCGGGAAAGCGATAGCCGGCATGGGAGGGAGAGCAGGCTGTCGTCATGGCGACCTGATAGCCGCCCGGCCGCGCCACGGCAACCCAACCCCGCCAACTTGACGGTGCCTCAAGCTGACCTACCGGCCGTCGGGGACGCCGTCGGGGCGGCTCGTGACGGCCGATGCGCTGGTGCTCGCCGCCGAGGATCAGCCGGACGGCATCGTGGATGTCGCCACCCTGACCGGATCGTGCCCGCGCGCCCTGGGCCCCGACGTCGCCGGGCTGGTCGGCAACGAGCTGGGGCTTGTCGACCGGGTGAAGACGGCGGCGGACGCCACGGGGGAACTCGTGTGGCAGCTGCCGCTGCACCGCCCCTACCGCCGCATGCTGGAGTCGGGCGTCGCCGACATGGTCAACTGCGCCCCGGTGGGGAAGCCCGACGCCATCCTTGCCTCGCTGTTCCTGTCCGAGTTCGCCGGCGACACGCCGTGGGCGCACCTGGACCTCTGCGGCACGGCCTGGACCGACGAGGACCGCGGCTGGCACGTCACCGGCTGCTCCGGGTTCGGCGCCCGGCTTCTCATCAGCCTTGTCTCCGGCTTCCGACCGGCTGCCCCGAAGCCGGGGCGAGCATCCATTGGATGAATTGCTTCGGGTCGATCGCAGGGTTCACGGCTGCCCGGCGGAATCGCTTCAGCGGGAGACGGGTCATGCGGGCAGTGCGGACTTGGGCGATGGTGCTGACCCTGGCCGGGGCGATCGCCCTGCCGGCCGGCGAGGCCGCGCTGGCGCAGGGGCGGACCGGAACCGGTGCCGCGGTCGGGGCCGGGGTCGGGCTGCTGACCGACGGGATGGGCGGCGCCATGCGCGGCGGCCTGATCGGCGCCGGGGCCGGGGCGATCACCGAGAGCGAGACGGCGCGCCGCGACGCCGGCCGCGGCGCGGCCGTCGGGGCCGGCGTCGGCCTGATAACCGACGGCGTCGGCGGCGCGCTGCGCGGCGGCCTGTACGGCGGCGCGGCCGGCGGCGTGATCGGCCGGGTGCGGGAATAGCCGGAGACATTGGCGGGCGGACCCGCGGACCCGGCGCCGCCGGGCGCGGGCCGGGACCGGATCGGAGCGGTGGAGGCAGGGATGCGTGGAACGGTGCTGGCGCTGGCGACGGCGGTGATGATGGCTCAGGCGGCTCCGGCCGCGGCCCAGGAGGCCGCCGGTCAGGAGGGTCAGGCGTACGCGTTCGAGGACATCGTCTACCTGACCTGCGCCGAAGCCTGGGAGCATGCCGGCCAGGACGTCGATGCCGCGGTCGAGATGATCACCGTGCTGGCCGGATTCTCCCTGGAGAAGCGCGGCCTGGCGGTGGTCGAGGACGACCCCGAGGTGGACGAGCAGTTCGGCACCCTGATCCGTAGCGCCTGCACCCTCGATCCCGACGCCCTGCTGTTCGCCGTCGTGGACCGTCCGATCCGCCGGCTGGCCGATGAGTGACGCCGCATCGCCGGCCTATCGACAGTAGGTTGGGTGAAAACCCGACACCCGTCCGCGCCGCCGGCGCCTGATGAAACGCCCCAGTGCCGAGCTGCGGTCGACGGCAGCGGGCAAGAAACGTATTGACTGCAAGGACTGCGATGCTATTTTTGATGGTGATCATTTAAGAAAAGCTTTGAAGGCGTATGATCCATGGGGCTCAAGGAACAGCTGGCGGATGAAACGGTCCATGATGACGAGATGCACGCCCTTGTCGAAGAGCTCGACAGGGTGATGGCGAATCCTCGCCTGCACCACGTCAACATTTGGCGCATAGACGACGGAACCGAAACATTTGATAGCGAATCCTATCTGAAGGCGCTGCGCGCCACGCATGACGATTTTCATGCGGCAATAACCGAAACATACGCCGCGATACGCGGAAACCGAGATTGACCAAGGATTTGTGGATCAAATCCATCGATGACCAGTAGATCAGGCCATGCGTCCGACGACATGCGGGTGCGCGAACAGTGTATTCTTCTCCTGGAGACCTATAAAGATTGCAGGCGAACGTGGGATCTTGACGGGATTGGCGGCGTTCGCATCAACCAAAGCCTGTTGACCACGGCTGCGACCAGATACGTGCATGATATCGATCGGCTGAAGCAGTTGGATGACGTGGGAGCGTCGGAACGGGCCAAACAGGCATGCTACATGGCAAAATGGATACTACGGATGCGTCCGGTTTATTTTGAGCTCAGCGGACAGCACGCGGATACGGCACATTCTTTTTTGAATGAGACTTTTGCTCTTCGGGCAATTTTCGCCTCGCTTGGTCTTCGTCTGTCGAGCCTTCATCATCGTTTTCGGCAGCTTCTGCTATATACGTTTCATTACAAGCAATTCGAGGAGGACAGCTTCCTGCCATGTCTGGAGCTGCTGGGGTGGATCGCCCGTCAGGATCCCTATCGCCCCATGCTGATCGGGGCTCCGGCGCGCTGACGAACCGTCCCCTACTCCACGATCATCCCCTCCAGCGTCTCCAGCCGGTCGGCCTCCGTCGCGGGTTTGTCCCAGCGGATGCGGTGGACGCGGGGGAAGCGGAGGGCGACGCCGGACTTGTGGCGCGCGGAGCGGTGGACGCTGTCGAAGGCGACCTCCAGGACCAGGCGCGGGGCCACCGCGCGGACCGGGCCGTAGCGGTCCACCGTGTTGTTGCGCACCCAGCGGTCCAGTCGGGCCAGCTCCTCGTCGGTGAAGCCGAAATAGGCCTTGCCGACCGGCACCAGTTCGGCCTCGCCGTCGGCACCGTCGCGCCAGGCGCCGAAGGTGTAGTCGGAGTAGAACGACGAGCGCCGGCCGTGGCCGCGCTGGGCGTACATCAGCACGGTGTCGAGCACCAGCGGCCCGCGCTTCCACTTGAACCACGGGCCCTTGGGCCGGCCGGCGACATAGGGGCTGTCGCCGCGCTTGAGCATCAGGCCCTCGATGGCCCGCGCGCGGGCGCCGGCACGCAGCGCCGCCAGCGCGTCCCAGTCGGCGAACGGCAGCAGCGGCGACAGGTCCATGCGCCGCGGGGCGACGCGGGCGTGCCAGGCTTCCAGCCGGGCGCGGCGGTCGTCGAAGGCCAGGCCGCGCAGGTCCTCCGCCCCGTCGGCCAGGATGTCGTAGAGCCGCACGAAGGCCGGGTGCTCGGCCATCAGCTTCGCCGACACGGTCTTGCGGTTGAGCCGCTGCTGCAGCCGGTTGAACGAGGCCACGGCGGCGCCGTCCGGCGACGGGTCGGCGACCAGCAGCTCGCCGTCCAGCACCGCGTCGAAGTCCATCGCCTCGACCACGTCGGGGAAGGCCGCGCCGATGTCGTCGCCGGTGCGGGAATACAGCCGGCGCCGGCCGCCGCGCGCGGCGAGCTGCACGCGGATGCCGTCCCACTTCCATTCGGCGCGGTAGGCGGCCGGGTCCAGGCCGGCCAGGTCGGCGTCCTCCAGCGGCACCGCCAGCATCAGCGGGCGGAAGGTGGCGTGGTCGGCGGGATCCGGCCGGCCCGCCCGCCCCTCCAGCCAGGCGAACAGGTCGACGTAGGGCGGCGCCAGGCCGTGCCACAGCTCCTCGATCTCGCCCACGTCGCGCCCGCCGAAGCGGGCCAGCGCGGTCTTGGCCAGCCGGGCGGAGACGCCGACCCGCAGGCCGCCGGTGATCAGCTTGAGCAGGGCGAAGCGCTCGCCGGCGTCCAGGGCGTCGAGCCAGCGTTCGATCAGCGCCGGCGCCTCGGCGCGGCCCGCCGCCTGCATCCGCTCGACCACCTCGGTCAGCGACGGCGCCGGGCCGTCCGCCGCGCGCGCCGGCCAGATCAGCGACACCGTTTCGGCCAGGTCGCCGACGAAGTCGTAGGACCAGCCGAACAGCTCCGGATCGACGCGGTCCATGGCGACGGCGCGGACATGGCCGGGCTTGACCGCCGGGAAGGCCAGCCCCTCGGTCAGCGCCGCCAGCGCCCAGCCGCGGTCGGGGTCCGGGGCGTGGCGCACGTAGTCCTCGATCAGGCGCAGCTTGCCGTTGCGGGACGGGGTGAACACCAGCCGCTCGATCAGCGCCGCGAACGCCCTCATGCGTCCTCGTCCTCCTCGAACCCGACCAGCGCCAGGGCGAGGGCGCGGCGGCCCATCTTGCGCGCCTGGTGGACCAGCGCCTCCTCGCGGCCGTGGGTGATCCAGATTTCCGGCGCGCCGGTATCGGCGATGGTGGCGACCAGCTCGTCCCAGTCGGCGTGGTCGGAGATGACCAGCGGCAGCTCGACGCCGCGCTGGCGGGCGCGCTGGCGCACGCGCATCCATCCGGAGGCCGCCGCCGTCACCGGGTCGGGCAGGCGCCGCGCCCAGCGGTCGGCGATCGCCGCGGGCGGGGCCAGCACGACGGCGCCGCGCAGCTCGTCCTTGGGCACGCCGGCGGCCGGGCGCAGGTCGCCGAGCGCGATGCCGTGATCTTCGTAGAGCGCGCACAGCCCGGTCAGGGCGCCGTGCAGGTAGACCGGCCGGTCGTACCCGGCTTCGCGCAGCAGGGCGATCACCCGCTGGCATTTGCCGAGCGCGTAGGTGCCGACCACGTGGGCGCGCTCCGGGAACAGCTCGAGCGAGTGCAGCAGGCGGGCGATCTCCTGCCCGGCCGGCGGGTGGCGGAACACCGGCAGGCCGAAGGTCGCCTCGCTGACGAACACGTCGCACGGCACCGGCTCGAACGGCGCGCAGGTCGGGTCGGGGCGGCGCTTGTAGTCGCCGGAGACGACGACGCGGCTGCCGGCGTGCTCCAGCACCACCTGGGCCGAGCCGAGCACATGGCCGGCCGGCACCAGCCGCACGTCGACATCGCCGACGCGCAGGGTCTCGCCATAGGGCAGCGCCTGCTGGGTCGTCCCGGCGGCGTCGGGATAGCGCCGGCGCATGATCGCCAGCGTCTCCGCCGTGGCCAGAACATGGCCGTGGCCCGGCCGGGCGTGGTCGGCATGGCCGTGGGTGATCACGGCGCGGTCCACGGCGCGGGTCGGGTCGACGTAGAACCGCCCCGGCACGACGTACAGGCCGTAGGGGCGGACGCTGATCCAGCTCTCGGGCGATGGCGGGGCGGCGGGCATGCACGGCAATATTGTCGTGCGCGGCGGGTTCGGCCAGGGACGCGGCCACACGCCGTTGTGCGAGGGCGCCGATATCGCATAGTGTTGGTGGTCACCGGTTGAAAGGCTGCAGCCATGCGCGCCGTGTCCAGTCAGCGTCGCGAGCCCGGCGCGCTCCGGCGCGTGATTTCACCCGACGAGCTCGCCGCCCTGACGGAGGCCATAGAGGCGCCACTTTCGGACGACGAGCAACGCGTTCTTGAGGGGGAGGCCACGGACACTCTCGGCATCTGGCGTGGCCTGCCCGGTCGGGACAGCGGCCGCCGCTGAGGCTGCTGCTCGACACCAACGCGCTGTTCTGGCGGCTGGCGGCGGCCCGGCTACCCGGCCGAGTGATGGCCGACCGCGCCTTCCGGCACGCCCCGGTCGCGGTGCTGTGGTAGACGGCGCCGCCCTGCCGCAGTCATTGTGCCACCTCGGCCGCCGCATCGAGCCCGGCCTCGCCGCCGGGAGTGTCCGTGGGTTTCGGCGGCGGGTCGGCGCGTTCCAGGTCGTGGGTTATGGTCAGCTCGAGGCAGATCCGCCGGTCGACCACGGTCAGCGACTTCCTGGCCCGCCGCGGCAGCGGCACCTTGCGGCTGCGGCAATAGGTGATCAGCGCGGCGGCCACGGACGGCAGATCGAAGCGGACCACCGCGTTCTCGTGGCGCAGGTCGTCGTCGATCACGACCGCAAAGCCGGGTTTGGGCGCCTCGTGCATTGACACCTTCAGGATTCGCCCGCTGGGCAGCCGCCGGCCCCGGCGGATCGAATGCTCCAGCAGCGCCCGGTACAGCTCCAGGTTCGAGAAGTGCAGGCGCCGGGTTTCGTCGGGCATGGCGTGCTCCGCGCCGGTGGATGACTCTCAACGCGCTTTCCGGAACCGACTCCCGTCAGGCGCGCGCCACCGGACCCGATCCGCGATGCCAGCACCAAAGAGTCAACAATCCGTTACCCATCCAAGGCGTCTGACGAAGAGCGGCCCCGCGGCCGCCGCAGGGCACGAAGGCCCATAAAAGAGGGGCGGCCGAAGCCGCCCCCAGGTCGATGGCGCCGATGAGGCGCCCCGTGTCGTATGCGGCTTACGTGCCGATCGGCCCGCCGCCCTGCTTGGTGATCGCGACCACGGACGGGCGCGGCGGCATGCCCTCGTCGAAGTCCGGCCAGCGGGTCGCCGGGTCCTCGAAGGTCGAGGGCCGGCCTTCGCGGCCCGGGTAGGCCTCGGTGCCGTCGGTGGCGACGTGCTGGACGGCGACGAACAGGGTGGCGTCGTCCGGCGTGAACAGCGGGCCGCACATCTCCGCGCCGAGCGGCACACGGTAGAACATCTTGCCGGTGCCGCGCAGGTCGCCCTCGGTCTCCAGGCCCCAGATGCCGTCGGCGGTGCCGCTGCGGGCCCAGCCGCTGCCCTGGTCGGTGGAGATCCACAGCCGGCCGCGGCTGTCCACCGCGCAGTTGTCCGGCGCCGCGAACCAGCCGTTCTCGGAGGTCTCCGGGTTCCACATGGCGCCGACCTCCTCGACCGAGGGATCGCCGCACTGGACCAGGATGTTCCACTCGTAGCGGTCGGCGGCGTGGTCGCCGCCCGGCGGCACCATCTCCAGGATGTGGCCGAACAGGTTCTCCTCGCGCGGGTTGGCGAAGTCGACCTGGTCGGTCTGGCGCCGGCTGTTGTTGGTCAGCATCACGTAGACGTTGTTGGTGACCGGGCTCGGCTCCACGTCCTCCGGGCGGTCCATCGGCGTGGCGCCGAGCAGGTCGCCGGCCAGGCGGGCCTTGATCACGACGTCGGCCTGGCTGGCGAAGCCGTTCTCCTCGGTCAGGCCGTTCTCGCCATGCACCAGCGGCAGCCAGTCGAGGCCGGTCTCGTCGAACCGCGCCACGTACAGCGTGCCGCTGTCGAGCAGGTCCATGTTGGCGGCGCGGTCGTCGGGATTGTAGGTGCCGTCGGTCACGAACTTGTAGACGTACTCGAAGCGCTCATCATCGCCAGTGTAGACGACGACACGGCCGTCGCTGTTGACGATGGTCTCCGCGCCCTCGTGCTTGAACCGGCCGAGCGCGGTGCGCTTGACCGGCGTCGAGTCCGGATCGGACGGATCGACCTCGACGATCCAGCCGAAGCGGTTGGCCTCGTTCGCCTCCTTGGTCACGTCGAAGCGGTCGTGATAGCGGCCCCAGGCATACCAGGCGCCTGGCACGCCGTAGCGGCTGAAGTTCTCGTAGTTCGGATGGTCTTCCGGCAGCTCGCCCCAGAAGTAGCCGTGGAAGTTCTCCTCGGCCATCAGGTACGTGCCCCACGGCGTGATGCCGCCGGCGCAGTTGTTGATCGTGCCCATGACCTCGGTGCCGGACGAATCGGCCGAGGTCTGCATCAGAGCGTCGCCGGCGGCCGGGCCGGAGATGCGGATCGGCGTGGCGGCGGTGATGCGGCGGTTGTACTGGCTGTCGGGGACGACGCGCCAGGCGCCGTCGACCTTCTCGATCTCGATGACGGTGCCGCCGTGGGCGGCCATCTCGATGTCGACCAGCGCCTCGGTCATGCCGGCGAAGTCGACATCGTCCTGGACCCCGCCCAGGCCGGGAAACATGACCTCCTCGTTCGTGTACTCGTGGTTCACGCAGAGCAGGCCGTGCTCCGAACTGCCCGAGCCGACCGGCAGCGGCACGTAGCCGATGTAGTCGTTGTTGTAGCCGAACTGCTGCGCCTGGGCCTCGGCGGTCTGGTTCATCGGGTCGAACGCGGGCGCGCCCGGCAGCACCGGGTCGCCCCAGCGGATCAGCACATTGGCGTCGTAGCCGGGGGCGACGTGGTCGGTTTCGTCGACGCCGTGCTCGATCTCGTCCCAGACGTAGCGGGATGCCTGGGCGCGCGCCTCACGGCTGGCCAGCACGGTCGGGCCCATCACGGCCGACACGGCGCCGACCGCCAGCGCACCGCGCATCACGTCGCGGCGGCCGAGTCGCGCCTTGACGACGTCGCCGATGGTCGGCGCGGTCGACCGGTTGCGGCCCACATCCTCGGAAGCTTCAAAAGCTGCGGCACGGCACGAGTAGGTCCTGTCGCGGCTGTCCATCACGATGCCCCTTCCTGACTTCGACTGGCTGCGTTGAGCGAGCGGTTTGTTGAATGCCGGAGCCGTACGGCTCGGCATTTGACGGGGCTATAGCACTGTCAGGTTACGACTGTGTGGCAGCAGTATTGCCGGTACCTTACGACGCGAATGTGCCGCAGTCACAGAATCGTTGGCTTTCAAACGGTTTCGGCGGCACCGGCCCAAGGTGCCGCGCCGGCAAGAACGTCAGAAAAGTGCAACAATGGGGGTGCGGACAAGAAGCATGAAGACGCGCACCGAGCCGGACCGCGGCGGAGCCGCCCGACCGGCGCGCGGTGCGTCCGTGGAACGAAGAAGATGTACGGTGGCCGGCACGGCGGGTCGCCAGTCTCCGCCGCGCCGGCGTCCCGAACTTACCAGCCGCGGCGGCCGTTGCCGCCGGAGTCGGTGATCGGGCCGTTGTCGCTGTCGGTCAGGCCGCTGCCCCAGCGGCCGCCGCCCGGCGGGTCGGCCCACTGGCCGCCGTCGCTGTCGGTCAGGCCGGTGCGCACGCCGGCGCGGCCGTTGCCGGCCGGATCGGCGAAGGCGCCGCTGTCGCTGTCCGTGGCCTGGGCCTGGGCCTGGCGACCGGTGGCAACGAAGGCCGCCGCGCCGACCGCGCCGGCGCCGGCCAGGCCGAGCAGCGAGCGGCGGTTCATCCTGCGGCGGGTGACGACCTCGTCGTCGGACAGGCTCTTGCGGGGCGGCTCTGCGCCCTTGTCATGCTTTTTGTCGGACATGATCCCTCATCCTTCCTGACAATCGGGCGCATGGCCGCGATGTGGTCGACGGCGCACTTGATGATCACCGTACGACCCACGAACGCCCGCCCTGCAGCGTTCCAAACGCGACCGATTCTCAATATTTATACCCATGAGCCGAACAGGGACGCAACTTATTCCTGACCACCTATCCATTGGCGCAAGGCACCCGCCGGCGCGCGCCCGTCCGCGCCGGTCCGTGCCGGCCGGGGTCATCCGCGGGAACGCGGCGGCCGTACTCCTCATTGATCACGAAACAACACGCCAACAGCGGACGACGACATGGCAGCCCCCATCCTGATCTTCGGTGCGACCGGCGGCATAGGCGAAGCGCTGGCGCGGCGCTTGGCCGCCGCCCGACAGCCCCTGTTCCTGACCGGCCGCCGCGCCGATGCCGTGGCCGCCCTGGCGGACGAGCTTGGCGCCGGATATGCCGTCTGCGACGTCATGGAGCCGGGCTCGATCCAGGCGGCGGTGGCGGAGGCCTCCGCGGGCGGCGACGGCCTGGCCGGGCTCGCCTACTGCGTCGGGTCGATCGTCATCAAGCCGCTGAAGCAGGCGACCGCGGAGGACTACGTCGAGCACGTGCGCCTGAACGCGGTCGGCGCCGCGCTGGCCGTGCAGGCGGCGCAGTCGGCCCTGGCGGAGGCGCAGGGCTCGGTCGTCCTGTTCTCCACGGTGGCGGTGAACCAGGGCTTCCCGAACCACAGCGTGATCTCCATGGCCAAGGGTGCGGTGCAGGGCTTGGCCGTGTCGCTGGCCGCGGAGCTGGCGCCGGCCGTCCGGGTCAACGCCATCGCGCCCAGCCTGACCCGCACGACCATCGGCGCACCGATCGTGTCGACCGAACGGATGGAGAAGACCATCGCCGGCCTGCACGCCATCCCGCGCATCGGCGAGCCGGAGGACCAGGCCGCCCTGGCCGCCTTCCTGCTTGGGCCGGAGAGCGGCTGGATCACCGGGCAGGTGATCGGCGTCGACGGCGGGCGCAGCACGCTGCGGACCAGGGGATGACGGGTGCACAGCGACGGGGGATCGGACGATGCAGGATCGGAGCCTTGAAGGGCCGGCGCACGGGATGCTGGGCCGGCGGACGCTGGGCCGGCTGGTCGCGGCGGGCGGGGCAGTCATGATGATGCCGGCATGGGCGCAGGCCACGGCCATCCCGCCGGCCGGGGTGATCCCGTTCACCGTGTACCGGTCCCAGGGCCCGCTGGGGCATCACCGGGTGCGGTTCCAGCAGAACGGGAACCGGACGACGGTGACCGTCGATATTCAGTTCGCGGTCAGCCTCGGCCCGATCACCATGTTCCGCTACACCCACCGCAACCGCGAGGTCTGGGAAGGCGATCGGCTGGTCTCGATCGACACCCGCACCAACGACAACGGCGACGACTACCGGGTGACCGGCCAGGCCACGAGCGACGGCTTCCGGGTCGACGGCAGAAGCGGCACGATCACGGCGCCGGCGGACATCATGCCGTCGAGCTACTGGCATGCGGATACCGTCAACCGCGACGTGCTGCTGCACACCCAGTACGGCGAGCTCTATCCCATCGAGACGCAGTTGCTCGGCACCGCGCGGATCGAGGCCGGCGGCCGCACGATCCCCGCGCGGCACTACCGCCTGACCGGCGATCTGGAGGTCGACGTCTGGTACAGCGAGGCCGACCAGTGGGTGAAGATGTCGTTCATCGCGCGCGACACCGAGGTCGAGTACGTGCTCGACGAGGGCAGCGGCGGCGCGCCGACGGTCATCTCGGGCTAGCGCACCATGGCGTCCGGCACCCTGCGCTTCGTCCTGGGCGACCAGCTCTCCCGCCGCGTCGCCAGCCTGCGCGACATCGACCGGGAGCGCGACGTCGTGCTGATGGTCGAGGTCGGCGCGGAAGCGACGTACGTCCGCCACCACCCGAAGAAGATCGCCTTTCTGTACTCGGCGATGCGGCACTTCGCCGAGGACCTGCGTAGCGACGGGATCACCGTCGATTACGTCCGTCTCGACGACCCGGACAACGCCGGCAGCTTTCGCGGCGAGCTGGTTCGCGCCGTGGAGCGCCACGGGCCGGAGCGCGTGGTGGTCACCGAGTGCGGCGAATGCCGGGTCGAAGCCGACATGCGCGGCTGGGAGGGGGCCTGCAGCGTGCCGGTGGAGATCCGCACCGACGACCGGTTCCTGGCCTCGCGCGACGACTTCGCCGCCTGGGCCAAGGGCCGCAAGTCGTTGCGCATGGAGTCGTTCTACCGGGACATGCGGCGCCGGCACGGGGTGCTGCTGACCGGCGACGGCAAGCCCGAAGGCGGGCGCTGGAACTTCGACCCGGAGAACCGCAAGTCGCTGCCCGCCGACGCCCGCCCGCCGGAGCCCCTGCGCGAGAAACCGGATGCGATCACCCGCGGAGTGCTGGACCTGGTCCGGGATCGCTTCGCTGGCGCCGGCCATTTCGGCGACCTGGAGCCGTTCTGGTTCGCGGTCACCGCCGACCGGGCCGAGGCGGCGTTCGAGCACTTCGTCGAGACCGCCCTGCCCGACTTCGGCGACTACCAGGACGCCATGCGTCAGGACGCGCCGACGCTGTACCACGCGGTCTGCTCGCTGTACCTGAACGCCGGCCTGCTCGACCCCATGGCCATGGTCCGCCGGGCCGAGCGCGCCTACCACGAAGGCCACGCGCCGCTGAACGCGGTCGAGGGCTTCATCCGGCAGATCCTTGGCTGGCGGGAGTTCGTGCGCGGTGTCTACTGGCACCACATGCCGGAATACGCCGACCGCAACGCCCTGAACGCGGTCCGGCCGCTGCCCGGCTTCTACTGGACGGGCGACACCGACATGAACTGCATGGCGCAGTGCATCGGCCAGACCAAGCGCGAGGCCTACGCCCACCACATCCAGCGCCTCATGGTGACCGGGAACTTCGCGCTGCTGGCCGGCGTTGCGCCGGAAGAGGTCAACGAGTGGTACCTGATCGTGTACGCCGACGCGTACGACTGGGTGACCCGGCCCAACACGCAGGGCATGGCGCTGTTCGCCGACGGCGGCGTAATGGGCTCCAAGCCCTATGCCGCCAGCGGCAACTACATCAGCCGCATGTCGGACTACTGCGACCACTGCGCCTACGACGTGAAGAAGAAGGACGGGCCGAAGGCCTGCCCGTTCAACTATCTGTACTGGAACTTCATGATCGAGAACCGCGACGCCCTGGCCGGCAACCCGCGCATGGCGGTCATGTACCGCAGCCTGGACCGGATGACGCCGGAGCGCGTCGAGGCGATCCGGCGCGACTCCGGGCGGTTCCTCGATCGCGTCTGCGGCCGCAAGCGGGCGGCCTGAGCCGCCCGCCGGCCGAGGGAGAGGCCCGCGATGACATCCCCTGACGAAGGCTGCGCCTGGATCACGGGCGCCAGTTCCGGCATCGGCCGTGCCGTGGCGCAGCGCATGGCCCGCGACGCCTGGCGCGTCGTCGCCAGCGCCCGCAGCGCGGATACCCTGGACGAGATGGCCCGCGGCAGCGACGGGCGCATCGTCGCCCAGCCTTGCGACGTGACCGACCGCGACCAGGTGCACGCCACCGTCAAGGCCATCGAGGAGGCGCACGGGCCGATCGCGCTGGCCGTGCTCAGTGCCGGCACGTTCACCCCGGAGACGGTGGACGACTTCAGCGCCGAGGGCTTCCGCAAGATGGTCGAGGTCAACCTGATGGGCGCCGTGCACTGTGTGGAGGCCCTGCTGCCGTACTGGCGGGCGCGCGGGCGCGGGCACCTGGCGATCGTCTCGTCGGTGGCCGGCTATCGCGGCCTGCCCACCTCGCTGGCCTACGGGTCGACCAAGGCGGCGCTGATCAACCTGTGCGAGGGGTTGAAGTTCGACTTCGACCGGCTCGGCTTGAAGGTGCAGGTGATCAACCCCGGCTTCGTCAAGACGCCGCTGACCGACAAGAACGAGTTCCCCATGCCGTTCCTGATCGAGGTCGACGACGCCGCCGAGCGCATCGTCCGCGGCCTGAAGAGCAACCGGTTCGAGATCGCCTTCCCGAACCGCTTCGTGTACCTGCTCAAGTGGCTGCGCACCCTCCCGTACGCGGTGTACTTCCCGCTGGTCAAGCTGCGGACGGGGAGCCGGTGAGCGGGATATGCTGCCTCTGCCAACCTGTCCGCGGTGTTATGAGTACTCGAGGACCTACGGAACTACAAAAGCGGCTCGAACTGCTCCAACTCCGCTGCCGTCGCAACAAGTCCCTGCTGGGTTAGGACCCCGAGGTACTCTTTGGCTGTAACCCTCCTTATTCACGGCGTGGGGCCGAAGGGGGCTGACATGGCACGGAAACCGCTTTAGATTCAGGATGTTGGGAGCTGGATCTGCAACGGAGGCCGCGCCACGTCATGGGTGAAACGCTACC
>Ga0081528_100080_pt1 | contig 74048 bp, 61 predicted proteins | sample HotLakmasection4_FD_71011 | JGI IMG/M metagenome (GOLD analysis project Ga0081528, IMG submission 71011) | Hypersaline microbial mat communities from Hot Lake, Washington, USA - Section #4 (SPADES assembly) (version 2) | ecosystem: Environmental > Aquatic > Non-marine Saline and Alkaline >...
GTCTTGCTCCCTTCTCACCCCGTTTTTTCTTCCTGCACCCCTTTTCTCAGCCGAGTGAGTGGGGGCGGCGGTGGGGGGGGGGGGGGTGGCCTCATTTCTAGAAATTCCCGTGTTTATGGTTGTCCCGTTTCTCATCATCCGAAAACTATTTCAACGGGATTTGAACCCTGTCCTCAGCGCACTGATTGCGGCCTCAGTTTGGGTCAGCTACGAATTTTTACACCATAACTGGGATCTCTCCTGGCCGTGGCTTACGCTGGGCAATGCCTGGTCGAATCATACCGGGGTAATTCAGTTCATATCCTATACCGGTGTTCTCGGCATTTCATTTTGGGTTTTTGCAACATCTGCCCTGCTCTGGCAGACATCACAAAAGGGGGCAAAATCCCTTTTGGTGATCTCTGCCGGCTTTTTTCTGGCATTTCCCGCATTCTCATTGTACACGTTTTTAAGCATCGGAGACTCGTACGAGGGAGATCCCGTTGATGTTGTTATTGTACAGCCCAACTCCGATTCGTATCAGCCAAATGGTGGCTTTGGCTCAAACAGCGAGCTCATCACTCATCTTCTTCAACTTTCCGGTGAAGCCTTAACCGACAGCAGCGATGTGCTGATCTGGCCCGAAAATGCACTGGACACATCTGTGCAGCTACGCAGTCCGCAGCTCGAACGAATTCGCGACTCTCTGGACGTGTGGAATACAAAATTGATAACCGGAACCGGCTATATCGATTTTTACGAGGAGGAAAATGCACCTGATGTGGTGCGGGAAACAGGCGACGGCAGAATCTACAATGTATTTAACGCCGCACTCTCACTCACTTCCGGCAGCGATACCGGTATTTATAAAAAAGGCCGTTTGGTGCCCATTGTTGAGCGTTTTCCATTTGTCGGGTTTTTCCAGTCGATCGATCGTTTTGGCTGGGTTGACTGGGGCAGCATCAGCGGTTACGGGAAAGGCGGTGAACCTACTCTTTTTGAAGTTGACGGCAGCCACACACCTGCATTGATCTGCTACGACTCTGTTTTCCCAGGGTGGGTAAACCGGTTTGTAGATGAAGGCGCCGGATTTCTCACAATTATCACCAATGATGGCTGGTGGGGCGATTCGCACGGGCACATTCAGCATTTCGCCTATGCCCGGCTTCGAGCCATTGAGCACAGAATGTGGATTGCACGTTCGGCTAATAACGGTATTTCAGGAATCATTTCACCCGACGGCAAGATACAGCTCGAAACAGAATACTGGACAGAAGCAGCATTTTCGTATCGCATCTATACCAACAGCAACAAAACGTTTTACAGCCGCAACGGGGAGTGGTTTGGTTACCTGATGCTGGTTCTAACCCTTCTCGGGATTGTTCTGCTCGTCATCAAAAAGAAACAGGAACGCGTTATCCAGTCGGAGTAAAATTCCGAAATAGACTTCCGAAGTCTTTTCGGGTGGTGAATAACATGATGGCAAATATAACGCCGCAGATCCGTGACGACGACTGTAAGACTTCGGAAGTCTGTCCGGGAAGACTGCCATGATTATAATATCCCACTCATATCAACAGATAGACCCTATTTATTTAACTCCTGAAACCCTGTATAACGCACTGTTTTGTTCCGGATGCCCTTCAGCAAGAGTTCCCGGGAACCATATATGGTGCAGCTCACTCTTGCCCTTGTGATTGCTGTGTAGATCAGCTCACGCGAGAGAACCGGATTGAACGATGGCGGCAGTAAAAAACTGACCCTGTCGAATTCGGATCCCTGGCTTTTGTGAACCGTTAAGAAATAGGCGGGTTCGGCATACAGCAGGCGGTCGGGCTTCATTCGCTTCAGGGCAGATCCGGTCTCTATATACACCATGAGGGATCCGTCCGGCTCACGCACGCATACACCCAGATCACCGTTAAACACACCCAGGTTGTAGTCGTTTTGAGTAATAATCACCATTCGTCCGTGATACCAGCCATGCTCTGCCGATACCACTCTCCTGGCCGCAATTTGCTGTTCCACGAGCCGGTTTAACCGCTCCGAGCCCGCAAGTCCTCGTCGCAGAACCGACAGCCAGACAGATTCTTTCCAGTGACGAATTAATAACTCAGGCGACTGAATATTCTGTGCCGTTTTGATGCGATCGAGCACGCTGCCCGTCATCTCCCCTATGTTTTCCTTTTTGTATTCGAATGGAACGTAATCAACATCCTCGAATCGTCTCGTAATATCGATCAGCTGCTCCGGTGATCCTCCTCCGGCTTTCACAAACTCCGCAAGCCGACCAATACCACTCTCCTCGTCAAACCGGTAGCTTTTGGTTAGATATACGATCGAATCGTCAAGCCCGCTTCCACCGATAGTCTCAGAAATACCGCTCACTCCGTAAGTTTTAAGAAGGCTTACAGTTTCTTCGCTGAATGTGTTTTCCGGCTTTTGGCAGAGGTCTGAAAAAACAGACCCCGCTTCCACGCTTGCAAGCTGATCTTTATCACCCAGAAGAATCAACGAGGTGTTTTTCCCGAGATGGCTTATCAGAGTATACATCAAATTGAGATCGATCATGGAAGCCTCATCAACAATAATGAGATCGTACCTCAGAAATTTCTTTTCAGCTGCCGGCAGCAGTCCGCGATCTCTCACTCCGGATAAGAGCCGGTGTACGGTTTTCGCTTCTTTCGGGAACGACTCTTTCAGTTCCTCAGAAAGATTCATTTCAGCAAGCTGATTATGCAGCGCTTCCCCCATTCTGCCGGCGGCTTTTCCGGTAGGAGCGGCAAGCGCAATTTTTAATGGCTTCTCTGAAAGGCTTTGATGAAGGGCAAGAATTCGTGCAATTGTAGTGGTTTTTCCGGTGCCGGGTCCACCCGAAATAATAAGAAAAGGTTTCAGGACTGATAGAATAGCAGCCACCCTCTGCCAGTCGATGGAATTTTCTTCCAAATCAGGGAATATTTTATTGATATACTCACTTATATCACTACTATTATTATTTTTACTATTTTCTTTAAACCATTGCAGCAGTTTATATTCCTGATTTTTAGTCTTTCTGAAAGACAAGGTATTTCCGCTGATTGTGAACGGCCTTAACTCGTCCGAATTTCCGGTAACCGGACTCTCTTCAAGCTCTTTTTTACTGATAATCAGCTTCGGCAGCTCCCTGATTTCATGTGAATGCAGCCCCAGTTCGGACGCCCATTCTGTCGGTGTTTTATCTAGCGGCAGAGCTGTGTGGCCCGCCTTTAAAAAGAGAGACAGAAACACAATCGGGCAGCGAACATCATCTGAAAGCTCTCCCTCCTCCTCTTCTAAATAGCGGATCATCTCCTGCTCATACACGTCAATCCAGCCCGCTTCTACTCCTTCGCTCCACCAGTTTTTTTCTTTTGATGCGCTCATCATTTGCCTCCAAGCAGATCATTCAAATTACTGATTACTTCCTTATCCGGCTTGTGAAACCAAACACCGCTTGATTCGCCTTTTCGCATTCCGCGCACAAAGAGATAAGCCACTCCTCCAAAATGCTCTTCATAATTAAAGTCAGGCAAACGTCTCTCCAGGAATTTCACAAGAGCCAGCGTATAGAGGTGATACTGCAGGTCGTAGCCGTTAGCCTCAATTTCCATTTTCAGGCTTCCTGCTGAATAATCTTCGACCTGATCTCCAAGGTGATTTGATTTATAGTCAAGGATAAAATACCGGCCGTTTTGCCGAACAATAAGGTCGATAAACCCGGTCATAAAATCATCGGGACTGCCACCGGCCGGGCCCTTCCGCCCTTGCCTGATTACCGGATAAAGCGATTCCGCATCAACGCGGATGGTTCGAAACAGAAACTCCAACTCTCTTAGCTGATCCTCTTCCCCAACCTCAGAAAGCTGAAGGCCCGGGACAGAAGCCAGGGTCACATTTTTCATCATCGTTGCGGCAACCTGCGTCCATTCACGATCAAATCCATGCCGGGTAAGCACATCGCCGATCATCTCTGTGTAGTCTCGCTTCTGAATATCCCTGAAGCTGAACTGCTCGTCCTCAAACAGCTTATGAATAGCTGTACCGGCCGTTGCCCCTCTCGGAAATGTAAATACAGATCGCTCTTTCGGTTCCTCAGTTGATGATTCAAACGCACCTGCATATGAATCCATTACCTGGTCGTAATCGGGTTCGTATACGTCCACACCCGAATGGCGGTTGATCGATGAAAAGCTGCTTACAGTTTGCCGTATTGCGATCTTTTCCCTTCCCTCATATCTGCGAAGTGACACGCTTTTAAGATCCCGGACCGCAGCTTCAGCAGAAATCTCAGCTGCACTTGATGATACGTTAACCGTGCTTATAACAATGGCTCCGTCCGATTCACCGGCACAGCTTCTGATCAGGCCCGGAAAGAAATTGTGATCCGGACTGCCAGACTCACTGATTTTAGTACCGTTTTCTATAGACGATTTAACCATTTGCGCTCCGGTAAGCAGCGCTCCCAACCCCGAAAAATTCGACTCTTTATAATTCACCCAGCAAAGGTCGATATAGTATTGCGCTCTTGTAACGGCCACATACGCTTTTCGCACATCCTCGGCAATCGACTCGAATGTTGCCTGGCGAACCGCCGCCTCATATGCTTCATTTTTTTTCTGATCAATGTTGATTCGATATTGCTGATCATCAGGGGCATGGTAGGCCTGTATGGATCCCTTGTTCGGCTTATAATCCCACAAATATGGACAGAAAACGACGGGAAACTGCAGCCCCTTGCTGTTGTGAATGGTGCTGATTTTTACAAGGTTTTGATCGCTCTCCAGCATCAGTGTATTTTCATCACCTTCGCCGGGATCCCTTTTCTCCCGCCTGAACCACGTAAAAAGCGAGTGCGGATCGTGCTCCTCATTTTTTTCCACATCGGCACAGATCTCCGCGATCTGATAGAGATTTGTGATAACCCTCTCTGCCTGATCAAGTTCCGCCAGGTTCTCCAGTCTTCCGCTGTCAAACAAAAGCCTGCGCAGCATGGGATAAACACCATGTTTTTCCCAAATCTCATGCAGTTCCTCAAGCTCCTGTATCAGTTGCAATCGCTTCTCCTCATTGTCCCTGAAATCCAGCAGATCCGATAAATCAAATCCAAACAGGCCGCTAAGCAGTGCGCTGTTAAAGCTTCCAGGGTCGTGAGGATTCAGGACAGCCGCCAGCACCATCTCCATCCTGTCGGCTTCAAACGTATCAAATACCTTCTGCTTCGAGTAGGTAACAGAGTCGATCCCGACATCTTTCAGATGCTTTTTAAGAGCCGCCGCCTCGGTATGGGTATTTACGAGTACGGCTATATCTCCTGCACTCAGAGGCTCATTCTTAATGGTTGCCCTTCCTGCGGCCCCCATATCAATAAGCCGCGCGATCTCCTGCACCGTATGGCTAACCGCAAACTCCCGACCGGCGTCCTTTTTCTTTTCAAACCCGCTTTTTATGGTGATGTTCATCGTATCCGCAGCTTCGCCATCAATCAAAAAAGGCGAAATATCAGCAGGCAAACCTGCCTTCGATTTAAAATATTTGATCCTGTTTTCCAGAAATGGCTGCTGATCCCCGTCAAACAGATGGTTCACTGCACGTATAATTCGCGGGGTACTGCGGTAGTTTTTCTCCAGCGTAAATACGTGCTCTCCCGCCTCTCCCCTTGCTTTCAGATAGGTGTAGACATCCGCGCCGCGAAAAGCATAGATCGCCTGTTTTGGATCACCAATCATGCAAAGAGAGCTCTCTGATTCCTTTGAGTCATCATAAATTTCCCGGAAAATTTGATACTGCACGGGATCCGTGTCCTGAAACTCGTCCACCAGGGCGAAGGGATATTTTTTTGCAAGATTTTGTGCCAGCTCTTTCCCGGTTTGAGGGTTTTCGAGAGCCCGTTTCACATTGATGAGCATGTCATCATACGTAACCGTGCCTGAAACATCTGCAAGCTCTTCGCGAATCTGTTTTATCTTTTGGGCTGATTCGTGCAGCAGCGTGGTTTTTACACTTTCGATATCTTCTGTAAGCTCCTTGTAATCCGTACATAGTTCGAAAAAATGATGTGCCTCAGGCAGGTTCGCTTTCCTGGATTTGGGGAGATTGTCTTCATCATAAAGATAGTCGGAACAGAAATAGGGCAGCGACGGCGGCACATCCACTGAGTAATTCTCGTCTGAGAGAAAGCTTCTGAGGTGCCTCAGCCTGGAACTGAGATGCTGCTGATACCGGCTGAGCTCGCAACTGTTCAGAATTGAAAGAACCCTTTCCGAATCGCTTTTCCAGCAATCCGTAAGCTCTCTGCGAAGCGCAATCACTTCCGAGAGGTACTCCTTTGGGTTCTCAATCCTCTCCCCTTCAATTTCTGCATAGGGCTTGCTTAACAGCGGGCGGATACAACTCTTCAGTTCATCGGGTGTTTTCGACAGATCCAGCAGCTTTGAGATGAGGTAACGCCCGGCTTCGGTATCGCTGTGCCGATGCACAAAATTTCGCCAGTAATCTTCTGTGGCACGCGTAAGGAGCTCATCCTGCTGGGCAACCTGAACATCAAAGGGTGTTCCGGCCGAGAGGGCTTCATCGCTGAGTACCTTCTGGCAGAACCCGTGAATGGTTGTAACCTGGTTCTCATCAAAATTCCGGATCGATTCCCGGATCGATTCCGAAACCTGTGGCCGGCCTTTAAACGTCTCCGAAAACTCCTGTAAAAAAGGATCCGGATTTTCTCTGTATGTACCTTCCAGAACGGCGAGACAATCCTGCAGACGGGCAAATATCCGGTCGCGAAGTTCTGCCGTTGCTTTCCTGGTAAAGGTCATAACCAGAATCTGATCAATCTTCAGGTTTTTCTCCGCAAGAAGGCGCACAAACAGGCCAACAATCGTAAACGTTTTCCCGGTTCCGGCACTCGCTTCAATCAGCACACGCGGTTTCCAGCCAATATCAAAAATGGATTGCAGTGTTTTCATAGCTTCACCTCGTCTGTATGATTCTTCATCTGCCGCATTACCTCAACATATTCAGGCTTCAAGAATGACTCATCAAACGGTGCTTCGGGGCCCAGCAGAATACGAACGGACTGATTGTCCCTTTCCCCGTGGTAGTAACCGCCTTCAAATGCAGTTATAGCTTTTTCGAGCTGCTTCTCTTCAGTTTTCCCATCAAGGTATTCACTAAGCGTGTCCGGAAAGAACCTGAGAGGTTCACTGAGCCCCTGTTTATAGAGGTCAAGGAGTTCAGACAGCAGATTTTCGGGATGATCGGGAGCGGAGAAAAGAATGAGGGCGGGGTCACCTTTTTTGACGTTACAAATCAAATATGACTCTTGAGCTTTTACAGCCACGTTCCAGATCAAATGCCTGATCCACGTTTGAATGAGTATACGGCCAGACTGCCTGGAAAGGCTCACATCCACAAGCCGGTCGCCGGAATAGGACAGCAGGTCGTCTTTAATTTCAACTCCTGCACAGACAACTGACAGGTCACGATGGTGGATTCCCGGTTTAATTTGCTGCTGTTCAAGTATTGCAACAGACGTTAAACAACCGGAAATTGTCTCCTCAATAAGTTTTTCTCCCGGCCAGCCATCCGGCACCGCACCCGAAAGCTTCAGTCGTTCATGAATGTTCTCTTTCGCATCATTGGCAACTACCCATCCAAAGACCTGCTGAAACAGCAGATGCATTTCCAGATGGTTTAAGGTAAACTCACCTATTTCGGCATCCTCTTCACGAAGCGTGCTGCCAAACCTTTTACTGATAAAGTGCTGCATTGGATTTTTAACGAATCGGGCCAGATCGCTGATCCCCAGTGCGCTTCTCTCTTCATCCAATGGAATCGGTGCTGATGAAACAAGCCCTGAAACTGAGCTTCCTTCCCTCATCTTCTGAAGTGTTCGAAAATATCTTCCGGAATATCCCGGTTTATCACCAAAGGAAGAGGGTGAAAATCCGGTTAAGGGCTCTTTTTGAATGATTTCATCTCTTTTTTTACCGCAAATCTCTGCAACAATCGCCGCCCATTCACTCACAATGGTGGATGGCGGAATCGTTTCATTATCCTCGGGGCTTTGCCCTGTAAAGCTGCAATAATGAACCTTTTCGGCTGCCATAATTGATTCAAGAAACAGATTTCGGTCTTCAAATTTTCTGTTTCGCTCTCCCGGCTGCGGGTTTCCGGACATCAGGTCGAAGTCCGGGGTCACCGATTTTCGCGGGAACTCCTGATCGTTCAGGCCTATAAGGGCAATCACTTTAAAAGGGATACTGCGCAGCGGAACCATAGAGCTGAACGTAACACCGCGGGTAAATACGGCACCGGAAGCGCCCGATTTGTTCGTGAGCTGCTCAACTTCACTCCTGAAAACCCGATACGGCACCTGAACAGAGTCAGGACTTGCAGCGGTCAAATCAGCCAGTGAGTCAAACAGCCGCTGCAGAGGCCGAACTTCGATTGCTTTCTCGCCAGGCTCCTGTATAAATGAGCTTTCGGCCTCCCGCAGCCACTTCATCCATTCCGATAAAGTTTTTCGCTTTTTTACAGCTTTTGCCGCTTCATTCAATTTGTTGATAAACCTGCTGAACAGTGCCCAGACCTTTTGCTTATCTGCAGAGTCTATTCGGTGATAGTAGAGACGGCCCTCAGCATCATTCTCGCCGATCCACTGACCCAGCCAGCCCCGTTCGAGCGCGCTTTTCCAGGTTTGATGTGAGCTCTTCGGCTGGTCCCACTCAACACGGTGCTGAGCGTCGTACCCCCACACCACGTAGTTATCCTGCATCCACTGCCTTACGCTCCCGGCCTGAGACTCACTCAGCCCAAATCGTTTACGAACGGTTTCGCTTTGAAAAAAGTCCATCACGCTTTCAAATGTAAACCTTGAATCAAGAAGGTCGAGCAGCCTAAGCACTGTTTTTTCCACTCCGCCGCCCTTCCGGTCACTCCCAAAATAGTACGGAATAACGGGCAAACCCGGTTCCCTGTGGTTAAATACCGCTTCGATATAAGGCTTGTATCGGTCGGGATTTGGTGTAACAACGGCCACATCATCAGGGGCCAGAGTGTCATCACGCTCAAACTGTTCAAGTAAAAATTCGTGCAGGGTTTCAATCTCCCTCAGCGGCGAGTGACAGGATCGAATCTGGATGGAGGCCGGCCCTCCTTCATCCTCACTTTCGGGAAGATGCTCATCAGAAATAATTGACTTCTGAATATTCCCAAGCAGGCTTCTATTTCCGGGGTGATCGAACGTTTGCTGTACATTGGTTTCCTTCAGAGATCCATATTGGCCGGCAATGTTCTGCGCATCTTCTCCATAGCTTCTTACAATCCGATTTTCAGGATTTTGAAGGCGGGGTGAGGGCTGCACCACAAAGAAACTGATCTCTGAGTACAGGCTGCAGTGCTGGAGAGAACGCAAAATGGTGGCCGGAATCAGGCCGGTATTAAAAACCGAAAGGTGCGGCTCCGGCTTAATCTCTCCGCGCTGAAGTGCACTCTCCGTTTCGATAAACAGCTGTGCCCTGTTCCGGGGAATTCGAGGCTCATCATCTTTATTCCAGCGGGCGGTGAGTGTTCGCCAAAGCTCGGCCTGCCACCTCTCGTCACCTTTTCCAGAAGAGCCACTCTCCCAGCGATTCATCATTTCGGGCCTGTAAAGAATGTATTCATCGAACAGAGAGGCCAGTTTACCTGAAAGCTGATAAACCGCATTTTCCCGGGAAATCTCCTTTTGAGACGAGATGTAGCGCTGCAAAACCGGGAAGTTTCTGACGGTTTGTCCGTCTGATAGAATATCATAAAGCGCCAACTTTAACGGTACCCGATCTGAAGCCAGCGTTTTCGGCAGGTCGGGATGAAGCTTTCGAACCTGTTTCCACTGCCACTCAGCGGGCAGCATAAATTCAATATTGGCCGTTATTCCATTTCTTTCGGTGAGCCTTAACCGGAGCCACCGTGCGGTGTCGAGGTTTGGAACCAGAATGGTCTGGGGCACGAATGGATCATCAGAACAGGAGTCAGTTAATGAATCCGCACACCGTTTGGCTAAATACTTTAATCCCGGATTGCTGTAAATGTGAATCAAAATTATGTTAACTGGTGATTAACCTTTATAAAAAAGAATATAACGGATTGAGGTGACAGGCCGCGTCACCCCAAAAACGCTTGCGAGAATTCAAGATAATAAGGGGAAGTAGAAATTCAATAGCGACTCAGACCTTTTAGAATCGGGAAATCCATTTGGTTTTCCTGGGTAAAACGGATTGGTTATCATGTTTAGATTCATACCCGATTTTTTTCGCAGAGGCCGATGTGTAATCCCCTTTACTTTTCCCTGAGCCCTTGGCGGTTTATTCTCTCAAACTCTGCTTTTGGCGGGTTCCTGGTGAACAAAGACAGGCAATCTTTATTCAGGGTCCTGAGCCACTGCCAAGATTCTGTTTAACAGCAAAGAGCGTACCACGGGCATACCTTCAGGGCGGAGAGACGCAGAGGGTTGTGAAATGAAAACAAAATATCTGGGGTTATCAGGCGCGAGGGTAGCGCCAAATCTCCTTGGCGTTTCTTAGCGCCCTTGGCGGTTTATTCTTTCAAACTCTGCTTATGGCGGGTTCCTGGTGAACAAAGACAGGCAATCTTTCTTCAGGGTCCTGAGCCACTGACAAGATTCTGTTTAACCGCAAAGAGCGTACCACGGGCGTCCCTTCAGCGCGGAGAGACGCAGAGGGTTGAGTGCCTTCGTGGTGAATATTACTATTTTTTCTGTGACTGTTGATTCTCTATACTCTCAAAGCCTCTCAAAGCCTCTCAAAGAGTACTACAGAATAAATACGTATTTAAGAAAAAATAAACGGTTGCGATCTCAAACCGCCTTCCCCAAACCAGTTCTGCAGGATCAAGTTAATAATGAACGGTAGATACTCATCGTCTCCTCTACAACTTTATCTACGGTAAACTCATTTAACACCTTTTCCCGTCCGGCTTTGCCAAATTGTGATCTCAGATCAGGATTCTCAATCAGTTCTATGAGCCGTTCGGCTAATAAGGTTGTATTTTGCGGAGGCACGAGAAAGCCGTTTACGCCATCATCAACCACTTCCCTGCAGCCGGGAGTGTCTGTGGTAACAATGGGCAGGCCGGCAGAAGCTGCTTCAAGAAGTGCTTTTGGCAGCCCTTCCCTGTATGATGGGAGGCAGACAATATCGATTTGACTGAGCTGCTCTTCAATCTTTTCCCTATGGCCATGAAAGGTTACAAGCCCATCCGATTTCCACTTATCAAGCACATCGTCCGGTACAGACTCCGGGTTGTTTTTGTACTGAGATCCGTAGATATGAAATTTCGCTTTCACCCCTCTCTCAATAAGCTTTGATGCCGCATCTACAAACTCACCTATTCCTTTGTCCCAAAGAAGGCGGCCTACAAATGCTACCTGCACTTCCTCCCTCTTTTGCTCATTCTGTGGGTAGAACTGTTCGGAATCTACACCGGATCCCCTGATAATTCGTATTTGTTCGGGACGAACCAGGCCGCGCCTGATAAATTTCTGTCTGTCATCGTCATTCTGAAGGATCAGAAGCTGATTTGGGTGTGAAAAACCAATTTTCAATAGTCTGGAAACGGCTGCCCTCAGTGCCCGGTTTTTGATTCCCTGGTTAATAAATACGTATCCAAGCCCTGAAAGAGCATTCACTACCGCCGGCACACGGTACAGCCTTGAAGCAATGCTGCCGTAAAGAACGGGCCGGATGGTAACGTGGTGAACAAGATCGGGCTCTATTCTTTTATACAGGCGCCCAAGCTTGATTATCATATAGAGCTCTGACAGAAATGAGTGGCTTTTCTCAAGAAAGGGAGCCTCAACGAATTGTATACCGTACTCCTCTATTTTTTTACGAACCCCTGTATCAGCTGTTGCCACGAATACTTCATATCCCCTGTCCATGGCTGCACGAGCTACGGGCAGCCTGTGCGACAGGAAAAACCAGTCAACATTTACAACAATCAAAATCCGGGATTTTTCTGCAGGTGGTTTCAAGATGATTGGGTTCTCTAATTATTTCTTTAATCTGCTTTGAATGCGTCTTTTGCGAATCCACTCAAACAGAAAGGCCGGAATCAATTCACTAAATAGCAGCACAACCCACTGCAGTTTGTTGATTCTGTACACGTACTGCCGCAAAATAGCTCTCTGCCAGCGGTTCTTCTCAATTTTTGCCGCCCCCCATTGAAGAAGGATATTCTTTGTAAGGAAATTTTTGATCTCTTTTCTGTCAACAGCAGCGTAATCCTGCAGATGTTCAACAAAATAGGAGACGTGATAGGGCTCATACTTTTGTCTGCGTTCGATACTGCCAATGTCATCCTTATGCAGCACAACGCTTCTCTGATTAAACACTGCACATACACCCTCTAAACCGGCCTTAAGCCAGAGGTAGATATCTTCTCCGCTTTTTACACCCTCGGGAAATCCCCCGGTTTCAAAGAAAAAAGAACGCCTGAAACAGACCGACGATGAATGGATGATTCCATATCCATTGGAGTATGTTTTTACAAAATTGGAAATGGGCCCGCTAAATTCCTCCGGCAGGTCTACATGGGGTTTTAAGTCGCCGTCGGCAGAGTCTATAAAATAGGGCACGGTATAAAAGTCGGCATCATCATTTTCAGAAATTAACTTCCAGAGATTTGAGATATGGCCCGGCAGCCACTCATCATCCGCATCCAGAAAGGCAATATATTCTGTTTCTGATTCCATCGCTCCACGATTCCTTGCTCCCGATACCCCCCTGTTTTCCTGTTCAATGAGTTTAATTAACGGATATTCTGACTCGAGCTGCCTGATTCGCCCCGGCCCGCCGTCCTCAGACCCGTCATCAACTACAATAATGGAATTTGGAAGCCGTGTTTGATTCAGGACAGAGAGTACAGCCCGTTCAACAGTTTTGTATTTATTGTAAAGAGGAATGATGACGGTCAGATCATCATGGATCAGCGATTGCATAAATTTTGAGCAAAAAAGTCAGCTTTCATCAGCTATCCATAACCTGTACTGACTGACTTCTGTATTTTTTAAAGAATTTGTTAACAGATTCAGGAAACAGTCTGTAAAGTAAGAGTTTTATCACTGAGGATAAGGCAAAATATTCTCTCTTTAAAAAAGATACCTCATGTTTTTTCCATACCCGTTTTCTTTCAGTAAAGGTTCTGACCCCGCTGCTTTTTCCGCCGTCACGGTAACTGGCTACAGACTTCTCGATATTAATACCTTTATAATCGGCGTTTAATATTCTCAAAATAAAATCATAGTCTGCATTCAGCTTAAACGATGTATCATATGTACCTATCTCGTCAAACACTCGTTTTTTCAGGTATAGCGAGGGGTGCGGGAATGGAACCTGCCTGAACTTTTTGGCTGTGATCTGATCTTTGCCAAGTGCCTTTATCACTCCATATTTAACTCCTTTTTGTGTAATGCGGTCTACGTTACCATAAAGAAAGTCTGCATTCGTTTTTTCAAACATCTCAGCAATATCCTTCAAAATTCCCGGGGCTAAAATATCATCAGAATTCAGTATGCCGATAATATCGCCATCTGCCATGGATATGCCCTTGTTCATCGCATCATAAATTCCGCTGTCGGGCTCACTAATCCATTTATCAATTTGGTTTTGATATGACCTGATCACATCAGCAGAGCCGTCGGTCGAATTCCCGTCAATAATAATATACTGAAGCCCCGGAAAGTCCTGATTTATTACGCTCTCAATCGCCTCAGAAAGATGCGGCAGGCCGTTGTAAACCACGGTGATGATAGTGATTATTGAAGGTTTCAATTTTTTATCAGTATTGAGTTTAATCGAATTTAGAGCTGCCTTTTTTAGTGAGATTTTCTTACAGCTGATTATACAAAACTCTGCAAAAGGATTGAACTCGTAATAGGTTAAAGATTAGCAGTTTTTAATATTATAGCATTAGAATCCATCTTAACTCACTTACTTACTGTAAATTTATATGTAAGATTAACTTTTCAGGTATTCTTTTAACTGAAATAATAGATTATTCCAAACTAAACGACTCGAACCTAATCGGTTTGTTCCACAATGAATGGCAAGCTGTATATATGCCCATCTTCTTACACTGTATTCAATAATTTTTTTTGATTCAACCAGCGAAAAAAAAGCATTAGTGGAGTGATCCTTCAGGTGATTTTTAAGGTTCCATTCAATTGGCTTAAGCTTCAGGGCATATGATTGTATTGGGTCATCAATTTTCTTACTTGTAAATATAAAATTTTCTTTTTTAAGCAACTCTAAAGGTTTCGTCCCATAAAGATCCAGTGTTACCTCACTTCCATTAAACCCGGTAACATTTTCAACGTAGCTTCCGTTAGCTTCCATATATAAGTCATAAGAAATCGTAGCATTTTCACTCTTTGGAAATTGTAAATATTCAAGACCATCGATAGTATGGACTAATGGTACTTCAAACAAACTACCTGTTCCTTTCATGTGTTCGCCTCCGTAATGAGAACTATTCGTAGTGAGGCTGTGATAGGGATAGAAAATTGTGCGCCCTTTCTGCAGAAGATAGCAGTTAAACTCTCTTTTCCAGGATTCTGCCGGCCACTCGCGAATGTTTTTCGGAATCCTGACATCATCGATCTGCAGAGGCACGGGGTTTTCCCTGGCCCATTTTTGATAGGCTTCCCACTGATCCGCCGTCCATGCCTGTCCCCAGGAGCAAGCCAGCTTCATGAAATAGCCGGCAAAGTACGACGGCATAGGTTCGAAAGGAAGCTGGGCCGTTTCGTTAAAGCGCTGCGCATACAGAGAAATTCCGGCTACCGATTCTGAATTCTGATAGGCCTGCAGTGCGCGTACTGCAAAGTGATAGTATGCCGGCGAAACGACCAGATCCTCTTCCAGAACAATGATGCTTCCGTACTTCTGTGAATAACCGGCACACTCGTAAATATGAGCCTTCAGCCCAAGCTTATCGCTGTGGCGAACAATCTCCTTGTCCCCATGTTGAAACTCAAAATCCTCAGCAACCCGGATTACTTCTTCCTCTGCCCCGCCCTCCAGTGAAATGATCAATGTGCAGCCGACACCAGGATAGTCTGCTTCATTCACAGAACGCAGCAGCCTGCGTAACGCATCGTGTCGGCGGTAGGCCGGGATAACAACAGCGGGTTTAAGAGTGTTTAAATTTGGTTTCAAAACGATTTTATAGTTTTCTCATGCTGTTTAAAAATCAGGGATTTTATTTTATGATATGCTTTATAGATCAGATTAAACCTGATTTTAAGATTAAAAACAAATCCCAGCTTTCGCATTTCGGCACGGTCAATATAGTCATAGAGTGAAATATTTAATTCCGAGCGCCTGTTTATTCTCTGAATGTTGTAGAGGCTGATAAGAATAAGCTGGGAGGCTTTTTTTTTAATAATTAATTTAGCCGTTTCGGAAAGGCTTTTTCTTTCCACAAACTGAAGAAGTCTTGATGCGGCTTTTAACCATCCTTCTACGTTTTTTTCACCACGCACGGTATTCATAATAGAGCCTGGCCGGGTTCGCTTCAGTAAAAAAACATCCTCAAAAGAGACGGTTTTTTCTGCAAGGCTAAGTGCCTCCATCGTGAATGCTTCATCTTCGTGAATATAGCCCTCATCAAATTTAAGTCCATATTCTTCCAGAAATGTTTTCAGAAAAACGTATTTCTGAACAATAGCACCATATTTACCGCGGTGAAACGTCCTTTGGAGAAACTTCTCCCCTTTTACCGGCTCCTTTATTTCAAGCCCTTTTGTCACTTTTTTATCTCTTTTTGTTCGAAGGTGTCCGGCGTCATCTATCAGATTCACAGAAAAGCAGGCGATTTCACTTTTCGTGGCTTCCAATCGTGCTAAAATTTTTTCCAATGCATTCGATTTCAATACATCATCACTATCAAAAAAGTAGATATACTTACCTTTCGCAATCTTTAACCCCCGGTTTCTAACGGCTGAAAGCCCCCTGTTTTCCTGGTGGATCACTTTCAGCCTTACATCTTTCTCAGCATACTTTTCAAGAATTTCAGGAGATGAATCTTCCGACCCATCATTTATCGCCAATACCTCCATACTCTCGATATTTTGTGAAAGTACCGAGTCGATTGCCGCAGGCAGATACTTCTCTACATTGTAAACGGGTATCACCACAGAGATCATTATCTCAGATTCAGAGGCATGTTGTAAAGATCTGGATTTCTTCTTTGCTGACAAGATTTGAGGTATTAATTTGGTTCAGTTTCTGGAAAAATGTTTCAATGGCCAAAAATACATCATTAAGTTACGGAAATGAAAAAAACGCTTTACGTTATTAAAAGCTTAGGTTTTGGGAAAAGCACTCTCTACCTGGTTCTTTATCCGCTTCGATTTTTTCGGGAAGCGATAAGAAAACTTGACGATATTCATGATGAAATCAGGTGGCATGGTTCACTGCACGGTTTTATCAAAAAAATTGAACCAGCCAGGCTCCCGGCTTTGAGCAGCGACCTAAAGAAGAAGATTGCTTCAAAATACTCCCCCTTTCAACAAAAAATGAATGAAGACTGGTTTCGCTTCTACTTATTAAAACACGGGAGTGAAAGCATGGATTTTATCCCGGACAACCTACTCTTCAGGGTCATTATTCCTGCTTTGAACAACATGAGCCTGTTGGCGTACTTTGAGGACAAAAACCATTATGGACTGTTTATGGGTGATTTTCGACAGCCCCGCACGCTGCTGCGGTATATTCGGGGCAGGTATTATGATGAAAACTATTCCTTAATCGATAAAAAGAGATCTCTTTCTATCCTGACCAACTACACAAATACGTGGATCATAAAACCATCGTGTGATAGCGGGGGCGGTAGGAATATATATAATGGAACTACAGCCAATCAGAGAATTTATATGAACTCTGAACCCTTTACACTATCTGAAATTTGCAGCATGTACAAAGAGGGGTTTATAATACAGGAAAAGATAAATCAGGCAGATTTATTAGCTGCGTTCCATCCCCACTCCTTAAATACATTCCGTATCATCACGCTGCGTTTGAATAACAAAATCCACTGTCTTTCTGCCATTGTAAAGTTTGGGACCAAAGGAAATATAACGGACAATTCCGGTGACTGGGGCGTTTGGTGCGGTGTTACAGAAAATGGATATATGAAAAAATATGCGTTTTCACACAATAAAGGCAGAATGAAACAACATCCGGACAGCGGCCTCAGCTTTGAGGGTGTGAATCTGCCCTTTTTCGATAAAGCAGTGAATTTTGCTAAAAAAATGCATCACAGTTTGATCCAATTTGATTTGGTTTCCTGGGACATTGCCATAAATAAAAACAATGATCCTGTATTTATTGAATGCAATTTGAGCTATCAGGGAACCATAAATAGCCAGATTGCAAACGGCCCTCTTTTCGGCGACCTTACAGATGACGTTCTTGCGGAGGTTGTCAAAAGGAGGAAGGGAAACCGGGCCTGAGATATGTATCATAAATGTACCGATGATCGTCCGGAGAAAGAAAAAATGAGCGTCCGGCACTGGGTGTCGGGGTCAGCTCGCCAAATTTTATATCACCATCCACCAGAAAAAGATCTGCACGCATAAAATCCCACCCTTTCGCCAGCTCTTCACTTATTTTAATGATCTCGGAAAGCTGAACCGGAGGCTCCTCGAATGGGGCCGGATTCGTCCTGACCTGTATTTCAGGCTCTTCCCAATATCTGTTATAAAGGCGAAATCGATAACTTTCGCTGAGTTTACTCTCGTGCACGCTCAGGCTGGGGACAATAATTTCGGCTTTGCCGTGGAACACCCAAACTTTGTACTCTCTTAAAGGTTCTTCTTTGGGATTCAGGTACTCCTCAATCATTAACTTCTTGTGAATATGCTTATAATGGAACTCATTGTTCCGGTTTCCGAATTCATTCAAAAAACCGCTGACGCTTTTACTGAAAAGAGAGTAGTCGTGCTTTTTGTTAATAAATACTCTTTCTGATGCGTGATTGGGCTTTGCTACAAATTTTTCCGGATAGTTCCTGTATCTCTCTTCGGTTATATCATCCGGATGGTCTGCTAAATCATATAATGTTTGCAGGTATCCTTCACCGATTCGTTTTGCCACGTATTCACGCACCCTCAGTTTATCCGCAACGCGTGTGAGCTTCCCGTAATCACCATAAAACTTTCGATGGCAAACAAATTCACCCCAGTCGGAAGGTTTTGTAAAATTGGGTATAGCTCCATTTACGGCCCAGAATATACACTTTTCGAGAAAAATGCTTAAAAAATCCGGTTTACGTTTTCCTTTGTTATGCCGTTTTAAAGTTAATATGGCATAACGATATATGAGCTCTTTAATACGCTGAATAATCACCTGATTTTTATTTTTCTGAGGATCGGTATAACTGATTTGAAATTCAATTTATAATAGAGGTAAGACATAAATATTTGCCAGCGGCATTTTAAAAACAAATCCCCTGAAGTGCTTTCATTCACCAGGCTTTTAATACGGCTGATTGTTTTTCTGTTATAACTATGAGTATTCTTAAAAGTTCGACGAATATCTTTTTTTTCTTTTTCTATGAAGCTTCTATGGTATTTATAATCCAGTTTCTTATTGAAGAAACGATTTGAAATCATCATTTCAATCATATGAGACACTTTTTTTTCCACCGATCTATTATTTTGGTTCCATGAACCAGGCACTCCAACTCTGTAAGCAGACATCACATCCGGCAAATACAACCCCTTTCCCACACTTAACGAAAGTATCTGAACATAGTAATCGAGTACAGGAAAAAGATGTATGTAGCTCGACTGTAATAATTTTTCATTCACCTTTCTGTTGATCATGATTGAGGCCGTTGGACTGTAGTGCCCGCCGCCTTTGATCATATCATGAATGTCAATTTTCCGGATTTTTTCAAAATGGTTGCCAGTAAATTTCTCTACTTCCTTATCCTGAATATTATCGATCTTAGCCGGATGGAAGCAAAATGAACAATCCGTATGGACCCGCAATGCATCAACCTGTTTTTGCAGTTTATTGGAATCAATCCAGTAGTCATCTCCTTCACAAATTGCAATAAACTCCCCCCTGCTCGATTTTCTAAGCCAGCTGACATTAAATCTTGCCACGTAGTTACCATCAGAGTCGTAAAATTGAGATGTAGCTCTGTCTCTTAAAAAAAGTCGTATCCGGTCAGTGTGATTCTCCGCAATTTCTTTACAAATATCCCGAGTTCCGTCGCTGCTACCGTCTTCTCCAATTAATATTTCGTACTGGAAGTCTGTTTTTTGTTTTAATATGGATGAAATACACTCTCGAATAAACTGTTCATGCTGATAGGTTGACACAAGAACTGAGACAACTGGTTCTTCTTTGTTTATTTGTTTATCAACGCCGAGATACTCTTCATCAGGATTGTATCTGCCGTTAAACTCCTTTTCAATCAGATTGATATAATATTTGTTTAAATACTTCATAAACCTTGTTCTATTATCACCTGAATAAATACCGCCACGAGAGAAGTTTTAAAAAAAATTTATGGGTTCGGCGGAGTTGAAATTGCCTTAAAATAGGTGTTAAGATTTTAAATCCCACTTTATGATATAAATAAGAATGGAACATCGCTTTGTAACTTCGATATTTTAAGATCCCTTTGGTTTCTTTTCTAACTATCTCCATTATCCTTTTTACAACATCCGGATCTTTCTGATAAAGATGTTTAAATAGACGGTGAACTTCACCTATTTCTCTCAGTTTTAATGCACGATGATATCTCTTTTCCAGTCGCCTATCTAATCCGCGATTCGTTTTAATTAAATCCAGCTTGTGCTTCACGAATATGGTGTACTCAGAAATTCTTAAAGTCCAGGAACCTTGTACACCGGTTCTGTATACAGACATAATCTCCGGCAAAAATAGTGCTCCTCCGTTCAGTGCTCCACAGATCTGGGTATCAACATCGCCGACCGGCAGAATTAAATCCCCGGTTAGGCGATTAAACGCTTCCACTACTTCTTTACGAAATAGTAGTGATGCAGAGGCACAAAATGATCCGCCGCCAAGAATAACATCTTCCACAGAAAAAAGATGAGGTTTCTCCTTATGTATGGCTGTAATCCCATTCAATTCAGAGCTTTTCATATTCTCCACTTTCGCAGGATGAAAACACATTGTGCAATCGGGGTACTTACGCATCGATTGGATCTGCTTTTCTAAACTTCTTTTTATCACACCAATAATCATCACCTTCACAAACTGCAAAATACTCGCCTCTTACGCTCAATTGAAGCCAGCACATATTAAAATATTGAATACTCTTTCCATTTTCATCACGAAGGTGTGTCTGACTGCGATCCCTCAGAAAAAGCCGGATAATATTTGGATATTTTTCTGCATATGTTTTGCAAATTGGCTTTGTTGCATCAGAACTTTCATCTCCCCCAATCAGCAGTTCAATATTGAAGTTGGTTTGCTGCATAATTACGGATTCTATAGCATCAGCAATGTACAATTCATGGTTATACATCGCCATAAGTACAGAAACTAAAGGCTTTTTATTATTCACCTCTTTGGCGGTTCCCAAATATTCTTCATTGGGATTATCTCTATTCTCTATAATATCGCCGAGATCTTCGAATATTAATCTTTCCACGGGAACTCAATATTTAAAAAAATTAGATTTTCTTGTAGTAGAAATACGAAGTTCCAAGACCGGGCCTTTTATAATGAAGGATTATTCTCACTTCCTCTTTGTCTTCACAACCCTGCATGGATTTCCAAAAGCTACCACACCGGGAGGAATATCATCCACAACGTTACTGCCCATTCCGATCATTGAATTTTCCCCAATAACAACACCGTCTTTTATAACTGTACCGGTACCAATAACAGTTTTTTCTCCAACGATAACGTTACCGGATAAAACCACACCCGGGTTAATTTCACAGAATTTTCCAATATGATTATGATGACCAATTAAAACTCCTCTTTTTAAATTCACCCCAAACTCTATAGTTGTTTGAGTAGATATCACAACTCCGGGTTCAACAAACACACCGCAGCCCAGTTCTGTTTCAGGGGATATGTATGCTTTGGAGTGAATAAATGTGTGGTAATTATGTTTATCACATCCGTTCCTCTGAGAGAAATAGTTAAAAACGTTCTCTTTTGCTATTGGGCCGGGTACACCAAAGAGAAGCAGATCGGATAAAGGGTCGGAAAATTCCGGGAAATCTCCATCGGAATGAATTTTAAACCGAAATGCATCAGTATCTATTCGCAAATCAGGTTTTTCGCTTACTTCAATATTTTTATATATGTGAAATTCACATTCACCATACTTTTCCCGTAAGAATGAAAGCTGCATAGTTATTGAAGATGGTGCCAACCCGAGTAAATGTATATTTTTATGATTTGTTTGCATTATAAAAACCCTTTTTTCCAAAATCTGCACACGACATTAATTCCTTCTTATAATTCTCCATACATATATGCACACCCTGTATTAATTGTGTATTGGTAGCAAGTTCAGTTTGATTGGCATCCAGCCAAATGTTGTCTTCAAGACCCACCCGGACTCCAAAACCATCAGAAACCGCCTTTTCCATCACTTCTGATTGAAATTTCCCAATTCCACCAAAGGCAATTTGGTGAGATACAGGTATGTCACTCACTGCTGCTAACATGTGATGTGGCTTTGGCTGGAATCCGGCAATGTTACCAAATATCAAATTCCAATAGAACGGTTTTTTTATAACCCTCTTTTTGATCAGGTAGAACCCGTAATTGATCATTCCCAAATCGAAACACTCCAGTTCCGGGTGCACTCCATAAGCATACATCTTTTCGGCAAGCTTAATGATCATTTCAGGCTCATTTACCGAGGCCTGCTGCATAAAGTTCAGTGATGAAAGCGTCAGTGAACACATATCGGGTTTCAGCTCAATAACTGCAGATCGTTTATCAAAATCAGATACATTTCTGCCTGAGGTACTTGCACATATTACTAAACCCGGACAGTGTTCCCGTATTCCTTCAATGATCTTCTGATAAATTTCAGGGCTCCAGCTGGGTGTACCATCTTCTTCTCTTGCGTGTATATGTACAATTGTAATTCCAAGCTCAAACGCCTGATGTGTCTGCTCGATAATCTCTTTCGGTGTAACTGGTACATGGGGTGTATCCTTTTTCTGAGGCACCATTCCGGTTGGGCAAAAATTGATAGTGACTTTTTTTGATCTCATCCTTATCAAAATTATCTCAGTTTAATAGATGCCTGAACAGTTTCATATAAAGTACCAAGATATCTATCAACTACGGTGAAGTCAGGGAATTTCATTATCAAAACACCAATTGAAGAGCCCGCTTCACTAAATGGTTTCACTTTATCACCAGGTTGTACAAATATTTGTTTTTCTACGACAAAGGGAAGAAGATTTTTATTCAGATCAAAACTATCGAAAAATCCGTACCTGTTTGAGTGTAATATGTACTTCACCGTTGGTAAGGCTTTTTTCTCTGATAGCTCTACAGAATTATTCAATAATAGATCGAAAGTTGCCTTTAACGTATTTGCACCACAACAATATTGAATATATTGCGGGTTAAGCAACCCGCCACTTCTCGGACCAATTTCCATAACGTATACATTCCCTGCTTTATCCACTTTAGCTTCAATATTTACCGGACCATTTTTAAACCCGCTTCGATGTACTACAGCTGCGACATCTTTCTCAACTCTTGAAAGAACAGAGACTGGGAGTCTGCTTGGAGATAAATCTGCAACTGGTTTTAACGGATTTGAAGCAGCATTGAAAATACGGTCTCCCAGCATGCAAAAAATCATCTCTCCATCCATAAAAAAACCATCACCATGCAGATCACCTGTTTCTGCATTGATGTACTTTTCAACAATAATTTTCTTTACTTTTGAAAATGATAAAGCGATTTCAGCTTTTTCTTTTAGTTCGATGGCGTTATCTAATGTATATACTCCCTTCGTGTCTGATGAGTCTACTGGCTTGACGACTACAGGGAAGTCCAGGCTGAGGGTGTCAAGATCAGTAAACTGATCTTTAGAAAAAGTTTGAAATTCCGGGGTTTTGAAATTATTTTCTTTTTGAAATTTTCGGAATGCATTTTTATTTGAGAGTAAATGAATTGATCGTTCTGTATTTCCCGACAAACCTAATTTATTAGAAACGTATGCTTGTGTCGCAGCTGCAGGATCGCTTGCATAGGCAAGAACTGCATCAACCTGATGCTTAACGGCTATTTCCAAAACCGTTTTCTTATCAGTTGTGCTAATTTCATAAAACTTGTCAACGAGACTCCTTCCGGGATTATCCGGCAGATAATCACAAAGAATAGTGTACAATCCTCTTCTTTTTGCCTCTTCAATAGCAGGCAGCTGCCCATATGATCCACCTAAAAGCAGTATTTTCTTTTTCATATCTTAAGTAGTTAATCAAAAATGTCAGCTTACATATTTTTTAATGTTTTTGAAATTGCCACGGTTATATATGAAATTTCTTTTGGTGTAAGCTCATGAAATAGTGGCAGGCAAAGTATTCGTTCTGAGATATCTTCAGAAACCGGTAAAGAGGTCTCTTCTTCTAAATAGTTCAGTTTATTCAGAGATGGATTGAAATATCTCCGGGTTTCGACACCTTTATTTGCAAGCTGTTTCTCGACCTGTACGGTTACATTGGCCGACTCAAAAATCACCGGGAAATATGCATAATTGGTTCCGGTGAACTTTCGGATGATCTGAAATTCTACCGGGGCCTTATCCAACTCAGCTTTATACTGATATACCTGCCGTTTTCTTCTATCCAATATTTCTGTTGCATGAGAAAGATTACACAATCCCATGGCTGCATGGAATTCGGAGTTCTTTCCATTGATTCCCACTCCTTTGAAATTATAGAGGCCATCATGTCCAAAGTTCCTCATGAGGCGGGCTTTTTCCATCAAAGCTTTATTATTGCTAAAAAATCCTCCTCCTTCCACAGTATGAAACAATTTAGTAGCATGGAAGCTTAGTATACTGGCATCGCCCCACTTAAGAACAGACTCGTTTTTATAGGAAACACCAAAACAGTGAGCAGCATCGTAAATCACTTTTAAAGAATATTTACCTGCTATCTTCTGAATAGCTTCTACATCACATGGGTTACCATAAATGTGCGTGGCAAGAATAGCAGAAGTCTGATCCGTAATCAATGCTTCAATTTTTTCAGGATCAATCGTAAGCGTATCGGCCTCAATATCAGCAAAAACAGGACGGCAGTTCTGCCATACAATACTTCCTGTGGTTGCCACATAAGAGTAAGGGGTAGTTATAACTTCGTCTTCTACACCAAGAGCTTTCAACGCAACCAGAAGGCTTGTGGTACCATTGTTCATAAATATGAAATCAGGAACTTTCAAAAAATCTGCAACTTCATTTTCAAACTGCTGTACCAGCGGGCCATGGTTGGTAAGCCAATTTCGCTGCCAGATCTCTTTTGTATATGAATCAAATTCTTCCCTTGCCGGAAGAAACGGCCTGTTTAGTGGAATATTCATTTATCAATCATTAAAACAATGGCTTATAATGTTTTCAAAAGTACGTTTATATTCTCCCGAAAACATGTATTTTTTGATCATATAAATTGATCATTACTTTAATAACAAGCAATGTTACCCTTTTATAAAAAGCTTAAGAATAGATCGGTTTCACTCCTTGAAATGTTCAAGAGAAGAATCAGAATTTTAACATTTGATCTCTCTAACAAGATTAAATATGGCAGCGATGCCCCTCTCTATATGGAGACATTGTGGGTAGATCCGGGAGAAATAGACACTGTGATCGGAAAAGAGGAGGTGTACAACGCAACCGGCCTTCACAGGAGTAAAGTGAGCGGCGTTATTGTAAATTGGGACGATGTTGAAGAGCCCACTCCGCTGGAAGAAGAGTACAGAATTCAATACTGCTACAGGCACTGGAAAGGAACGGAGTCGTGGGATGAGATCGGCGTTATTGAGTATATGACCAAAACAGATAAATACGGTTCGTGGCCGGTTGAAAAAATACGAGCCAGATTTAATATGCTCGACGAGGCCTATGAAGAAACAAAGAAACTGGGGCGTTTAAAAAAACGAAAAGAAGTTGAGCCGGATAACTTTCGGGAAAAAGACGGCATATATGTTCATATCGCAAAAGGTGGCAAACCGGTATTCGGGGGTAACGGTTACCACAGACTCGCCATTGCGAAAGTTCTTGATCTTAAAGAAATTCCGGTCTGTGTGGGTATGGTTGATAAAGGAGCTATTCCGCTGCTAAAAAACTATCGAAAATAGGCAGAATTTTATCTAAACGGTTGCTACCTGTTCACCATTTAAATATCGTGTTATGTTTCTTTGGCTTTGGCAATAATTTAACTTGAGTTCGAGATAAGAACAAAGGCTCCAAAAGTCCCCCTTTTCCCATAGGGATCACTATGTGAGAAGGGGGACACTCTTCAACAAATTCTTATATCGAACTCACGTTAAATCTGAAAACTGAATTAAACGATCACTTCACAAGCACCATTTTTTCTGTAATTAAACCTTCCTCCGTCATCAGCCGGTAGAAATATACCCCGGAAGCCAGTTCACGCGCCATAAAGGGAATTTCGTAGTATCCGGGCTCCAGCTGCTCATCAATAGCAGTTCGTACGGGAACACCCAGCGAATTATATACCGTTACTGTTACCTGCATGGTTCTGGGTACGGTTACCGGCAATATTGTTTGAGAACGAAATGGGTTGGGATAATTATCTCCCAGCTTGAGTACCCCCTCATCCTGCAGAAACTCAACAGAGATCTCGCCAAAGTTTATGCCCACAACAGAAGCTGTATAGGTAACCTTCCCCGCACTCTGGCTGGAAACCGCAAAAATAGCTACTCCCTCATCATTTGTTACAGGCTGAACGGCTTCAATGTCAGAGTTCCCTTCGGTTTGAGTCAACTCGATATTCAGACCCTCAAGAAGAATTCCTTCATCACTTTTAACCGTAATCCGGAGTGTGTTTTTCTGATCCCCGTTGGCCAGTACCCGCAGCTGTTCCGATTCGAACTCCGACTCTTCACTGCTAATCGTTAATGTCGTTGCTTCACCAGTCTGTGAATAGCTGCTGAGACGCGGCCCCGCTTCAGAACGTACACGATAAAAATAGCGCTCACCGGGAAGCAGGCCGGTTACTACATAAGATGTTTCTGCTCCCACATTCAAATCATCAAAACCTGAAACCATATCCTCAAAATTGCTGTCCCTGGCAACATCAAGGCGGTAATTTCTTGCACCCTCCGCCTGCTGCCAGTTTGCTGTAAATTTTAGCGCATTCCGGTCAGAAGCATCTGCAATTTCAGGTATATCAGGGAAAGTGGTTGTTTGAATGGATTGGGAATTTTCACCAATTAAATCTTCTGTCTGTGCACGCAGCCTGTAAAAATATGTCGTTCCGGGAGAAACATTTTCCACTGTAGCTGAGGTTGCATTTCCAACATTCTCTGCATTATAGTCAGGCAGAAGATCACTGAAATCATCGTTTTCTGAAACATCGATTATATAGGACTCAGCCCCATTCACAACCTCCCAGTTTGCATTAAACTGCCGGGATTCAACAGCCGAAGCAGCAAGGGCTACCGGCGCCACAGGCGAAAACCCGATCTGGATAACAGGGGGAATCTCAATATTTTCGGCTTCCACTTCGAAGTCGGCATATTGCGGATTCTGGTTTGATACAAAAAAGTCAACGATTCCGTTTTCATCTGTAACCTGGCTGTCATCATCTATCATGGGCGAACCATTAATAGGAGTCAGGGTAACTTTCCCACCCTCTAATTCATCACCGTCTTCATCTCTGGTGATTACGCGAATACGGCTCTCCTCCTGGCCATCAGCCACAATCAGATTCCTGGAAACAATAATTTCGGACTCTTCCGGATCTACGGTGACAAACCGAATGAGTACCTCATCATTAATTGTAGTACCTAACCCTTCGGCCGTAAAGGTAACAGGTTCTGCTGCAGCACTGAAAACCTGGAAAACCGCTTCACCATCTGAATCTGTTAAGGCGTTTACAGCTTCAATCTCGACGCTATTACTGGACGCAATCAGCTCTATGGGCACATCCCGAAGCACGTCACCATCTTCGTCTCTGGCCACAACAATAACTCTGCCGGATGCTGCGCCGTTTGCCAATATCTTCTCGGTATTGGCGGCTATCGATGATTCATCCGCGTCCACGCCAACAAAACGAACGGATGCCGTTTCATCAATATCAATGCCCAACCCGGATGCATTGAATGTAACCGTCTGCTGGCTGCCGGATGAGACCTCAAATCGTGCCTCTCCATTTTCATCTGTCTCCCGATTAACTGCATTGATGGTAACATTGCTTCTATTTGACTCCAGCTCGATAGGAACACCCTCAACCTCTTCACCATCTTCATCACGGGCTGTAACGGTAATAAATGCGGAAGCGGATCCGTCGGCAACTACCTTGCTAATATCTGACTCAACAGAAGATTCATCAGGGTCGAGAGTTACAAATTTAATGGTAATTTCATCAGAAATTTCGATGCCAAAACCGCTTGCCGTATATGTAACCACTTCGGCAGAAGAGCTGCTGATATCAAACGTTACAACACCACTCGAATTGGTGCTGCGAATCCTGTTATCAGGACTCAGACTAATATCCACACCGGAGATGGCGTCACCCTGATCATCTCTTGCGGTAACGCGTAACGTTCCTGAGTCTGTCCCGTTAGCAATAATTCTTTCGCGGTCAGAACTAAAAGAAGATCGATCCGGATCAACCAGAGATAGTTTATACTGATAGATTCTTTCTTCGAACTCTGAGGTAACATAAAACCGGGTAAAATCCGGTTTAAATGTTAGTCCGGTAGGTTCATCAGCTTGTGAACCTACGTTATAGGAGCCATAAAATGATGCGGAACGCAATTCAAAGGGTTCAGATAAATTGAACTCATATATAAGCTCTGCCCCTGTATCCATGTTAAACATACGGTCACCTTCTGGCGTAAACTGGGTACCCCTTACAGCTACCTGCCGAGACGAGATATCGAGCGCATAGTCTGGCTGATCCATAGATTCAATATCCCATGGAATCGATAAATCATATTGAAAAATTACCCCTTCAATTCGGTCGTCAATAAATATTCTGGTACCATCGGGTTTAAAGTCAAAGTCGTGTCCGCGTACCACATGGTCGCTCAAATCTTTATACCCCGAAGGAGATGCCGTAGTAATATCCCAGGGAGTGCTCAGCGAATACTCCCAGATCTCAATTCTGTTAAATATCCACATTCGGTCACCATTTTCCTTATCTATATAAATTCCGTTTGCGGCAAAAAGCTCCTGCGCTTCACTCCTTAAATCATCAAAAAGATCGTACCTGCCCTGTTCAGATGCCGTTGACACGTCCCATGCTGTTGAAAGTCGATACTGGCGTACATCTGATGAGCTGCGGCCAATTACATACATTGTTCTGCCATTCGGTGAAAAGTCTGTTGCCCGGGATACACGGGTTGATACATTTCCATTGATACCCATATATGAAGCATAATCGAGAAGACGCTCTTCACCTGCTTCAAGACTTTGAGGAATCAGCTCTTTTTGCTCCAAAATACCCTGCTCCAATAATCTTTCGCGAACCTCCTGAGATTTTTGGACCTCCTCTTGGGTAATATCCTGGGCAAAGGAATTTGTTAGTGAGCCTATGAAAAGAAAAAAAAGCATAAACAAAGAAATGTTAAAAATTCTCAGAGATATGCCTGTACACCTTAAAAAAGTATCATTTTGCTTCATATTTTAATCTAAATCGATTTTTTAAAATTTAAATCTATTTATCGAAAATTAGTTAAATAACAATTTGATGTTTTAGTTCTGCATAAAGAATCGGTTATCTAAACTATTGATTCTTTTGAACTGCCAACAAAAGACTGAATTGTTTTTTTTATTCCGTCTACAGACTTAACAGGCAGTTCTTTTCCCAGCTCTTTTTTTATCTTCTCATTAGAAACAATAAAGTCACCGGTAAGTTTCTGAAGCCTGTGTTCATTCAGTGGTATCGGAAGATGGTTGCCAAATTTAGCAACCAGTTTAAGCAAATCGAGATTTATATTCAAAATTCTTGCTTTAACACCAATTTCTGAAGCAATTAAATGAATTAAGTCATGAGTATATGTTGGGTCATCATCAGCGATGTGGTATAATCCCGGCTTAATTTCGTTAGACAATATTTCCTTAACAATGAATGAAAAATTATCAATAGAAACAAAAGAGCGCTTATTATTGATTTTCCCGATAGGATATGGCAGCCCTTTGCTTATTAAACCATAAAGGAGATTTAAGTTTCCTTTGTTACCCGGTCCGTGAATCATGGATGGCCTGAGTATATAGTATCTCTTATCTCCGGTACAATGTTCTTTAATGTAGTTTTCGGCAAGAAACTTAGATTTGCCATAAGGAGTGAACGGTTTGGGCGGATAATTCTCATCTAGAATACGGTCAGGTTTCTCAGTGAGAACATGGATGGTGCTCACAAAAATAAATTTTCTCGCTTTAGGATCTTCCAGAAACCTGTCAAAAATCTTTTTGGTTTGCTCAAAATTTACTTTATAATACTCGTCTTCCCCCCCTTTTTTTACAATACCAATTACCTTGCCTGCCAGGTGAACATAGGCATCAAATTGATGATTACCCTCATAAATATCGTCATAAGAGCAGATTGAGTCCAAATCTTTTTTATGCGATTCCAATGCACTCTTATCCCTTGATGCTCCTGTAAGTTTAAGATCAGAGTGTTTGGAAAGATACTGTCTCAGATTTCGTCCTACAAAACCACGAACACCTGTAATTACTACATCATTACTCATTCTTTTCAATTTTTATGAGTGCTTATATCTTTTGCAATATCTTGTATCATTGTGTCTATATTGATAATCGCTCGTTCATTAAATCGACGAATTGCCAATAGTTCATTATCAGAAAAGTTTAGATATTTTTCAGGAATATTGACTTCAAATTCCTTTAATTGCTCTTGACTTATCACTCTCTGATCCGATCCAAATATATCGGTTAATAAGGCAGATATTTTAGGTGTATTCGATTCTAAAGCAACAAATGGAGTCTCCGTTTTAACACAGAGTGTAATTGTGTGAAATCGACCGGTCAATACAAAGCTTTTCGACTTTATCTTCTCAATAAACCATGAGTGATCAACCAAATTAAGATATTCTTTTACGTAAGGCTTCCTCCATTCTTTTAATGTTTGGTGAAATGATTCTTCAATTTTTATCGGGTAAGAGAAGAACTTTTTTAATGTACTTAGATTTTTTTTCTTTGACAGCTTTTGAAATTTTCTTGCATACTTTGTAGTAAAACTCTGTTCTTGTCTTACTTTCATGCTTACATATTCCCATCCTATCTCAGTGCTGAAATTTTTTAATTTCCCTCTCAAATCGTTAAATGTACTGTCTGTAATTAAGTACGAATTGGCTGATCTCTTCTGTCCGTTAAGATTAATCGGAGCAGCGAACGTTAAATCCGGAATAATGTTTGACTCAATACCTTGTTCTTTCAAAATGCCCTTTGTTGAGGATTCACGAACATAGACATTTTCAAAATAAATTATTTTCTTATATAAATCCTGAGTATTCTCATGTAATGTAGTATTGATTAAATACGCCGGAATTTTCAACTCATTTTTCGCAAACTCGGCTATTTCAACGATGTAGTTTGCCTTCTCTTTTTCTTTGTTATGATGAATAGTGCCTTCTCCGTTTACGATAATTGCAAAAAAGTTAAAGTTTTTCTTTATCAGTTCTTTATGATCTCTCCAATCAACGCCAACAGGCCAAAAGAAGACGGGATTTAAATTGTTTTGCTTCAGCTTATGAACCAGGTTATACATTACCAAAGAACACCCGTAGTGGTTTGATGTATCTGTGTTTGTATCATTAAAAATTGCTACGTTAATTGGGTTTATTTTCTTGGTCAAATATCTATTAGTAAATCGCTATAATTCATTTTCATTTAATACTACACAACCGATCCTATGAGACAAGCTGCCTTTATCGTAAAAGATCATAAAACCTACATGAACGCTGAAGAAGCATGGTTTACATTCAAAAATGAAAAATTGGGGAGTTATTTATTTATAATCACACCTGTGGGTGATCCTGCGAATGTAAAAAAAACACTCACAGAATCTATTGATCACAGCAAATGGGAAAATGTGGTTTGGTTTAGCTCATTAAGTAATTATGACACGAAAAGCTTTAAAGCTAAGAAAAAAAAGTATCGATTGTTAGATACATTTTTTTCAAATCTTGAATATTTATTTAACAGAATTGACGTATTCAGAATTAATCGCCTTGCAAAAAAATATAAGAATATTGCCACCCTCTTTACAGGACACCGAAACACGCAAGAACATTTAGCAGCCTCCCTCTCACCAAAAGAGATGTATATCATGGATTCGGGTCAAACTCTTGATAAAATTAGAAAATCTGGTTACATCGATTACAGATATAAATATTACGGATCCAGATTTAAGAAACTGATGCTTAAATTTAGTGGTTTAAAAATCGTTGATCGAAATAAAGTTAAGCTGTTTACTGTTTATGCTGATTCAGCCCAAACTAAGCACCAGATCATAAAGAACGAACAGAGTTACAAGAAACACCTTATAAAAAAGAAGGAAACCGGAGAACATATATTATTTATAAGTTCACCATTCTATAAGTTTAAAAAATATATATCGATTAACACGTATATTGAATACATAAATAGAGTAATTGAACAGTTGGAAATCGAGAAGCAACATTTTGTTTATGTACCAAATCCAATTCGGGAAAGTGAGAAGGAAATTCGCACAATTATTGAACGGTTGGGTTGTAGATGTGATGACCGGCTTCTAACAGTTGAAGCTAAAGTTACTACTTATGATACACTTCCAGCGATGTGCATATCACCGAGTTCAACGGCTCTTGTAAATATCGACATTCTTTCAGAAGGAAAAATCAAAACCATTGCCGCCTGGCACCCGGAATTTAACTGCTTCAGATTTTTACACGACTGGAAAGAAGATGTGATGAATGACAAAAATAGAGAGGTTCAATTCATCGAAATTAACAACCCGCCTCCCTTTTTTAATTTCGACATGAATAAATATAAGAATACAATACCCTATAATAACCTCAATGATGTATAAGAAGGCATGAAGTGTGTAATCTAAACTCAGTCTTTTTGTTTTCAACCCTGAGGCTGTCCAAAAAGTGAAAACCGATTAAAACAAGCTAAAATAATTTAGACATTATACCCCTCTGTGTTTATATATAAAGGGAAACTCCCAAAGGGATGGCTCCGCCAAGGGTGAGTCGGAATACATACCCTAAATTATTTAAGCGTTGTGCAGGGCAGACGACCTTTTTGGACAGCCTCGGGTTCCGTTTGAGGTCCAGCGATAGCCGTTCCAAAATCTAATCGCCAGCTGCTAAACAGTCAAGCTCTAGTTTTGAAGGGTTGTTGTCCACTTCTTCTCAATATTACGCGTTGCCAGGTAGATAAGCTTTAACAAGGCCATATCACTGGTAAAGGCTCCTTATGTCTTGGTTACCTTGCGAATTTGACGGCGATACCCTTCCACTGCATTGGTCGCGGGTGATGTCTTTATACTTGTGTAAAAATAAAAAAGGTGCTGCCTAAAGGTTAGATTTGGTTGTCATGCAATTGATAACCTCAAAAACCCATAGGAAAACACCCATGAATAGCAAAGTAAAACCTTCTGAAGTCTTGAGCAAAACCATCAAAATCTTTTAAACGACCAGCACATAACGGAGGAAATGTTAACCGATCTGCTGCGACTTGGTGCCGAACGTATCCTTCAGAAAATCACCGAGGCCGAAGTAGATGAGTTTTTAGGCCGCGGCTGGTACCAGCGCAGTAAGGATCATGTATCCACCCGACCAACTACATCTTGAATGAACCCGACCGATTGGCTATGGCTGGCTGAAGTTCTGAGGGTACAGCATTCGCACGTCGTTATACTTGGTCTGCAGGATGTTGGCCAGTACGTGGGTGAGCCACTGTGCAGGATTCACGCCATGCAGCTTACAGGTTCCCAGCAGGGAGTAGATCATGGCAGCGCGCTGAGCGGCTTTGTGTGATCCGGCAAACAGATAGTTTTTGCGTCCCAGGGCCAGCGGGCGGATTGTATTCTCCACAAGATTGTTGTCAATCTCGAGCAGGCCATCGTGCAGGTAGGCGCTAAGGGCGTCCCACCGCTTGGCCGCATAGGTCATCGCCTTACCGATCTGGCTTTTGGGCAGCGCCTGAGCAAGCTGACGTTTAATCCAGCCGCTTAGCTCGTTGATAATGGGCAACGAATGCTCCAGGCGAAGCTCTTTGCGTCGGTCTGGCGTAAGCCCTTCATCGCGGGCCTGCCGCTCAATCGCATACAGCTTCTGTATGTATGCCAACGCCACCCGCGCCCGCTCGCGGTCATTATCCAATGCGCGTTCAAACTCCCGGCGGACATGGGCCCAGCACGCCAGGTGCACCACGTCTTCACGCTGGCCAATCTTGTCATAGACGCCATATCCATCGGTTTGCAGATATCCGGTAAACCCATCCAGTATTCGTTTTGGAGCAGGCGCTCCCCGGGTCGGCTGGTAGTCAAACAGTACCGTTTTCTCGATCGGGCTGTGGTAGACCCAATACCAGCCCTGATGGCAGGACCCCTTTTTGGGTGACTCCAGCACTTTAATTCGCGATTCGTCGGCCTGCAGGTATCCGCGGGCTTTGGTGTCCCCGGCCAGGTGATCGTAGAGAATCTCCAGGCGGTCCATCGCTTGGGATGCCCATCCGTCCAGGGTCGACTGGGCGATGGGCACGCCCTCGCGGGCAAACCGCTGGCGCTGGCGGTACAGCGGCAGATGATCGGCGTATTTATCCACGAGAATCGTGGCCAGCAGGCCCGGCCCCGCAATGCCCTTGTCGATCACGCGCTCGGGAAGCTCGCCAATGTGAACGCCATCAACGGGCTGATCCATCGTAGCGTACTTATAGCGGATGTACCGCTTGATGTACAACCGGGCAGGCTGGATCTCCAGCTCGTCAGTTACTTCGGTGCCGATGCACACCATGTTGGAGTAATCTTCGGCCGGGTAGATGTGAATCTCTTCCACCGGCAGATGGTCCGGCAACGGCAGGCGCCCGTTATGATTGGCCCGGGAGGCTTTCTTTTGGACGGCCTGCCTCGCCTGCTCGTGGCTGGTCTGTCGGGCGGTTTCCACAACCGGATCGCTTTCGAACGGAAGACGTCCCTGGTCGGGGTCCTCGGCAAAGCGTTCGCGCTTTTGGCCGAAGAGCATTCGCTGAAGCTGGGCAATAATCTGGTCTTTTTTTGACAGGTGCTGCTTGAGGTTTTCTACCTGTAATTGCTCGGCAGAGAGCCGTTCAATCAGCTCAGATTTGGTAAGGGATTGCAGGTCTTTTGACATGCGTAAAGATAGGCAAAAACAGCCTTATTACCTACTTAAAGGGCATATTTTAGCCCCCAAAAATACATTTTTTATGGTGTATACCGGCGGGTTTGCCGGGAGTTCTGCACGGTGATTCCCTCAACCATAAGCACCAGCTCGGGCCAGCGAATCACTGTTTGCCCGCCCTGCAGAGAAGGCGGGGTGAAGGTGCCCTGCTCCAGGCGTTTGTAGTAGAGAACAAACCCGCCCGACTCCCAGTGCAGGAGCTTGAGCAGCGTGCGTCGGCGATTGAGAAACACAAACACCTCCCCGCTGGCCGGATCGCGGCCCAGCTCGGACCGGACCAGTCCGGCCAGCCCGTTGAAACTTTTGCGCATATCGCAGACCCCGCGGTACAGGTGGTAGCGGTGGGAGGAACTCAGCGAGAACATCAGTAAAGCCTGATCAGCTGACTGATTAGGGATAGATCCCAAACGTCCGTAGAAATTCTAACCCCGTTGGGATAGGTGATGTCCACTTGAGCGACGACCGATTCACCACGTACATCAACCAGGGCAAATCCGCCGGCAGACGCCTGTAATCGTTTTTTCTTGGCTACCCAGTAGGCAAAAGTGCCGGCCTTTAAGCCATGCTCGAGGCAGAACTGTTTTTGAGTAACTCCAGAGGTCTTCCATTGATCCACCAGGGCAAACATGACCTCGGTCTTAGTCTTTGCTGTCATCGTTTTTTGACAAGCAAGCTATCACCCTCATCACTCAGCCAAAAGATGTAGTTGGTCGGGTGGATACTTCCAAACGGCATATATAGCCATTTATTCTTTTACGAAGCACAATATGCCCGGGTTACGTTTTGCCCGGGCTTTTAATATGTAATAATGATCATTTTTCGTTTACAACCCTTTATTTTTATTCTTTGTATTCACCTGCTCTGTATGGACGCAATAAGCCAGGAACCCGCACTTCCTGTTTCGCTTGAGCTGCAAACGGAAATCAGGGAGACCGATGATTTTTTTATTGGAGGGCTTGTCAGCGCTACTCTGACTCCTGAGCAGGATATTCTGATTCTTGACTACCACCAAAAGAAGGTTTTTGTGTTTGATTTTAACGGAACTCTGCGGCATAGCTTTGGCAGGGAAGGACGTGGGCCAGGCGAGTTTGAATCTCCAACAGTAGTAAAAGCAGATCACAAAGGATATATCTACATTGCTGATTTTGGAAATGCACGTGTATCAATCTGGAATTCCGATTACACCTACCGTACCGATTACAAACTGGTGCCGGGTTGGCGTGAAAAAATGAACCGGAACGCTGAAGGCTTGTTTTTGTCCGTTACTCCATTTCGCAAGCAGCCTAATGGCAATGATGCCTTTATGATCTTTACGCTGAGCATCGATCAAAAAGGGTTGCAGCCTTTTTACACCTATGAATATGATGCTGCCTCAGAGTGGTTTAGCAAAGACAGGCTGTTCGATTCAACAAGCTATTGGGATATCACGGATGAAGGAAAGATTGTGGCCTCCGGCAAGTTTGACTACAGCCCCATTCGTATCATTGATAGTGAAAGCGGAGAAGTAGAAACGGTATTTAGTGAAGAAAATGAGCCCATTACCTACACGGAGGAGGAAAATGAGGCGAGGCTGTCGAGATACCCTAAGGGCTCGCAGTTCAGGGCGATACAGGCAGAACGGACGTCTAAACAGATCTATACAAATATCCAGGTATCAAATCGGGAACGCATCTGGGTGCATCGAAACAAAAGGTTTGGAGAGGTTGATGAAATTGATATTTACAATTTGGAAGGCGAGTTTGAAACCAGAGTCACGCTACCGGCTTCGGAGAATGAGTTGAAAATGTATGGAATCTATGGTGAGTATGTGCTGTTCCGCGTAACAACTCCGATTGGAGAAGAGAGGCTGCACGTGTACCGAATTGAGTATAAATAGCTAAAAAGAGATTGATGGTTATATTCCCCTACACCTCATCCACTTCATCCAGCTTTACACCCACCAGGCGGCTCACGCCGGTTTCGGGCATGGTAAAACTGGGGGAGATAGTATTTCAGAAACTTGTAGCCAAACAGTACACAAACAAGGAGATTGCGCAGAGGGTGCACCTTTCGGTTCGAACCGTTCAAACGAACAGACATAATATCTGTAAGAAATGCAATCTGAAAGGGCGGCATGCGCTGGTAAAATGGCTCTGGAGAGCAAAGAACGGCGAAACGGATGATTAATCGATTAAATACACTACGTACATGTACGTAAAATAATAGGAACATGTGCGTATTGATAATGTTACTGTAGGTAAACACTTTGTGAGAGATACTAATCATTAATTAAAAACGGAGGATATTATGAGTCGCTCTCTTACTATGATGCTATCAATTCTTGCTTCAATCCTGATAATCGGATTATTAACATTTATGACAAATATTCAAAATGTTGAAGCCAGCATGGACGAAGATATTTGTGGAAATTTTGATCCTGTAGTAGAAGATTGCTTAACAATAGAACAAACCAACTGTTTTTGCGAAATTACTGTTGTAGGAGAAGGGTAGTGTATTAATTCCTTTATTTATCATTGACTACCAGTTATTTAGGGTAGTCAATGATAAAATTACGTTTTGAAAAATATTAAAGAATGAGTACCAGGTGAATAATATATTTAAATTCATTTTCTTGTTTCTGATCATGGGAGCCTGTTCAAAAACAGACCCGTCCGAGTTTTATAAAAGTGAGATTCTTGAGGAGGATCGCACCGTTGTAAAGATCGGAGAAATTGTTTTGGACGATTCTTCGATCGATGAAACCGGCCCAAACATTGGCAAGCTTCGACCAGAATTTGTATCAAACCGGGACCATTCACTCTTTGCATTTTTCGACGAGCTAAATATGCAAATTGTGGTAACAGATAACCAGGGAAAGGTACAACATGTTGTTTCCAAAAGAGGCAGAGGGCCCGGAGAGCTTATGAGTGTGTTGGGATACAATTTTGATGAAAAGAATCGTATTGTGGTGTATGACGGAAGCCAGAGAATGATTAAAGTCTTTGAGATGGATGGTGGTGAACATTCAGATGTTGATATAGATCATGAAAGGAGATTTGTTGGAAACAGGTATCTGTTTGCCAAAGATGAAGAGCTCATTGTGCCGGTCATTAATTCAGAGTTTCACTCCTCTGGAAAAGAACAGATCTGGCAATCAGATTTAATAGGAAAATTTGGGTACAACGGAACTCTACTCGAAAGTTTTGGCCGCTATGACCCTTTTTTAAAAAATCCCAAAAGTTACCTGGTTTTTCCTCATGTTGACGCCGATTTGGAGAACAATCAGTTCCTAAGCTCTCACCCCGATCGATTCAGCCTGCAGCTTTATAACCTGGAAACCCAGGAGAGAATTGCCTGGTTTGGAATGCAATCCGAGAACTTCAACCAGACAGACAACTACATTGACGCACAACAATCACATCAGGCAATTAGCGCACAAGCCCGAGACTTAAGCTGGACGTCCGGTGTGTACTTTTTACCGGAGTATTTTCTGCACTACTTTGTTATTTTAACGGAGAAGTTTCAGCAGACAAGAGATCATAATGACAAGATTCACTACATCAATCTTTATGATCGGAATAGTTACGATAGTTATGGAGAACTTGAACTTCCATATACCCTCGGAAGTGTTGTTGGTAATAAACTCTACCTCATAGAAGATGACAATCCCGACAACTATACTATTGGGATTTACGAAATTCACAGCGATGGATAAAGTAATTTTGATTCTTTTCTGTGTTGCTCTGTCAGGTTCCGCTTGTTCAAATAATCAAACTGAAACTTTTGAATACAGCTCTGATAAAACAGAAGCCGACTGGATTAGTTATTTCTCAGAAATAGGGCATAACGTGACAGATTTGAGTAATCACACGATTTTAGTGATGTATCCATCAAACTGTGCATCCTGTATCAACGAATTAGAATGGTGGAATAATAAATACCAGGAGGGTTTTAAAAGTAAAATTTCTATAGTGCTTATAGAAAGACACCCGGCCACACAAAATAATTTTGTTGATGTGCATAAACTCCAGCTGCCGATATTCAATGATCGTGAGGGTGTAGTTTTAAAAAGGGAATTGGTCCCCGCTACACCTGTCAAAATTTATTTTAACAGCAAAAGTGAGCTGGTTACCATGATGCCGATGAATAGCAGAAACCTCAGCCAGTTTTTGAAAAAGGTAGAATGAGTTGATTGAAATTTTAAAAAAACCGCATCCATTAGTTTGAAAACACCATGATTCACTAAACCTCTTCCAACATATACAGCTTAACACCAAAAATGCGCCAGAAGAATAGTAAATAAGGGTAAAATCCAAGGTTAACCTATGATCCTGCCTAAGTAATTGTGCGTAAAATAATACGAACGTGTGCGTATTGGAATTCATGGTTTCAATGGATAATGTGAAGGAGCAAAAATCATGATGAACACATGGAGGACACGATGAATCGCACGCTTACACTCATGCTATTAATTCTTACTTTAATCCTGTTTATTCCAAAGCTTACGTATTCCAGTTCATGTGACTTTGAATGTGCTGAGGAATGTAATAGAATTTCAGGGAGCTGCTTAAATGCAAATCCTTATGATCCGTATGAAAATCCATGGGGACATGGAGATCATATATCAACGTGTAGGAACTTATATGACCGTTGCATGGCTCAGGCTTTTCCTCAACAAGCGTAATTATAAAAAACATTAATTCAGATCTTTAAATGATTCAAAGATCAGCCATTTCTGTACTGGCTATCCTTTTCTTGATTTTTGCAGGGTGCAGTACAGGTGAAGAGCATGGAGAACTTGCTGATAAAGTTTTTTGGAAAGACTTTGAGAATGATCCAGAAGTTTCAGAAATCATGACGGTAGATACTCTTTCAACAGGTGCCTGGGTATCACCAACAAAAGCAATCTTAACGGACGATAATCATATGATTGTCGCTGATAATGGCACAAAAACTCTGCTAAAATACAATTTGAATGGAGAACTGGTTGGCAGGACAGGCGGCGGGGGACGTGGACCGGGTGAATTTGAATTGATAAATGACCTGAAGGTTGACGATGACAGTCTGCTGTATGTACTGGATTTGGGTCTGAGCAGAGTGTCTGTTTTCAATCTACATAATGGCTTTTCTTATCAGAAAACCATCACTTTGGAAATGAATTCGGATCTCTTCTTGAAAGAGATCTATTTTACAAAAATGGGTGAATTCGGGGTGTTTATCGGAACTACTGATCGCAGGACAGGAGATAAAAAACACTATCTATATCGGCTAAATGACACTTTTTCTCCTGACAGTTTACTTTTTGAATACGAGGAAAATGAACAAATGGAATTACAACCGGGTCTCTTTGCCGAGAAATTTCTGGGTGAAAGGATGTATTGGGATTTGGCAGGTGAGTATTTCTATGTCGTATCTTCACATGCTTTATATATTCGTCGGCTTCATATCAATTCAGGGAAAATAGATGAGTGGAAGCTCGCAAAGTCTGGCGGAAGGAAAGCTACCGATCAAGACAGAAAATACCTTTCTGAAAGGTATGCGCCACTCCTTGAGCTTGGTGATGAGTATAGCAAGGCTATCAGCGACGTCAAAAGACTCCCGGTAATAAAAGATTTTTCCGTACAGGATCAAAGATTGTTTTTTACTCTCTTCAATACGAATAACAGCCAATCAGAGGTATTAACAACAGATCTGGATCTCAGGAATAGTCACTTGCTTCGAAATCTTCCCCCTTTCTTTGCAACTCAGTTTAAAAGAAATAATCAATTATATGGCTTTGATTTTACTCATCAAGAAGACCGGCCATTTTTTGTATTAGATCTTGAAAAAATTGAATAAAACGTATTTCTATTCCTTTTTTAGTGAGGCATTGTAAATTCAAGCCAAAACTCTTGCTACACCTCTTCCACTTCATCCAGCTTCACACCCACAAGGCGGCTCACGCCGGTTTCGGGCATGGTTACGCCATACATCATCTCAGCCTTGGCCATGGTCTTTTTGTTGTGGGTGATGATGATAAACTGCGTATCGTCACTGAACTTGCGGATCATCTGTGAAAAGCGCTCAATATTGGCATCGTCCAAAGGGGCGTCCACCTCATCCAGAACGCAAAACGGGGAAGGTTTTACCAGGTAGATCGCAAAGAGAAGGGCAATGGCGGTCAGCGTTTTCTCCCCGCCCGATAGCTGGTTAATGCTCGACGGACGTTTACCCTTAGGGTTGGCTTTGATATCAATTTTTGCCTCCAGGGGATCTTCCGAGTCTTCCTCAATAATCAGGTCGCAAAAATCATCCTCGTGGAACAGCGTGTTAAAAACGGTTTTAAAATTGGCCCGGATCTTGTCGAAGGTCTCATTAAAACGGGCCGTTGCGGTCTGGTTAATTTCGCGAATGGTTTCGCGCATCTCTTTTTCGGCTCCACGCAGATCCTCAATCTGCTCTTCATAAAACTCCAGCCGCTCTTTCTCCTCCTCGTACTCCTCAATGGCCAGCGGATTCACCTCTCCAATACGGTTTAGTTTCTGCCGTATTGTGGCAATTCTCTCCTTGGCCTCCGCGGGCTCCATCTCCTCATCAAGCTCTTCCTCCAGCTGATCCATGAGGATCTCATAGGTCTCCCATACATGATCGGCAATTCCCTGCGCCTGCATTTCCAGTTTCTCTTTGGCCATGGTGAGGTGGTGCACCAGCTCCAGGTTCACCTCTTTCTTTTTCTGAATATCTTTGAGCACGCGCTCATACTCGTTAATCTCTCCGCGCTGCCGGGCGCTTGCTTTTTCAGCCGCAGCTAATTTTTCATCGGCTTCCTCTTTTTTCTCTTTGAGCCCGGCAAGGCGCTGTTTGCTGTTTTCAATCTCCTCTTCAAACCGAACAATTTTCTTCTTACCCGCCTCCATGAGTTCCACACGGCTCTCAAGGCGCTTTCCAATATTATCAATCCCCGATGCAGCCCGTTCAATATCGCGGCGGATATTCTCCGCTTTATTTTCCATATCCTGGTGCTTCAGCCGTGCATCGTTATAGCGGTTTTGGGCAATGGCGCGCTCCTCTTCCAGCGACTGCAGTTTCTCCTGCTGCTCCTCTTTTTTGCGGCTCAGCTCCGTGATTTTCTGCTGGTACTCCTTCTGTTTCGGGTGCAGCTCCTCCAGTTCCTGAACAGCGCTGTTCCGGTTCCCGCTCAATGACTCTTTGCGGGTCTTCAGATCAGAAATATTCTTCTCATACACCTGTATCTGCGACTGGTACCGGCTCATCTTCTGCTCCAGTTCGCGTCCGGCCTGCTGTGCCTGCTTGATCTCTTTCCGCAGTTCGGCGGGGTCAAGAGAAGCAATAGCCTCCTGGGTTTGCTGAAGTTCTCCCTCTTTCTCGGCCAATTCTCTTTGAATGAGTGAACCCTTAGCTTCCAGTTTCTCAAGCTTATCCTGCAGCCCCAGGCGAATTCCGGTCTGTTTCTTTTTACTGCCTCCCTTCAAAAACCGGTGAGGGCTGATCAGCTCTCCGGTTTTGGCTACGACGGATACACCGGTCCGGTTCGCGCCCGCCTCCACAGCTTCATCCAATGTTTCTGCAATGGCTATGGATCCCAGAAGGAGGGAGGCCACCGGCTCAAATTCGGGCTTTGTGCGGATCAGGTCAGCCACGGAGTTTTCTGTCCGCGGGTAGCTGCCGTTCAGCGCATTGAGGGGAATAAATGTCGCTTCCCCCTGTTTCTGCTCTTTCAGGATCAGAGCGGCTTTACGGGCTTCATCAAAGTCGGATACAACAACATAGTTAATCGCCTCACCCAGGGCCGTTTCGAGCGCGGTTGTGTACTCCTGTGATGTTTGTAGTATGTCACCCACCGATTCCAGTAGTTCAAACTCCCCGCTGTGGTACTTCTTCAGATAGGCGACCGATTCCGGCAGGGCGTCGTTGCTTTCGGCAAGATTTGTAAGCAGCTTTTTCTCTGATTCAATAGCGTCGATCCGGCTTTTTAATAACCGGATCTCATCCCGAAGTTGTTCGCGGGCCCGTTCCGCTTCACTCTTTTCAGCTGTGATCCGTTCGAGCTTCTCCTCCTTTTCATCCAGGGTGCCATAGGCTTTCTCTTTTTTTTCCCTGAGGAGTCCGAGTTCACCTTTGGCGTTGGCAATTTCATCTTCAAAATTCTCAATATCCCGCAGAATGCGCACTTCATCGTTCTCGCTGTTCTCCAGCTTCGATTCCAGCTTAATTCTGGACGACTGCAGGGCCGTCAGTTTCTGGTTCACATCACTGATCGAAATTTCGAGCTCATACAGGTCGTGCCGAATGGAGGAGTACTTCTGCTGAACGTCCGAAAAGGTCTCTTTCGACTGCTCCAGGGACTGCTTCGAGGTCTCTTTCTCTTTTTCAAGTTTCGCAAGCTGTTTTTCTGCCGATTCTTTCAGCTCCCTGAGCTCTTTGAGGTCGGTGTGGCTCTGCTCTGCATCCGAGCGGTATTGTTGAATGACACTCTTTTCATTTTTGATTTTTTCTGATGTGATCTCAATACCGGTCTGTAGCTCCCGGATGGAAGAATGGAGCTGAGAAACAACCCGTTTGGCTTCGGCTTCCGACTTCTCCTTTTCGAGGAGCATGTTTCGGGCTTTCTCTTCGGCCTGTTCAAGCTTCTGTACGTTTTGAGCCAGTTCGTTCTTTTCCTGTTCCGCACGTTCAATTCTCTCCTTGAGCGGGGTCAGTTCGTTTTGGAGCCGGTCGTACTCATGTTTGTTATAGGCTTTGTCGAGATGAACCAGTTCTGTTTTCAGCTTTTTCGCTTGAACGGCTTTTCCGGCCTGCCGTTCAAGAGAGCGGGTTTTTTTTCTGATTTCAATCAGGAGGTCTTCCAGCCGCTGCAGGTCTTTCAGGGTCTCCTCGAGCTTGCGGAGTGTCTGCTTTCGTTTCTCTTTGTACCGGGTAACCCCGGCGGCTTCCTCAAACAGTTTTCGGCGGTCGTTATTGCGATCGTTCAGAATCTCTTCCACCATTTTCAGCTCAATCACCGAGTAGGCATCCGAGCTCATACCTGTGTCCATAAACAGCTCCATAATATCTTTGAGCCTGCACGGAGTGTTGTTGATGAGGTATTCGCTGTCGCCGGATCGATAGAGTCGTCGGGTAATGGTAAGCTCGCTGTATTCAACCGGGAGGATGCCCTTGTTGTTTACAAAAGTGAGTGATACATCAGCCATGCCCAATGCGTTTTTCTTAGCCGTGCCGTTAAAAATCACGTTGCTCATGGAGCTTGAGCGGAGCAGGGTAGGGCGCTGCTCCCCGAGAACCCAGCGCAGTGCATCCACGATATTCGATTTACCACACCCGTTCGGGCCTACAATAGCGGTAATGCCGTTATCGAATTTTACGTGGGTTTTATGAGCAAAACTCTTAAACCCGTGCAGCTCTAAATCGGATATGTACATGCGAACTTTATTACCTGAGGTCGGTTAATAATCATATTGAATGTAGTTAAAAAGTCCCCTCCTTCTCAAGGAAGAGATTTTCCCTAAAGCAATCCTACTGGAAGGGGTGGTTGAGCCTTGTTACATCCCTTGAAAAACAGGGTTTTGAGTTTAATATAGGTTCGAAATCTAAAGCTACCACCCCCGGGAGGCTGTCCAAAAAGTATAGTTGATCGCAGCTCAACTTAAATCATTTAGCTTCATTTTAAATAGATGTAGCACTAGTTCTTCGTGTTGCTTGGTGTCCTCGAGTCTTCGTGGCAAAAACCGGCCGTTTATTGCCACGAAGGCACAAAGTCTCTAAGGTTCACGAAGGAAGCGTAAATTATTAAGATATCCATAAATCAAAACCATTTTTTTGGACAGCCTCAGTATTCTTGTCCCCATTTTAAAATCGAACTCAGTTTTATTGACCACTGACAAACCGTCCAAAAAGGGCTTATATTCTGATCCCAAATGAGTGTAAGAAGAATGGGTTAAATAAAATTGCGAACAGACTATTCCTGATAGCCTCATCAAACAGGGAAACAGAATGCTCCCAACCAGCTGAAGAGGTTCCGGGGAGCCCGTACTACACCTTCATAATATCCTGCTCTTTCTCTTCAAGCAGTTCATCCACTTTTTTGATGTAGGTGTCGGTATGCTTTTGAACCAGCTCTTCTGCCTCAAATTTGCTGTCTTCGGGCAGGGATTCTTCCTGTACGGTTTTCTTAATTTCGTCGTTAGCGTCACGGCGGCTATTCCGGATGCTGATTCGCGCTTTTTCTGCAACCTCTTTTGCAAGTTTAACCAGTTCAACGCGTCGCTCCTCCGACAGCATGGGCAGCGGAATTCGGATAATCATCCCGTCGTTGTTCGGGTTTAACCCAAGATTTGAGGCCATGATTGCCTTCTCAATATCTTCCATGGAGTTTTTGTCGTACGGCTGTACGGTAAGCATGCGGGCATCCGGTGCGCTAACGGTAGCCAGTTGAATCAGGGGAGTTTGCGAGCCGTAGTAATCAACTTTAATACCGTCGAGCAGTGCAGGGGAAGCTTTGCCGGCCCGGATGTGAGAAAATTCTTTTTTACAGAAAGCAACGGCTTCCCTCATGCTGTCTTTGGCAGTGTCAATAATCAGTTCTAATTCCTCAGGTATCATAGCGCGCTTTTGTTAATTCATGTTATGTATCAATCAAAAAAATATACCACTTAAACGTTTACAGTGGTAAAGTATCGATTTTCTGAAATTAAGAAAACTACGCCTGATCCCAAACTACCTTTGTACCCACGCTGAAATCTTTTTGGGAGATTTTCAGAAGGTTTCCGGGCTTGTTTACATTAAAAACGATAATGGGCGTTTGATTATCCCTGCAGAGCGTAAAGGCGGTCAGGTCCATAACGTTTAGCTGCCGGCGCAGCACTTCGTCTCCCGTAATGGTATCAAACTTTACGGCGTCATCATGTTTGGCAGGGTCTTTATCAAAAATGCCGTCTACTTTTGTTCCTTTCAGAATAATCTCGGCCTCAATCTCGATGGCCCTTAGTGAAGCGGCGGTGTCTGTGGTGAAATAGGGGTTCCCGGTACCTGCACCAAAGATAATAACGCGCCCTTTTTCGAGGTGGCGGATGGCTCTTCGTCGAATATACGGCTCGGCGATCTCTTCCATTCGAATGGCACTCATCAGGCGGGTATGAATTCCTTTTCGTTCGAGAGCGTCCTGAAGCGCCATGCTGTTGATAAGGGTGGCAAGCATCCCCATGTAGTCCCCTTGTACGCGATCCATGCCTTCGGTGGCTCCCTTCACTCCCCTGAAGATGTTACCGCCGCCGATAACCACGGAAATTTCCACACCGGCTTCCTGTACCGACTTAATCTCGTCGGCGTAAAGCGCAAGCATATCGGCATCAATTCCGTGTCCCTGTTTTCCCAAAAGAGCTTCGCCGCTCAGTTTTAAAAGAATTCGCTTAAATTGTTCAGCCAAAATTGATGAGGTTTAATGGTTTCGGTTTGCAACAGGCCCGTTCTAAAAAGCTACATGAATGTAACCGAAGAGCACCATTTTAGAAAATAAAATCCAAAAAAAAAGCTACCATTTGGTAGCTTTTTAAATTGATATGAATCAGGACTCACCGAGTTGAATTCGATGAAAAGAGGTTGCCAGTGGAGCATCGTTCTGCTCCAGGTACTCTTTAACGGAAACACCGTTATCTTTCACAAATTTTTGCTCCAGGAGAACGCGCTCTTCATAGAAGCGGCGAAGTTTGCCTTTTGCTGCTTTTTCAGCAATTTCTGCTGGTTTTCCTTCATTAATGAGCTGCTCTTTGGCAATTTCGAGCTCTTTTTCTACTAATGAAGCGTCAACGCCTTCGCGTGTAACCGCAATGGGATTCATGGCTGCAACCTGCATAGCCACATCTTTGCCAATCTCTTCGTCTTCCAGTTCACTTTCAAACTCAACAATTACGCCGAGCTGGTTGCCGGGGTGGATATATTTAATGAGGTGGCCGGATGTGTTGATATAGATCACTTTACTGATCTCTATCTTCTCGCCAATTTTACCCACCATGGTTTCGAGATGTTTCCCGATGGTGAGGCCCTCAACTTCCAGCTCCTTAATTTCGGCTACTGATTTTGCTTCATTTTCAAAAGCGGCATTCAGAAAAGCATCTCCTTTTGCCTGAAAGTCGTCATTTCGGGCAACAAAGTCGGTTTCGCAATTCAGTTCAATGGCAGAAGCTTTGGTGTGGTCATCACTGATTTTAATCAGTACCAATCCTTCTTTGGCTTCTCTGTCGGCGCGTTTTTCTGAAACTTTCTGGCCTTTCTTGCGAAGTACTTCAACGGCTTTCTCGAAATCGCCATCAGCTTCAGCGAGTGCTTTTTTGCAATCCATCATGCCGGCGCCTGTGGCCTGCCGCAATTTCATAACGTCTTTTGCACTAATGCTCATGTCTGGTTTGGTTTATTTAAATGTTTGCTTAAATCGTTGATTATTCTTTGTCAGATTTTTTTGGGTCGTCAGATTTGTCGGATTCTTCACTCTCTGAAGATGATTCTGATTCCTGACTCTCTTCGGAGGACGTCTCTGCTGCATCGTCTGCAGTTTTTTTCCGTCTGCGTTTTCTGCGCTTGGTGTTGGTTACCTTGGCTTCTGCAGCGGCTTCTTCCTCTTTTTCATCGCCAGTGGATGCTTTGGCCTCTTCCGCTGCTTTTTCCATCAGCTCTTCCTCTTTCATCGCTTCACGCTCGGAATTGCCTTCAATAATCGCATCGGCAACCAGTGAGGTTACAAGCTGAATGGTTCGTGCAGAGTCGTCGTTTGCAGGAATAATATAGTCGGGTGTATCGGGATCGCTGTTGGTATCAACCATTGCCACAATCGGGATGTTGAGTTTAATCGCTTCATTCATCGCGATGTGCTCTTTGATGGTGTCTACCACAAAAATGGCTCCCGGCAGGCGCGACATGTTGGCAATACCGCCCAGTGTCTGCTCCAGTTTCTCCTGCTCGCGTTCCAGCATGAGGCCCTCTTTCTTGGTCAGTTCATCAAATGTACCGTCGGTTTTCATCTTCTCGATCTCTTCCATCCTTGAGATGCTCTTTCGAACGGTACTGAAGTTTGTGAGCATTCCGCCAAGCCATCTGTGCGTTACAAAAGGCATTCCGCAGCGGATCGCTTCGGTTTTGATAATTTCCTGGGCTTGCTTTTTCGTGCCTACAAAAAGGATGGTTTTTCCGGCGCGGGCAAGTTTGGTCACTTCATCGAGTGATTCCTGAAGATATTGAACGGTTTTCTTGAGGTCGATGATGTGGATTCCGTTTCTGGGCATGAAGATAAATTCCTTCATTTTTGGATTCCAGCGACGGGTAAGGTGTCCAAAGTGGGCACCCGATTTAAGTAATTCTTCTACTGTTGCAGATTTAGGCATGGTATATGTTTTATTTGAGTTTATCCTCTACACAGGTCATTCCCGTACGTCAATCCTGTTTGTTTTAACAGAACACCCAACGACGGGTCGCTGCGTATGTGTTTTTGAGTGTGTTGGATGTTTAAAGTTCAATGTTTAAGGTTTAAACTTTAGACCTGAAACCTGAAACCTTAAACCAAATTATCGTTTGGAGAACTGGAATTTCTTACGTGCTTTAGGCTGCCCGTATTTTTTCCGTTCTACCATTCTGTCGTCTCTTGTAAGCAGTCCGTGCTCTTTCAATACAGAGTGAACATCTTCGTTGAGTTCGTCCAGCGCTCTTGCAAGTGCGAGTGAAACGGCTCCGGCCTGGCCGGTAACGCCGCCACCGCGAACAGTGACTTTAATATCGTAAGATTCTTCAATTCCGGTAACGGTAAGGGGCATGATCGCAATGTTCAGTCTTGCCTTGGTATTGAAATACTCTTCAATAGGCTTGCCATTCACGATAAAGCTGCTTTCAGATCCGTTTTTGATATACAGACGTGCAGTTGATGTTTTTCTGCGTCCGATGTAATTTTCTTGTGCCATGTAAAAATTTAAATCTCTTTAATTTCTGGTTGTTGAGCGCTGTGTGGATGTACCGGTCCGGCATACACCCGCAGATTGGTCAATAGCTGTCTGCCAAGTTTGGTTTTGGGCAGCATTCCTTTCACTGCCATCATGACCAGTGATGTGGGATCTTTTTCCATCATCTCTTTTGCAGTGGTAAACTTCTCGCCACCGGGATATCCAGTGTGTCTGAAATACTCCTTGTCCGTCATTTTTTTACCGGTGAGCTTCACTTTCTCCGCGTTGATAACAACAACGTTATCGCCGGCATCCATGTGCGGTGTAAATTCCGGTTTGTTTTTTCCTCTGAGGATCGATGCGATCTCGCTGCTTACGCGTCCGAGCGACTGGTCTTCAGCATCGATAAGCACCCACTTTTTCTCAATCGTGGATGGCGTTGCACTGTATGTTTTATTACTAATCGTATTCACTGGATTCTCTTTTTATTCTGCAAAATTGATAAGTCAAAAAAAATAAGGGTAAAAAATGTGTATTGCAACAGATGATTGTTGATAAAAACTCGAGGTCCTTAAAATATAGAAAGTCGAAAACTCTTCGTGCTTCTTAGAGTCCTCGCGGCTTCGTGGCAGCACTTTAAGAATCACCACGAGGGCACAAAGTCACGAAGGTTTACGAAGAATTTCAATTTCATCTGACCAGTGTAGGGTGCAGGCTAACGGGTTGCCAGAGCTAACAATGAATCGAATGGAAGCTACAGCGGAATTCTGAACGAAAAACAGGTGCCGCCCTCTTCCCAGTCGCTGATTTCGATGGCCGCATTTAAATTCTCAGCGAAGGAGGTAATTAACATTGTACCGAGGCTGCCATCTCCCTCAAGCTGAAAATCTTTCGAAAGGCCCGGCCCGTTATCACACACGGACAGGATGACTTCCCCGTTCTTTTTTTTCAAAGATACGCGGAGCAGACCCGATGATTGCTTGCTGAACGCGTGTTTGAATGCATTCACAACCAGCTCATTCACCAAAAGCCCGCAGTGGATTACGCGATCGGTTTCGAGGTTGACTTCATCCAGATCAAACCGAAGTTCAACAGACTCCTTTATCTCAGAAAAGGTTTCATGAATGCTGCTTACCAGGTCTTGAATATATTTTCCGAGTTCAATATTTGAGAGGGAATCTGTTTTGTATAGTTTCTCATGAATCAATCCCACGGACTGTATTCTTGTCTGGCTGTCTTTCAAAATATTACTCACTTTCTCATTACCCGCACTCATAATCTGCAGCTCAAGCAGCCCCGAAACGATCGAAAGGCTGTTTTTCACCCTGTGATGAATCTCTTTCAGAAGCATCTCTTTCTGCTCCAGAGACTGCTGGATTTGGCGGGTTTTTGCAGCAACCTGACGCTTTAAAATTATCACCCACGCAGCGGCAATGAGTATTAGAAAAAGTAGCCCGGCCACTACAGAGTTCATGTAAAGTTTAGGTATTCCGGAAATGGAAAGATCATCGGGTGTTCGGAGGAAAAGCTTGAAGTCTGTCTCTTCCAGGCCTTCATTATTGTAGTCGGTAACGATACCTTTTACATGAATATGGTCCCCGGGTTGGAGTACATTAAAATTAAACTCGGAAAATCGTGAGTGGAAATTGGATACATACACCATCATGTTTTCGCTGGTTTCGCCGGTTGTTATCCTCAAAAATATCCCGTTAAACGTATCTCCTTTTTCAATGATTTCGGCTTCACCCTCTGCCAGAGCTCCCAGAAATGCATCAAGATCTTCGATCACTGTCTCAAGGGGATACACTCTTGGTTCAGAAATATTTTTATACACCCTGTACGAGTCGGCATGCACCTCAGCAAATCCGCTATAAAACTCTACCTTTCCATGTATCACAAGGCTGTCGCCTGCCTCTACGGGAGTATCAATCTGGCGGGCAAAAACAGACATCCCTGTGGAATCGTCCTGGATATAAATTTGAAGATACTTTTCGTGAAGAATGCCGCTGTTAACATTTGCGATACCGGCTACTGTGACATTCTGATCAAGCAGATCGGGAAGGCCATTATTGTCAAGATCGGCGCGTATGCTTTCGAAGCTCCAAAGGGAGTCAGGCGAGTTTTGTGCAAGCAGATTTCCTGAAAAGCCCGTAAGGGTCAGAGCGATTAGCAGTGGCCAAAGCCGCATCAAAAGTGGGGTTATGTTAGTTTGCAGGCAGATGATTAATTAAACCGGAGTTTGTAAATGAAGCTTAGGTGTTCTGCATGATAAAGTTAAAGAAAATTATACTTATGAGAAGCTTTTTTATAGAATGCGGCTTTACTTACAGCTGTAAAAATGATGCAGATCCGGAAATCTGAAACTGATTTTAACAGATTGATACGGTTTTGGCAGGAATAAGATTGGTATTGACCCGAGAGGAGTGCCAGAGTTCGAATAATCAAAGATATTATCTCAAAAAAACTGTATTTTCGGACTGAAAAAAGGAATTAAAAATTATACTTAACAATCGACCGAGGTTCATTTATGGCTGACAAGAAATCACTGATGAAGACAAAAACGGCATTTAATACAGGCACAGGTGAAGCACATCTTTTTAGCTTAAAAAAACTGGAAGAGCTTGGATACGGAAACATCAGCAGGCTTCCGTTTACGATTAAAATTTTGCTTGAAGCCGTATTGAGAGAGTATGACGGATTCGCCATCACCGAAGACGATATTAAACTGCTTGCCAACTACAACGCAAAAAGTCCAACCGGAGAAATTCCCTTTAAGCCATCGCGCGTAGTTCTCCAGGACTTTACCGGTGTGCCGGCCGTTGTTGACCTCGCAGCACTTCGTTCGGCCATGGATCGAATGGGCGGCGATCCTACCAGCATCAATCCGCAGGTGCCTGTAGACCTGGTGATTGACCACTCTGTACAGGTGGATATGTTTGGCCGTGAAGCCGCTTTGATGTTCAACGTTGAGAAGGAGATGGAGCGTAACCGTGAGCGGTACGAATTTCTGAAGTGGGGGAAAGAGGCGTTTGATAATTTCCGCGTGGTACCTCCGGGCCGTGGAATTGTTCACCAGGTGAACCTTGAATACCTTGCCAAAGGAGTGTTTACCCGAAAAGAGGATGATGGTACAACCGTAGCCTATCCCGATACGCTGGTGGGAACCGATTCCCACACCACGATGATTAACGGGCTTGGCATTCTGGGCTGGGGCGTTGGCGGTATTGAGGCGGAAGCAGCCATGCTGGGACAGCCGATCTCGATGCTTGTGCCGGAAGTTGTGGGTATGAAGCTCACCGGAAAACTTCGTGAGGGAATTACAGCAACCGATTTAACGCTTACCGTTACTCAAATGCTTCGCCAGCACGGGGTGGTTGGTAAGTTTGTAGAGTTTTATGGAGACGGGATCAGCAGTATGAGCCTGCCTGATCGTGCCACTATCGCCAATATGTCGCCAGAATATGGCGCCACGATGGGCTTTTTCCCCATCGACAGCGAGTCGCTCCGGTATATGAGCCGTACTGGCCGTACTGATGAGCTCGTGAAGCTTGTAGAAGCCTATACCAAAGAGCAGGGGCTTTTTAGAACAGACGATACCCCTGATCCTGAATTTACATCCACGCTTGAGCTGGATCTTGGAACGGTTGAAACCTCGCTTGCGGGTCCGAAGCTTCCCCACGACCGCATCAAGCTGAACCATATGAAAAAAGCGTTTGAAAACTCGCTTACCAGCGATAACCCAACGATGGGCTTCAATCTTACTCAGGAAAAGCTGGCAAATAAAGGAACGTATAGAAACGGCCAGGAAATTGAGATGAAGCATGGTGATGTGGTTATTGCAGCCATTACATCCTGCACCAACACATCAAACCCAAGCGTAATGCTGGGTGCGGGAATTGTTGCCAAAAAAGCGTACGAAAAAGGACTGAAAGTTCCTGCGTATGTGAAAACCTCACTTGCACCGGGATCAAGAGTTGTTACCGAGTACCTGAAAGAAGCCGGGCTCACCGAGTACATGGATAAGCTTGGGTTTAACCTCGTGGGATACGGCTGTACAACCTGTATCGGAAACTCAGGCCCGCTGCCCGAAGCCGTTGAACGCGCCATTAAAGAGGGCGACTTGATTGCAGCCGGTGTGCTGTCCGGTAACCGGAATTTTGAAGGTCGGATCCATCCGTGGGTGAAGGCGAACTACCTGGCATCACCACCGCTGGTTGTAGCCTATGCGCTGGCCGGAACCGTGGATATTGATCTTGAAAACGAACCGCTTGGAAAAGACAAAGAGGGTAATGATGTCTATCTGAAAGATATCTGGCCATCAACCGACGAGATCACAGAATTTCTGGACCAGGCAATTCGGCCGGAGCTGTTTGATAAGATGTACAGCGATATTTTTGAGTCTGAAGCCTGGGACGACATTCCGGTTGGCGGCGGAGATCTCTATGATTGGAAGGATGATTCAACCTATATACAGGAGCCGCCTTTCTTTAAGGGAATGGGCGAAGAGCCCGAGCCGATTAAACCGATTAAGGGTGCCCGTGTTCTTGTGAAAGTGGGCGACTCCATCACTACAGACCATATTTCTCCGGCAGGAAATATCAAGAAAGAGAGCCCGGCGGGTCAATATCTGATAGAAAACGGAGTAGAGGAGACAGACTTTAACTCGTACGGATCGCGCCGTGGTAACGATCGCGTAATGACGCGCGGTACGTTTGCCAATGTGCGTTTCAAAAATCAGCTGGCTCCCGGAAAAGAGGGTGGATTCACCAACTACTTCCCGGATGATGAGATCACAACGATTTTCGAGGCCTCCCTTAAATACAGGGAATCGGGAACTCCGCTTGTGGCACTGGCCGGAACACAGTACGGAACCGGGTCATCCCGCGACTGGGCTGCCAAGGGAACCAATTTACTGGGTGTTAAATCAGTAATCGCCGTTTCGTACGAACGCATTCACCGTTCAAACCTGATCCAGATGGGCGTGCTCCCGCTGCAGTTTAAAGAGGGCGAAAGCGCCGATACGATTGGACTGGACGGAACCGAAACCTTTGATATCCACGTGGATGACGACGTAAAAGCCCGTCAGGAAATTAAGGTAGTTGCTACGAAGGAAGATGGCGAAGCGATCGAGTTTACAACCGATTGCCGGATCGACACCCCGGTTGAGGTAGATTATTACAGAAATGGCGGAATCCTTCATAAGGTTCTCCGCGACTATGTGGAAGAGGATAAGAAGAGCTGAAGATAATAATAAGTTTTTCATTAGATGAAAGCCCGATCTAATATAGGTTGGGCTTTTTTATGTTAGCTATAACCCAACCTGACAGAGAAAGTGTGGAGTGAGTTTCTGTTATGATCGTGGAAAAGTAGGGATCGAGTTGATGGAATTTTAAATCTTTAAACTACTAAACTTCGTTAGGCCTCGCACTGTTCTGGCTGGTTCTAAGTAGAAACTTATCTGGGACCAGTGTTTTTTATTCTCAAACATCATTACTTTCGAATCAATTTAACACGATTTTATAGAAAAATGTCGAATCAAATCGTTCTCATCGATTGTCCGGATGCAAAAGGTCTAGTTTATAATATTACAAAAGTAATTTTCGATCTTGGCCTGAATATCATCAGCAATCATGAATACGTGGACCTTAATTCCAAGTATTTTTTCATGAGGACGGTTTTGGAGGGAAACCATCCTGAGAAGGAGTTAAACAATAAACTGAGGACAATTTTACCCGAAGAAGCCAATATTCGATTATCTTCCTTGCGAAAGAAATCGGTTGTTATTCTGGCGACGAAGGAGACTCACTGTCTGGGAGATTTGCTGCTCAGAAATTCAGACGGGGAGTTGCCTTGTGATGTGAAAGCCGTTATATGTAATCACAATTCTTTAAAAGGCTTAACGGAATCATTTAAAATTCAATACCATCATATTCCTGCAGAAGGTTGTTCAAGGAAAGAGCATGAGCAGAATATTTTAGCTTGTCTTGAAGAGTATAAACCTGAATATCTCGTGCTCGCAAAATATATGCGGATTTTCACTCCGAATTTTATAAGACAATATCCGTATCGCATTATCAATATTCATCATTCATTTCTCCCGGCTTTTATTGGTGCATCCCCATACAAACAGGCGTTTGAAAGAGGGGTGAAAATTATTGGCAGTACCTCTCATTTTGTAACCGATAATCTGGACGAAGGTCCGATTATCGTCCAGGATGTAATTCCCGTCAACCATACATTTACAGCCGCAGGTATGGCACAAGCCGGGCGTGATATTGAAAAGAATGTGTTAGCAAAGTCACTCAAACTCGTGCTCGAAAACCGAGTTTTTATCTTCAAGGATAAAACGATTGTTTTTGATTGAGTTTAAGACGTGTGCTGAGTTCACTATGATTATTTAAGCGGCAAAGCATGAAATTATGATGGATTTGCACTTTGTTGGTTAAATCCAGAAACACTAAAGTAAAAATATAAAGGCAAGATAACGTGAGGAACTTACGTCAAAACCCTTCAGCTGTAGCTTACGGCAGATAGTAGACTTGAAATAGAATAGATTTAATTAAATCCACCACTTACCTAATCCTCGCATGGTAAATACATTGGCAAGGAGTCGGCTAAGAGGCGTGGTTAAAATGAATTTCAGCACTCCTTCGTAAATCAAGCCGGAGCTCTCTTTCCGGCCAAGGTGCATGTTCATTTCAGCACGTCTGGCAGCCTTATGGGCGATTTTTTTGTGAGCCTGGGTGTAGCCCTCAAACAAGGTCTCGTGCATCTCCGGGTTTTTAAGTGCCGAATGAATGGCTAAAAATGCCTTTTCGGCTCCAATCCAGCCGAGATTCATACCCTGTCCGCCGATAGGGCTCACAACGTGTGCGGCATCACCCGCGAGAAGAACGCGGTCCAAATGAAATGTATCTGCTGTAAACTGCTGAACACCAAAACTGCTCATCATCTCATTTTTACATTTTTCGAGTGAGTGGTCCAATCGTTCAAGAACCATATTTCGAAGTTCATCAGGCTGCGGTTCTGCAATATATTTATCTGTTTTTACCACCCAGCGCCGAAGTCCGTTTGGCAGGGGAAAACTTTCAATCAAGCCCTCTTTATGCAGGTAAACGGCGGCATCGGGGCCGAAGTCGGTATTATCATCAAAGTCGCCCATGATATAGGTGTCGGGGTAGGGGCCGCCATCAAACGGAATGTTTAGCGACTGCCTCACAAAACTGTTTTTCCCATCGCAGCCTGCCGAAAATGTTCCCGCAATGGTCTGATCATTCCCGTTCAGGGAGTACCTAATCTGTACACCTTTTTTATCCTGCTGAATATCACTCACAGAAGCATTTCGAATAATGCAGCCAGGATCTAATCGCAGAACCTGCTGTTCAAGAATCTCTTCGCTTTTCCACTGGGGAATGGCCAGAATATAGTTGTGAGGCGTGGGGCAATGTTCAAAAGAGATCTCACCAAGCTTGCTGCGGTTCCAGAAGGCTATTCCTTTTTTGATTTTCAGTCCCTGCTCCAGAAATGGGCCCGTAATGCCGGCATCATCAAACAGTTCCAGGGAAACAGGATGAATACCCAGTGACTTTGAGTGATGGTCTATCGACCTCTTTTTTTCAAGGACTCTGCAGGATATTCCGCTTTGAAGGAGCCGCAGGGCGAGGTAGAGCCCCACAGGGCCGCCGCCGATAATTACTACGTCGGGCTGTTTATCCATCAATCCCGCTTTTTTGATGAATGGCAAGCAGCCGAAATGGAAACTGGCGCTGAACATTCCAGCCATCGGGAAGCAATACCTGCAGCTCCTCTTTTCTAAAACTCCGCTTGATGGAGATGCGTCCGTCCCGCACAATATAGCTGTTTCTGAAGAGCAGGGGTGCGATGGCTGAAAACAGGGCGTATCCAATATCGCTGCGCTCAATATCACTGAACAGCACCAGACGGTTAGCAAGTTGTTCTGCATCTGAGCAGAGTTCTGCCAGTTCCTCCTCTTTAAGATGGTGAACAACGTGATTGGAAATAACGATATCAAACCGGCGGTTATCTTTCACGAATTGATCAGAAAGAACGGGTTTGAACTCAAAATTTTCAGGCCAGTTCAATCCCGAAAGATAATCGAAAGAACGCTGATCGGGATCAATCCCGGTAAACTGAACCTTAAAATCGTCCTCAAGGCATAACCTGTGGAGAATTCGAAGTACGTCGCCGCCGCCGCATCCTATATCAAGAAGGGAAGCTCTGCCGCTGTTCTTCTGAATAACGGGCCGCAGGTAGGTTTTATAGATATTTTTCCAGCCCGAAAGCAACCGGTTAATTCGGCTGAACTGCCGATAGGTATTAAACAACAGCTCCCGGTCGCAGTCGGGGCGATCCATCCATTCTGTAAGTGCGGGGTTTCGTTTTGAGAGGATTTTTGGCATGCTATATGTTACAAAAAATCGGCGGGAGGCGTTTAGTTGAAAAAAAAAAATCATTTCAGAGTTTCACTTTATCATCAAAAAACTCCGTAACATTCTATCACAAATAGAAATAATGAGAGAGAAGAAAGATGCTTCAAATTCCCATCAAACAACAACCTGACGAAACCACATGCGGACCAACCTGCCTGCATACGATCTATGAGTTTTACCAGGATAGTATCGGTCTGCATGATGTGATTAAAGAGGTGGATCAGCTGGATGATGGCGGGACTATTGGAGCGCTTTTGGGAGTTCATGCCCTCGAACGCGGATATAGAGTGTCGACCTATTCCTATAATTTACAAATATTTGATCCGACGTGGTTTGGAGCCGAAACTCCTTTTTTGATCGACCGCCTGAATAAACAGCTTGAATACAAAAGAACGCCGAAGTTCGAGATCGTGACAAAAGCTTATGTGCGATACCTGGAGCTTGGCGGAAAACTTCTTTTTGATGATTTGCGGCCGTTCATTATCAGTAAATACCTGAAGCGAAATCAGCCGGTTATTGCCGGATTAAGCGCCACATATCTCTATAAAAGTGCGCGTGAATATGGGCATGATCTTGAGTATGATGATCTGCGAGGGCAGCCAACAGGACATTTTGTGCTGTTGCACGGTTATGATAAGGAGACACGCGAAGTTCATATCGCAGATCCGATCAACCAAAACCCCCTGGGCGAGGGGCAGTGTTACAAAATGAAAATTGACCGCGTAATAAACGCCATTTTACTGGGTATTGTAACCTACGATGCCAATCTCATCATCATTACTCCACAAAAACGGAACAATATACCTTCTTTATGAAACAGTTAATCGTTGTCAATAATCCTAAAAACTGGTCTCTTGAGATTCCCGGAGTAGATGTGATCTCTGCAAAATCGTACCTGTCGGATAAGGAGTTTGCCAGGCTTTCGAATGTGAAGGTATACAATTTGTGCCGGAGCTATCGCTACCAGAGTGTCGGATACTATGTGTCGCTGCTGGCTTCGGCCCGGGGGCATAAACCCATTCCCAACGTGCTGGCCATTCAGGATCTGAAATCACAAACCATTATCCGAATCGCCTCAGAAGAGATGAATCAGCTGATTCAAAAATCGCTTATGCCCATTCAGACAGAGCGGTTTATTATGAGTATCTATTTTGGAAAGAATCTTGCGAAAAGGTACGACAGAATCGCCCGGCAGCTTTTCGCGCAGTTCCAGGCACCTCTGCTCAGGGCAGAATTCATCAAAAAAGAGAGTGAGTGGATACTGAAGAATATAAACCCGATTGCTTCGAGTGAAGTACCCGAGGATCATCGTCCGTTTGTATCTCAAATGGCTCAGGAGTTTTTCAGGCGAAAGAATATCAACATCACAAAAAAAGAGTCGCGGTTCGACCTGGCCATTTTAGTGAACCCTGAAGAAGAGCTGCCGCCATCCGATGAAAAAGCGATTCAGAAGTTTGTAAAAGCAGCCGAGGCACTCGATTTTTACACAGAGCTGATCACAAAAGAGGACGCTTCGCGTCTCAACGAATTCGATGCGCTTTTTATCCGCGAAACCACCAGCGTAAACCACCATACCTATAGAATGGCTCGTCGCGCTGCTGCCGAAGGCCTGGTTGTTATTGACGACCCGAGGTCCATCTTGCTCTGCACCAATAAAGTGTACCTTGCCGAGCTTTTGGCCAGGCACAATATTCCAGCGCCGGAAACCATAATTGTAAGTATCGATAATATAAAAGCTGTGCCGGGCAGAATTGGTTTCCCAATCATACTAAAACAGCCCGACAGCTCTTTTTCGCACGGTGTGGTAAAAGTGGATAACATGGATGAATATCTTACCGAAACAAAACAGCTTTTTGAGACTTCAGACCTTCTGATTGCGCAGAAATTTATTCCAACACATTTCGACTGGCGAGTGGGAATTTTGAACGGCAAGCCATTGTATGGATGCCGGTACCATATGGCACGAAAACACTGGCAGATTTACGAGCGTACCGGCGATGGAAAAGTTCACGAGGGAAATGCCGATACCGTAGCGGTGTCTGAAATACCGAAAAAAGTCCTGAAAAATGCATTAAAAGCGGCAAATCTGATAGGGAATGGCCTGTACGGCGTTGACCTGAAAGAGATAGACGGAAATGTTTATGTGATAGAGGTAAATGATAACCCAAGCATCGACTCAGGAATTGAGGATGCCTTTCTCAGGGACGAACTTTACGGCGAAATTATGAAAGAAATTTTGTACCGTGTTGAAAAGAAAAAGGAGAAATCGTCCCGGTGATAATAGAGATCAATAATAAACGGCCTCTCCATCTTTTTGAAGGCTTTGGGGTAGAGATGGAATATATGATTGTGAATAAGGAGTCGCTGGACGTACTGCCCGTTTCCGATGCACTGCTGCAGCGTTCCGCGGGCAAGACCGTAAATGAAGTTTCCCGTTACGGAATGGCCTGGAGTAACGAGCTGGTACTTCATGTAATCGAGATAAAGACCGATGGTCCTGCAGCGTCACTGCAGGGGCTGGGAGATATATTTCAGCAGGAAGTTCAGATCATGGATCACATGCTGGAAGCGTTTGGCGCGCGTCTGATGCCCGGAGCTGTGCACCCGTGGATGGATCCGTTTAGGGAGAGCAAATTGTGGCCGCACGATTACAATCCTATTTATGAAGCCTATAACCGCATTTTTAACTGCAGCGGACACGGTTGGTCAAACCTGCAGAGTACACACCTTAACCTGCCATTTTTTGGTGACCAAGAGTTCGCGAAACTTCACGCTGCCGTTCGGATTATTCTTCCATTATTACCCGCACTTGCTGCCAGCTCACCGGTAGCAGATGCCCGAAAACAGGAGTTCCTCGATTTCAGAATGGAGAAATACAGAACCAACTCCATCCGTATTCCCTCCATTACCGGTTTGATTATTCCAGAACCCGTTTTTTCGAAAAAAGAGTATGAAGAGCAAATTCTTGAGGTGATGTACAGGGACATCGCCCCGTTTGACCCTGAAAAGATTCTTCAGGAAGAGTGGCTGAATTCCCGCGGAGCCATGAGCCGCTGGGATCGAAATGCGATTGAGATTCGGGTAATTGACATACAGGAGCATCCCAAGGCAGATATTGCCATTCTGGAGTGGACGGCTGCCCTTGCACAGGTTCTGGCAGACGAAGAGTGGTGCTCAAAAGATATACAGCAGTCCCGGGCAGAACAGGATCTCTATAAAATTTTGATGGATACCGTGAAAGATGGTGAGAGGGCAGTAATCAAAGATCAGAAATATCTCTCTCTGTTTGATATTGCCTCCAAGGAGATGAGCGCCGGCGATCTCTGTGCACACATAGAAGAAAAGCTACACGCAGCCGGACAAATTACCGATGAATCACACCAGATTCTGCAAATCATTTTTGAGCACGGCCCGCTTGCCCGCCGAATTTTGAAGGCACTGCCGGATCCGTTTACCAAAGAAGATCTTTATCCTGTATACAAACAACTATCCGATTGCTTGCGACATGGCCAGCCATTTATCCCCTGAAATTCTGATTACATGCGAGCATGCCGGCAATAAAATACCGGCAATCTATAAGCCTGATTTTGCCGGCGCTGATGACATTTTGAACTCGCACCGGGGCTGGGACCCGGGGGCTGCGGAGCTGGCAGAGTGTATCTCCGGGTCGATACATGCTCCATTAATTTCGTGCGAATTTTCCCGATTACTGATTGAACCGAACCGTTCGGAGCATCATCCAAAGCTGTTTTCTGAATTCACAAGAAGCCTTCCCGAAGATGCAAAAGCTGACCTTTTAAACAGTTACTACAGGCCGCACCGAAAAAGGGTCATAGACGAAATTTACAAGTTGGTATCACTGAATAAAAAAGTTCTTCATGCGGGTGTTCATACATTTACACCCGAGCTAAACGGGAGGCTACGTGAGTTTGATGTCGGGCTTTTGTATGATCCGTCCCGTCAGCCGGAAAGAAAATTTGCTGGAAAATGGAAAAAACATTTCGGGAACCGGTTCAGGGTACGGATGAATCAACCCTACAAAGGGAAAGCAGACGGGCTGATTACGTCTCTTCGAAAACTGTTTTCCGAAGAAGTTTACCTTGGAATTGAGCTCGAGGTGAACCACACACTATATTTTGAGAGTACGGAAAAGTGGGAGGAGCTATGCGTCTCCATTTCGGAATTTTTAGCGAACTTTTCCCGGTCATAGATTATTGTTTTTCTATATGGATTCGTGTGGGTATGCGTAAAGGTTCTCGACTTTCGTAAAAATTTATCAGTTGATAATGTCTTTTCAACAGACCGTAATTCGATTTTTATATTTTCCCGGGGTAATTGTGTTAATTAGCTTTACGGTCGTCGTTTAGGTGTAGTTGCTTTGACCTAGTCGGGAGAAAAAGGACGTTGATCTGGGTTTGAGAACAACCATCGGAATCAATTTACCATTACCCCGAGACGAAGAATAGAAATAACGCTTTGGACGTCATCGAGGGTATTGGTTATACCCTTGTCAGGAGGAAAAGATTGCGGAATAGAAATGAAAAAGAGACTGAGAAAAAATTTCACCAGTATATTTTCTCACCCTGATCCATAAATAAGTAGTGGCAAAATAAACCCTCAGCCCATAAACAGAAATATTATATCAAGTATACACACGAAGTACATCGCCCACTTTTAAACTCTCTGGAGCAGAGCCGACTCCAGCGTCAGGCCGGGACCAAAGGCCATGGCAAGTGCTTTTGAATCTGCAGACACTGAGTCGTTCTCGAGAAGCTCTTTCAGCACAAAAAGGATGGTCGCGCTGCTCATGTTTCCATAATTCGAAAGCACAGTGCGGGAAGCGGTCAGGGCGTCCTTGGGCAGATTAAGGACGCTTTGAACTTTATCGAGAATAGCCCGTCCGCCGGGGTGTACACCCCACAGGTCAATATCCTGCAGTGAAATATTGTACTGTTTAAGCACCGGACTTAAAAACCCTTCAAGCCCGCCGGCAAGCAGATCGGGAATATAGGATGATAAAATCATATTAAAGCCATTATCACCGATCGACCACGCCATGTCGTTCTCTCCTTCATCCATCAGTGCTGATGCAAAGCCATCGATTTTGTAGCCTGAAGCTGCAGGTGTTTTACTGCTGATGACGGCGCCTGCACCGCCATCGGCAAAAACGGAAGCCGACAGAAGGTTATCAAGCTTTGGGTTGGCCTGAAAGTGAAGCGTGCAGAGTTCAACAGAAACGATCATTACCACTGCATCTTCATCAGCCCGGCAAATCTGGTCGGCCAGCTTCAGCGCGGGGACGGATGCATAGCATCCCATAAAACCAAGATGGTAGCGTTCGATGCCCGGGTTTAGTTTGAGCGCGCGAATGATGTCGAAATCAGGTCCCGGAGCGTAAAAACCCGTGCATGATACGGTGATAAGGTGGGTAATTTCGTCAGCTGCAATGCCCGGACCGGAAATTAGTTTTTTTGCGACATCCACAAATAGTTTTCGGCCTTCACGAATGTAGGTGTCATTGCGGCTCTGCGTACCCGGCGAAGCACCCTGCCCGTTAAAAAAGAGCGTATGAGATCCCGCTTTTTGAAAATCGTTTACTACGGAATAGCGTGTTTCAATACCTGAGCGAGAATAGATTTGATGAATAATGCGTCTGTCGCGTTCGGTGCTTTCAACAACCTGCTTCATACGCTCGCGCAGTTCATTCTGTTTAAAACGGAACCCGGGAACTGATGTTGCTATGTGATGAATGTGAGAGGGCATATACGAATGTTTGTTTACATAAAATAAAATATTCAGTGAAAATATCGTTCACTATGGGGCGGTACGATTTATCTTATTTTTTTATTTTAAGTATATAAACCGGTCCATTTTTGTTATTAAAGAATGGCTATGAAGCTCGTTACCATTTTACTATTCACGATTTTGGTACCCGTTACACTGAATGCTCAGGTGACATCTTCGGAAGATACTGACAGAGAACATACTACGACTAATGTAGGGAAAAGTCCTGATTCTACCGCAGTTGAACGAGTGATGGCTCCAGCAGCAGATCCAAGTGTATTCTATGACCCCTACAGTGACATTCGCAGAGTTCAAAATGGGATATATTTTGGGCGGGACCATGTTGGAATTGAGTCCACATACAGAGTTCCGGTAAGTTCACAGTTTCTATCACTCTATGCCGGTTTGATCGACCCGGACAAATCACAGACATTTTGGTCGGGAGGGTTTTCCTATGGCCGCGAATTCCGGTTGAATGACATCCGCACATCAGCTGGCAGCCCGAATGTTGAATACTATTTTAGGGCGGGGCCGGGGATAGGAGTAGGCGGTACCGGTACGTTTAACGGAAGCCAAACAGAGTATTACCTGGGATTTCATTCTACTGTCTATCTGGGCGCACAATATCACTTCAATGAAAAAACCTCGCTTTTTATACATGGTGGAGGTAAAATGTTCTGGTTTCCGTCGTTAAATGAAGTTGGTTTTACAACGGTTCCGGTGATCTCGTTCGGAATACAGTTTTCCACATCCCCGCGAACACCTTATATTCGATACTCATCTACATTAAGCTCCCATTGACCCGGTTTTTTTATAAAAACGAAGGTTGTGGAGAATTCCTGCAACCGTAAGGCCCGCAATGAGCCCAATCCATAAGCCCGGTGCTCCGAAATCCAAAATAAACCCCATCACATAAGCAATGGGAATGCCAATAATCCAGTATGCAACAAGATTTACATACATGGGCACTTTTGTGTCTTTTAAGCCGCGAAGGGCACCGAAACCACTAACCTGCAGGCCATCGGAGAGCTGAAATACTGCAGCCATAAACAGGAGCTGTACGGCTATTTCAATCACGGCCTTATCATCTGTATAAATAGAGATTATTTGCTCTGGAAACAGGAACATAATAAGGGCTGTACACGCCATAATGCAGCAGGAGACTCCAACGCCGATAAATCCGCGGAAACGGGCTTCGGCGGGTCTGTTTTTCCCAATGGAATTTCCCACCCTGGCCGAGATCGCAACAGAAAGGCCAAAAGGTATCATAAACATCATGGCTGCAAAGTTGATGGCTACCTGGTGAGCAGCAACGGCAAGGGTACTTATGGTACTAGCCAGCAGGCTTACCACGGCAAACATCGTTACCTCCATCGTTGAGCTGATTCCAATGGGTACACCAATCTGAAGGAGTTCTTTGAGATACTCTTTTTCGGGCAGCCTGAAGCGGCCAAATATGTCGAATCGCTTATATGGCTGGTGCGACCATGTGAACCAGAGCATCAGAAGAAACATGGCTGTAAAAACAATTGATGATGCATACCCCGTACCAATGGCACCGAGCCGGGGAAAACCAAATTTCCCGAACATGAGAACATAGTTGGCGGGAATGTTAATGAGGGTTCCGGCAAGAGCCACAAACATCGCCGGCCGGGTTACGCTCAGCCCTTCATTAAAATAGCGAAGTGCACCAAAGGCGTAGGCCGGAAAAATGCCCCAGGAAATCGCGCTCAGGTATCCCGATGCAATGGGAATAATATCTTCAGTTACGCCGATAAGTACAAAAGCGGCATCGAGGTTTCGCAAAATGAAAAAGCTTGGAAGTGCTAAAATCTGGCTCAGCCATAGTACCTGGCGGGCATTCTTGCCTATTTTTTGCAGTTCACGGCCTCCGATATTCTGGGCAACGATGGGCGTTACCGCCATCATACATCCAAGGCACAAAACCACGAACGGCATCAGTATACTGGAGCCTACGGCTACTGCTGCCAGATCTTGCGGAGAGAGCCGTCCGGCCATAACGGTGTCCACAAAGCTCATGCTCATCTGCAGTAACTGGGCAATTATTACAGGAAATCCGATTTTCAGGAGCGATGAAATCTCCTTTTTAATATCAGCTCGGTATGTAGGTTCAGCGCTTTGCATATAGGATGCAGATGGTACGAAAAATATCGTTCAATGTACTACCCAAAGTTCCGGAAAGAAGGGCGTTAGTCGGGCTTAAAGTGAAGAGTAAATGTAGTACCGCGTCCTGGATCCGATTCAAAAGAAATAGTTCCGTTATGAGCCTCAATAATTTTTTTAGTGATGGCAAGTCCAAGGCCCGTGCCGCTCGACTTGGTGGAGAATTGCGGATGAAAAATCTGCTCCTTGTCATCCGCTTCTATGCCTTGGCCATTATCCTCAACTTCGGCTATAATAACGCCTTTGGATGTTTTTAGTCTGATTTGAATCTCGGCTGTTTTTCCGCGAACGGCCTCAATTCCATTTTTTATCAGGTTGATGAAAACACGCCGCAGTTCATCCTCGTCACCATTAATGTAAACAGAGTGTTCAGGCACTGTTTTTTTGATATGAACCGAGTCGTTATGTTCGTAAAGAGAAGCTGCTGAATGAATGATCTCTGTGAGATTCAGTTTTTTCTTTTCTGTTTGAATCGGCTTGGCAAACTTGGAGAAATCGGAGGCAATTTTGCTCAGAGACTCTATTTGATTAATGATATTATCAGCTGTTTTTTCAATCAAAGGCTTTAGTTTCAGAACATCATCGGGGTTTCTTTCGAGCTGGCGCTGCAGATGCTGAAGGTTGAGCTTCATTGGGGTAAGCGGATTTTTAATTTCGTGAGCCACCTGCTGGGCCATCTCTTTCCATGCCGACTCCCTTTCGGCTTTAATCAACTCTTTTTGAGCTTCATCCAGCCGTTCCACCATTTCGTTATAGGCAGAGGCCAGCGACCCGATTTCATCATTCCCGCTCACCGGCACTTTCGATTCAGTATTTCCCTTCGTGACTTTACTGAGTCCCCGCTGTATAAGGGTTAACGGGCGAGTTAATCTGCCAGAAAGAAATACGGTGCCGCCAATAAATAACGTGAACATTATAAGATACACCACTAGTAAATAGCTCGTGGTTTCGAGCATTTGCTCTACAAAAACGGGAGACTCAAGGAACGTGGGAATGGCAACCGCGCCAACCGGGCGGCCGTCGGTATTTAGAAGCGATCTGTAACCAATAATCAGTTTTTCACCGTTAATGGTTGTACTTGAAAAGGTGAGTGCTAGCTCATTTTCATAGAGACTTCGGTAAACACGGTAGGGCATGGTGGCCGGTAATACATTCTGCTGAAAAATTTGCGGAGTGGTGGAAACTTCCAGTTCACTGCCTCTGTAGAGCATCAGATCAATGTTTAGGGGCGTGGTGATTTCTGAAAGTACATTGGGCGTCACTTCATCAAACAAAAACTCAGAGCTCTCTTTTAATGATTCACTGAGCCCGTTGAGGTCATTCGTTAGCTCCCTTCTGATGTCCCGCTCATTTTGCTGGTACAGCGTGTATTGTGTGGCAAGAATAAGTACGGTAAGGAGAAGTATGGTTGAAAGTGCAAGACCATCGATTAGTTTGGCGCTAAAACGGTTACCCTGGCCAAAAAGACTGAAACGTGAAAATCCCATTCCTGCCAGAACCGCAAAGCAGAACAGACCGAAAAAGATCATGACAATTTGAAGCTTGAACAGAGAAAAAATGTGTAAATTTACTCCGGGAAGCGGTGCACTCGCTTTTACCACATTGCGATCGTTATGCTGTACCAGCAGTACCCGAAAACTTTGGTCGTTTGTACGGTTGATAAAAAACCGAACGGGATCTTCAGAGATAATTTCTGCTTCTGCGTTGGGTAATTTATGATAGTGCGGCTGATTGTAGTAGATGCCAAATAATGCGCTATTTGTGAGACGGTCTCCCACATATTCACTGATGTAGATGCTCTCTCTGTTATTTTTAATGGATTCGTCTGAAAGCACCGCCCTGATTGGTTTATTATAATCGAGCCTCTCTCTGAATATATCCCCGACTATCCAGGCAATAACGGTAGAGGGTTGCCGGCTGTCGTACAAGGGAATCCAGCCGCGATCAAAATTGGTATAAATGTCGGAAAGATTTGCAGGCCGGCCCCAGATTACAGGCTGATTTATTTGCCACCGGAGCTGCTGTCCACGGTAAGACCTCATCATAATATCCGTGTTGAAAAATGGATCCCAGGCAGGGGTGGCAATAGAGGTTGAATAGCTTGTTATCTCCTCGCCATCAACAGAAAGCAGTTTTAGATAGAAAGAGTAATCATTTCTCGATGAATCGACATTGGCCTGTACCGCACGCTGAAAACGATTGGAAACGGGCTGTTTCCGGTATAAAATATCGAAATTAGTGAGCGATTTTAAGTCCGATTCGGTATTGGCAAGAACTTCGTATAGTATCTGGCTGGATGAGGGGCCAACTTGAGATAAGTACGAAATTACCTGAGAATAGAGGTTCTGATCAAGATTTTTTCGGTAACTGCTCCATATAATGCTGTAGGTGCCCACGGAAATGATTATGATCAGCAGAAGCATTTTTCGAAACCCGGACATGGATTCGAATTTTCCGCTCCGGGACTGAAGCAGGTTGATGATGACCAGTGAAATGAGAAAGAAAAAGACTGAAGCACCGAATATTGCAACCTCAAACAGAGCTCTCTCGATATACAGATCTATCAGATAATAAGCTACGATAAAGCCTGTGGCTGAAAGCAGGCTTAAGATGGCAATTTTATCAGCCTCACTAATATTCAGAGTATATCCAAGAACAATAATGAGCCCAAGAACTCCTGAAAAAAGTAGAAGAGAAGACAAATAATAGGCGAACGGCAGGATACCGGGAGTGAGTTGAAGTTCAATAAGAGGTATTTTGCTTATGGTAAGCACATCAATAGTGATATTAACCGCAAACACAATAAGTGCAGCGCTAATGGCACCGTAAAGAAGCGACAAGCCAAACATTCTGAAGTGCTTTTCGCTGGATGAAGGTTTTCTTAATATTGAAGCAAGACTTTGAAGCCCGGCAAAGAGGTAGATCATAAAAACAGAGTGCAGAACGTAGTTGAATAGGGCTCCTATTTGCACATGGTCATAATCACTGAACGTACTGCTGAGAAGTTCTGAGCGCGAATGATGGCTTTCTGCAAAAATCAAATAGATCCAGGCTGCCGAAATTATAATAATGTACAACAGATGAGAACTGACTGATTTTCTGATGTTAATCCAGAAGAATAGTGTGCTTAAAAGGGTGAAGAGAAATAATACTTCAATCGTGAGCAGATAGCTTCTTTTTTCGTAGGCTAAAGAGTCGCTCGCATGTAAAATGTCATCTTCAGATATTGTAACTGTTCCCAGGGTGTCGCTTTCCGAATGAATAATTGGGAGCTGAAGGGTGCTGTCGGGTACAGGTTCAAAAAAATTGAATGTTACAGGGTGATTCAGATTTTGCGCAATACGGTTAAACGTGGTCTCGTCACTGGGTGAAATTGGGAGATCCGAGGTCTGATCAAACAGAACAGTTGAAAATATGGTGTAGATATTTTCATTCAGTATTAGCGTCTCGATATTGAGCAGAAGCGTAGTATTGTTAACCGTGGCAACAGATACACCCGTAGCTCTGTTTTGAATATCGGGTTGAGCAGAAATATCAAATTGTTTCCAAACCCACTTTTCACCGTTTTTGAAAATTGTAATCCCCCAAAAATCGGATTCCGGAAGCAAATTATATACGGCATTTCCACTGGCATCCTGAACGTTGTTTTGGCGAAAAATATCCAAAAGAGCTTCGTTTTTTTGGCTGAAATCCAGCAACTCTTCTTCGAAAAGGGATAATGCCCTGTTTAATTCCTGATTTAGTGTTTGCTGGTGATCTTCAGTTCGATAACCCGACTCCTGACTTAAGGCTATTCCTCCCAGATAAACGTAACAGATGATCAAAGTGCCGGTTAAGGCAACTCCGGTCCAAAACAAAAAGGTTTGTCTGTTCATTTAACAATGGATTTCTGGTTGAACAAAACATCTGAATGTAATTTAAGAACAGATTTTAGCTCAAAGGTTCCGGTGAGTCCTCAATTTCAGTAATTTTGGCGTCGTTCCACATTCTCTCGATGCCATAGTACTCTCTTTTTTCCTGATTAAATATATGGACGACAACATTTACATAGTCGAGAATAATCCACCGCCTGGCGTCCATTCCTTCTTGTTTCCATACAGATTCTGAAAGTTTCTCTTTTACTTTTTCATTAACGCTGTTAGCCAGTGCGCGTATTTGTGTTTCGGAGCTGCCGTGGCAAACTACAAATACGTCGGTGAGCGTTGTGAGGCCCCTTACATCAAGAACCCGTATATCTTTTGCCTTTTTTTCAAGAAGCCCTTCTACAATTGCGTCGGTGAGAGATTCTAAATCAGTTGATTTTCGCGGGCTATCGGTTTTAAAATCGGTCTGTGATAAATTATAATCTGTTTCGGTTGTCATAGGCATCGTTTGCATTAAAAATTTAAATTTTCGTAGTCAGCTCCAATTACAAGAGTTACATCAAGATAAAAGTCGGGAGATTCTTCAATAATCACCCGCTCTTTGTCCACACCAATAGCCTGGGCTACTCTGTGTGCATTTTCCAGAGAACCGCTGCGGGATAGAATAAAACTGTGCTCCACATTAAAATGGTCAAAATTACCTGTTTCTACCACATCAAAACCAAACTCTCTGATTTTATCGGTATATCGGGTTGCCATTCCTGAAACGCCGCAGCCGTTAAGCACTTCGAGCTGAATAATGTTTGTAACGAACTCGGTTTGCTCAAGAGCTCTCTGATTCTCAATTCTGGGGAATACAATTCTTGTGATTAAACTAACAATGAGTATTAGTAGCAGAACTCCCAGGAAACCAATGGCCGTATTTAAGAAGAGAGGTGTTGATCTGTTCCTGCTGTTGTTTTGAGCCATCAAAGAGTATTAATAGCCAAATTGAGACCTTCCAAACGGCGAGGAAGTTCCATAACGATCAAACATTCCAAGTCCCCTGTTGTAGTAGGGTCGCTGAGAGAATTGAATGGATATATGGGCATTTTCTGATAACTTATAATCCAGCCTGGCCTGATCAATAATTATTTTGGCACCCAGGTCGTTTTGCGACCCCATAAAGCTGTTGCCGAATGGTGAGTGCAGAACAGAAACATCAAACTGCGCATTAAATCTTTCACTGATGTCGAAATTCATGTGATTGGTATAGGCATTTAAATTCTGCATCTGTCCCCCGTAACTACTGAACGACATTGAGTATGAGTGGTTCATTGTCATATTCAGCATATTCATCCAGTTGCCAACGGAGTTTTGGCTGGGAGTTGTGGCAACAGTTGCTGAGTATTCATCATAAGACTGTACTGCGTCTCTGAACTGACCATAAGAATGGGAAACAGAGATCACAAAAAACAGAAGCGTAAAGCAGAATAATTTCATAATCACAATTTTATTCGAAGAACGTATGTTAACAATATAAATTATACTGAATTCAACGCTGTTAGTAAATAGTATATGGTATTTAGAATAGCGATTTCTTCTTCGTATTGTAAGGAATCCCTTTCTTGCTCAAAATCATAAAAAAAATTATCTTAACAAGCTTGATTATAATTCAAAACTTTTAACATAACCCCCAAAGTATTGAAGATGAAATTAACAGATTTCAAATTTGAAATCGAAGAATTTAACGTACCTGAAGAACCTGTAGACCCAAGAGATTCCGCCAAACTGATGGTTTTGAATCGTGAGGATAAGACCATAAAACATGAGACTTTTGCAGACATCCATAAATATCTTAACGAAGGCGATGTGGTTGTTTATAATAACACAAAAGTGTTTCCTGCCAAATTAAAAGGCAAAAAAGAAAAAACGGACGCAGATATTGAAGTGTTTTTGCTGAGAGAGCTTCAGCCCGAAAATATGCTGTGGGATGTGCTGGTTGAGCCTGCACGGAAGATCAGAATTGGCAATAAACTCTATTTTGGCGAAGATCTGATGGCCGAAGTTGTGGACAATACAACCTCCCGCGGACGCACAATCCGCTTTTTGTACGACGGACCCAATGAGGAGCTGTACAGCCGCCTGGACGAAATCGGTGACATGCCGCTTCCTCCATACATCGACAGGGAGCCGAAAGAATCAGACAAGGAGAGATATCAAACCATCTTTGCCAAGGAGCGGGGCGCTGTAGCCGCACCCACCGCCGGTATGCACTTCACCGAAGAGCTTGTTGAAAAGCTGAAAAAGAAAGGAGTGGACTTTGTGCCTGTCACACTTCATATAGGCTGGGGTACATTTCGGCCCGTTGAAGTAGAGGACCTTACGAAGCACCGGATGGATTCTGAGAATTATTACATATCTAAAGAATCATCTGACCGCATTAATGAAGCTCTTAAAAGCAAAAAGAGCCGGGTAATTGCCTGTGGGACCTCTGCGGTGAGGGTTATCGAAACCAGCGTAATGGCCAGCGGAATGTCTAAACCAGGAACGGGCTGGACCGATAAGTTTATTTATCCGGACTATCCGTTTAAAATCACCGAGGGCATTATTACCAACTTCCACAGGCCTGAATCTACATTACTGATGCTTGCAGCTGCATTTGGTGGTTTTGAATTTATTAAGGAATCGTATAAAGAGGCACTAAAAAACGATTATCGTTTCTTCTCTTTTGGCGATGCAATGTTTATACAATAAATGTTTAAAGCTTGGAAAAACAACAAGTAGGTTTAATAGTTCCAGCCGCAGGTGCCGGGAAAAGGCTCGGGGAACAGACCCCCAAGCCCTACCTGGAAATCGCGGGTAAGACAATCCTAGAGCATACGTTACGTGCTTTTACCGGAGTGGAGAGCCTTGGCGAGGTTATCATTGCCACATCAGGCGATTACGCAGAGCTCACCCGGGAAATATTGGGGAAAGTTTACCCCGGCATTGATACTCATGTTGTTTTAGGCGGAGCGGAGAGACAGGATTCAATACGTAATGCTCTCGGCAAGATCTCCGGCAAAACGGGACTGATTGCCGTTCATGATGCGGTAAGGCCATTTGTGGAGCTAAAAGACATTAATGAGTGTATTAAAGGTGCTACAAGATGGGGTGGTGCAATTTTGGCAACTCCTGCGAAAAACACGATAAAGAAAGTGAATTCAAATCTTGAAATCACGGATACACCCGACCGAAGCTTTCTTTGGGAGGCTCAAACTCCGCAGATTTTTTGGGCTGCTCTGGTGCGCGAGGCCTACGACTATGCACAAACCCACGATGTAAAAGGTTTTGATGACTCTTCTCTTGTTGAAAAAATTGGAGGCAAAGTAGTTTTGACGAAAGGATCAGATAAAAACTTCAAAATTACCTATCCCCACGATCTTAAAATCGCAGAATATTTATTAAAAGAAGAGACCGAATGAGTTTCAGGGTAGGCTTAGGGTTCGATACCCATCAATTTGCTGATGGAAGGGATTTAATCCTGGGGGGGATTAAAATTGAGCACCACCAGGGGCTAAAAGGTCATTCGGATGCAGACGTGCTATGCCACGCAATAACCGATGCAATTTTAGGAGCGCTGGCTCTTGGAGATATTGGCACCCATTTTCCTGATACCGACCTCGCCTATAAAAATGCTGATAGTATAGAATTACTAAAAAAAGCGAACTCCCTGATCAATAAAAAAGCATACTCCATAACAAATATAGACTCTACCGTAATTGCCGAAAAGCCAAAACTGTTGCCCTACATTGAGCAAATTCAAAACAGAATTGCCGAAGCTCTTGGGCTGCGGTCCGGTCAGGTTTCTGTTAAGGCAACAACCAGCGAAAAAATGGGGTATGTTGGCAGGGGAGAAGGCATCAATGCTCAGGCAATTGTATTGATTCAGAAAACCTGATTATGGAAAACTATCTGGATCAAATTGTAGAGTGGATAAAAGCACTATCGCCTCTTGGCATCTACGGTATTTTTGCACTAATAGCTTATGTGGAAAATATTGTACCGCCTTTGCCGGGAGATATTTTGGTTGCATTTGGAGGCTACCTGGCTGCTGAACAAATTATTGGTTTTGCCCCGGCTCTTGCCGTCACTACAATTTTCTCTGTGTTTGGATTTATGACGGTTTACGGGATAGGTGCTTATTTTGGCGATAAAATTGAGGAATACCGGAATAAATTCTGGCTGGCAAAGCTTGTAGATATTAAATACTACGATAAAGCAAAAAAGTGGATGGCACAGTGGGGTCAGCTGGTTATTTTAATGAATCGGTTCTTGGCAGGTACCCGCTCCGTAATATCCATCGTAGCAGGTGTTACAAGAACAAAAATATCAACCACAGTAATAAGTTCACTGCTTAGCTCTCTTATATGGAATACCTTTCTCCTCTCTTTTGGCTGGATTGTGCATGAAAACTGGCAAACCATTGGCCACTATCTGAATATATACGGTTGGATCATACTCGGAGCAATCGCAATCGCTGTTATCCTGCGTTATTTTTATGTAAAAAGAAAAAAAGGGGCAAAGAAAAAATAAATGAATTTCTGCTGTTGCTTAATTGATGAGATGTTTTTAGCTTATAAGTCTTTCGCTTGAAGGGAAAGATACACCCAAAAATTAGTGAAAAGGCAGAAAAAATTTTTGAAATATTGAATCAGCCAGTGTAGCTCAGGGGTAGAGCAGCGGTTTTGTAAACCGCCGGTCGTCGGTTCGAATCCGGCCACTGGCTCACTTGAAAGTATTTTTAAGTGGAAGGGGGGATACCAAAGTGGCCAACTGGGGCAGACTGTAAATCTGTTGTCGTAAGACTTCGTAGGTTCGAATCCTGCTCCCCCCACTCAACAATAGAAGAAAATGGAGGAGTGTCCGGAGTGATTGATTTACATTTAATGAAGAGAAAATTCCGGGATAGTAAAGCGGGCGTAACTCAATTGGTAGAGTGTCACCCTTCCAAGGTGAATGTTGCCGGTTCGACTCCGGTCGCCCGCTCACTGAAAAAAGCCGATATAGCTCAGGGGTAGAGCACTTCCATGGTAAGGAAGGGGTCGTCGGTTCAAATCCGACTATCGGCTCTTCAGGTTGAACGTTTCAAACTTTATAATAACACAAAATAATTAACCATGGCAAAAGAGACATTTCAACGTACCAAGCCCCATGTGAACATCGGTACGATTGGTCACGTGGATCACGGCAAGACGACCTTAA
>Ga0081528_100084_pt1 | contig 70953 bp, 61 predicted proteins | sample HotLakmasection4_FD_71011 | JGI IMG/M metagenome (GOLD analysis project Ga0081528, IMG submission 71011) | Hypersaline microbial mat communities from Hot Lake, Washington, USA - Section #4 (SPADES assembly) (version 2) | ecosystem: Environmental > Aquatic > Non-marine Saline and Alkaline >...
GGCTAGGATCTTTGATACGGCAGGCGATGTACTGCCGGGTGCAAACGTTGTTGCTGTTCACATGCCAACAGGAACGCAATACGGTACCTCGAGCCGGGCTGATGGCCGATACACAATCAGAAACGTGCGTGTTGGCGGACCATATGAGGTTCGTGTAACGTTTATCGGGTTCAATTCTCAGATTAAAGAGATCTCAAATATTGAGCTTGGTGAACGTGCTACTGTAGATTTTACACTGGAAGAGGGCTCCCTCGAACTTGGCGAAATTTCAGTAGTGGCAACAGCCGATCAAGTTTTCAACAGAGATCGTACCGGTGCCCGTACAAACATCTCCACTGAGGATATTGAGAGAACACCTTCTGTTTTCCGTTCTTTGGGAGATTTTACACGCCTTACGCCACAGGTAACCAGCGGCAACAGCTTTGGCGGCGCAAATGACCGATACAACAACATTCTTGTTGATGGTGCCACTCTGAACGATGTTTTTGGCCTCGGTGACGCAACTCCGGGATCTCAGGCAGGTGTTGGTTCTCCGCTCAGTATCGACGCCATTGCAGAATTTAACGTAGATATTGCTCCTTTCGACGTTACAAACAACGGATTTACCGGTGGTCAGGTTAACGCGGTAACAAAGAGTGGTACAAACGACTATACCGGTTCTGTTTACTTCCAGACCAGAAACGAAAGTTTCGTTGGTAACTACGACATTGATGGTGAAACATCCAACGACTTCCCCGATTTTACAGAGCAATACATCGGTTTGAATATTGGTGGTCCTGTTATTGAGGATAAACTCTTCTTCTTTGTGAACGCAGAGTTTAAACGTGAAACGAGCCCGATTACAGCCGGTATTCTCGGAAGCGGTGCTCCCAACATTATTGATTTCAACGCCTCAACGTTTGAAGAGATCAGCAGCGTTTTTCAAAATCAGTATGGATATGATCCCGGTGCTTTTACCTCTCCATTGGATACAGATACTGACAACGACAAGATTCTTGCAAAGCTTGACTGGAACATCAACCAGAACAACAAACTGAGCTTCCGTTACAACTACGTGAGTGCGATTGCAAACCGTGGTATCAGCCGTGGGTCCAGCAGTTTTACCTTTAGCAACCGTCAGTACGACTTCAACAGTACTCAAAACTCCGTTGTGGCTGAACTCACAAGCAGAATCAGTGATAATGCATTTAACGAAGCCCGAGTGGTGTACACAACCATACGCGATTCACGTGATGTGCCGGAATCAGGCAGATTCCCAAGCGTTACTGTGAGCCTTCCTTATGATACGGACAGAAGCGGTTTTGGTGCCATTAACGCCGGTGTGGAACGTTTCTCACAGGCTAATGCCCTGGATCAGGATCTGATCGAGATTACAAACAACTTCACATACATCACAGGCGACCACGAATTTACTCTTGGTACAAGCAACCAGATTTTTACGTTCGATAACCTGTTTGTGCAGGATGCATTCGGTAACTATACCTTTTTCAGTATCGACGCTCTTCGAAATGGCAGTCCCCAGGCATACAGCCACAGCTACTTGCTGCCGGGCGGGAATGAGACAGCGAATTTTACCGGAATGCAGTTTGGATTATATGCACAGGATAAGTGGACAGCTACCCGAAACCTTACTTTGACATATGGTTTACGCGTGGATATTCCAGTACTGCCCGACGATCCTACGTTTAACCCAATTGTTCCGGACGCATTTCCCGGATATTCTACAGACAACGTAGCCAGCGGCCAGGTTCTGTGGTCTCCGCGATTAGGATTTAACTGGGACGTTTCAGGCGGTATGAGATCAACACAGGTTCGTGGTGGCGTTGGTATCTTTTCAGGAACTCCACCCTTTGTTTGGATCTCTAACCAGTATAGTAATACCGGTGCCGACTACGGCCGTGTAAGTGCTCCAACAAACTTCGGAGGCTACACAGACCTTTTCTCACCAGACCCCGACAACCAGCCTATTCCGGGACAGGGCAATTCACTGGATCCGATCGAAACATCTGAAATCAACCTTATTGAAGATGACTTCAAGTATCCACAGTCACTGAAAGTGAACCTTGCTATTGATCAGGAACTTCCATGGGGAGTTCGCGGTACTCTCGAAGGTATCTATTCTAGCGCAATCAACGATGTTGTGTTTGAAAACATCAATGCTGAACAGCAGGGAACCTCCGCTTATGGCCGTCCCATTTATGGTGATATCTTCTTTAACGAGCGATTTGGAAATGCCTCTGGCTCTCTTTCCAGGAAAGATCCACGTTTCACCAACGCACTGCTGCTCAAAAACAGCAATGAAGGCTATCAGTACAGCATCACCGGTGAACTGGAGAAAAACTTCGACAGCGGCTTCTACACCAGAGTAGCTTATACCTACAACCGTGCAGAGAACGTAAACAACGGTAGTTCAAGCCGCGCCATTTCTAACTGGCAGTTCAATGAGAACGTAGATGTAAACAACGCAGAACTCGGTACTGCCGACTTCGAACGCCGTCACCGGTTCCTCGCAATTGCATCATACAGGCTTAACTGGTCAGACAGACTCGCTACCAACTTCTCTCTGATCTATGATGGCCGTTCAGGCTCACCCTTTAGCTGGATATATAATGGCGACGCCAACGGTGACGGTCAGTTTGCCAACGACCTGATTTACGTGCCTGCAAGCGAAGACGAAGTGGTTCTTACAAGCAATAACTGGGGCGCATTCAACGAGTGGATCGAAAGTGAAAGCTCTGTAAGCGATTTCCGCGGAGATTTTGTTGACAGAAACACCGCCCGGGAAGATTGGACCAACTTCCTCGACTTTAAAGTGACACAGGAAGTACAAACTTTTAGCGGACAAACTCTTGAGTTTGGCGTTAGCATGATTAACGTACTGAACTTCCTTAACCCTGAGTGGGGAATTAGAGAAGGCGTAAGCTTCAACAACTACCGTGCCTTAGATTTCTGGCAATATGTTGACCAGGACTTTATTGCCGAAAATCCTGATTTAGGCTTAACAAGTGGTGATATTGGCAAGCCGGTTGTAAACTTTGACCCTGAAAACATTACGGACGAGAGAACATTTGACGTACGTGATTTCAGCTCAAGATGGCAAATGCAGTTTACTGTACGCTACAAATTCTAAAACTTGTCTATAAACAGGTTTTAAAAGAGGAGGCTGTTTTCAGTCTCCTCTTTTTTTTTACCTTATATGTGTATGATGCGCACTCAACATTTACTACTCCTTGCCGTAATCTTTAGTTTTATTCTGGCCGGATGCACCGCTGACAGTGAAAAAACCGTCAATAAACTTCTGCTCGTTTCCATTGATGGCTTTCGGGCCGACTATACAGAACGTTACAATACTCCGCATCTTGATGAACTGGCCAATAACGGCGTTCGCGCAGAGTACATGATCCCGGTTTTTCCCACAAAAACATTTCCCAATCACTACTCCATTGTAACAGGCCGCTACACTGAAAATACCGGGCTTATTTCGAACAACATGTACGATGAAGAATTTGATGAATATTACAGCCTGGCCAATCGCGAAGCCGTGCAAAATGCGAAATGGTACGAAAGTGAGCCGATCTGGGTAACCGCCGAAAAGCAGGGGATTCCCACAGCGCCACTCTTCTGGCCTGGCTCAGAAGCTCCTGTTGGCGGGAGTTACCCTTCTCGATGGGCGCCTTATGATGATGAATTGCCATATAAAGCACGCGTTGATTCTGTTGTCCACTGGCTGCAGATTAAAGATGATACAGCTCCACAGCTCATGACTCTCTATTTCAGCAAGGTTGATACGTACGGGCATCGGTTTGGACCCGAGTCAGACTCAACCGCTGCTGCAGTAAAAGAGGTTGACGAACATATTGGTTATTTATCCAGAGAGCTGGGGGAAAAAGGCTTAAACAATGATTTGAATATAATCATCGTTTCTGACCACGGAATGGCTTCTGTCTCAAAAGAAAAAGTAATCCTTCTTGATAATATAATACCTTTGGATGATGTGGAAATTGTAGATCTTGCCCCAGTGACGGCTATTCGCACATCAGAAAATAATAAAATGACAATCTATGAGCAGTTAAAAGCTTCTGAAGAGCATTTCAGAGTGTATTTAAAAAGCGATATACCTGACGCCTGGCATTATAAAAACCACAGACGTGTTCAGGATATTACCGTTGTGGCTGAACCAGGATATACAATAACCACGACCGGGCGCATGCAATCAGGCCAATTTCCCGGCGGGAATCACGGCTATGCCCCGGAATCGACTGAGATGAGAAGCTTTTTTATGGCTGCCGGGCCGGATTTTAAAGAAGATTATCAAATGGGTGCTTTTCAGAATATTCATCTTTATGAACTTATGGCTCACCTTTTGAAGGTTGAACCAACAACCAGCGATGGTACAATTGATTCCCTGAAAACGATTTTAAAACCTTAAAAAACATAAGTTAAATGAGCGCAAAACAATATTTATCTTCCATTTTGTTTACACTACTTCTGATAACGGCCGGGTGTGCATCACAGGAAAAAGAAAGTGAACAGGCGGGTGAGCAGCCAAAGGTTCTTCTGATTTCTATTGATGGATTTATTAATGAATATGTCGATCGCAATGAAACGCCGAACCTGGATCAATTTATAGACAACGGAGTGGTTGCTGAATATATGATCCCGGTTTTTCCCACAAAAACTTTTCCCAATCACTGGACTACCGTAACCGGCCTCTATGTTGAAAATCACGGGATTATCACCAATAGCTTTTATGATTACGAACTGGAAGCCCGCTTCAGCTATGGTCCGCAGGGTACGCCCAACGACGAACGCTGGTGGGGTGGGGAGCCCATCTGGGTAACTGCAGAAAAACAGGGGCTCACAGCAGCCACATTCTTTTGGCCGGGATCAGAGGCAACGATCAATGGTGTACAGCCTACTAAATGGGTTCAGTATGACGGCGGCGTGCCCGACAGCACGCGAATCGACAGCTTAATAGCATGGATGGACCCTGCCGGTGATGTGCAGGCCGATTTTGGAACTCTTTATTTCAGTGAAGTAGACAGCCGTGGGCACGCCTTTGGTAAAAACTCGGCCGAAGTAGACGAAGCCGTGATAGATATTGACAGACTGCTCGGCTATCTGCAGGAAAAGATTGAAGAAGCCGGCCTGAACGAATCGCTGAACATCATTTTATTATCCGATCATGGGATGTCTGATCTTTCGGAGGAGCGCGTCATTTTTCTTGAAGATCTTATTAATCTCAACGATGTGGAGGTGATGGACTGGACTCCGGTAGGGTTGATCAAACCGAAACAGGGAAAGAAAGAGGAAGTGTACCAGGCTCTGAAAGAAAATGAAGAGAACTATACGGTCTATCTTAAAGAGGATATGCCGGAGAGATTCCATTTTAAAAACCACTATCGTATTCCCGAAATCATCATGATTGCTGATCCCGGATATACGATCACCAACCGGTCATTCTTCGAAACGCGGGGTTTACTGGCTGCCCAGCATGGGTTCGATAACAGAGCAGAAGATATGAGAACATTCTTTGCAGCCAATGGCCCGGCATTTAAGAAAGGTGATGTTGCAGCGCCTTTCGAATCGGTACACGTTTACGAACTGATGAGCCGTGTTCTGAATCTTGATCCGGCTCCGAACGATGGAGCCATCGATTCCATAAATCATGTATTGTTGAACCCCTGATCCAGATTTAGCTATCGCAGACCTGAACGCCTCTGCGGCAGAATCAGTTGATCTGTCTGATGAAATGCAGGAACTTGCAGTTCTCAATTTTCTTATGCATATACTGAATGCAGCATTATTAAGATTGCATCTTAATAGATTTTCAAATAAGCTTAGATCTTCTTTAACTCCTAAAGGTAAAATCAAATAAATGGCATACGTAGTAACTGAACCCTGTATAAATTGTAAGTACACAAACTGTGCGGCTGTTTGTCCGGTAGATGCATTTCGCGAAGGCCCGAATTTTTTGACCATCGACCCTCTCGAATGTATCGATTGTGATGCATGTGTATCAGAATGTCCTGTTGAAGCAATTTATCCCGATGATGAAGTGCCCGAAAAATGGGAGCACTATATAGAACTTAACGAACGTCTTGCCGAACAGTGGGAAGATTACGTGATTAATGAAACTCAGGACGCGCTTCCCGATGCGGATGAGTGGGCAGAAAAAGAGGACAAGCTGGACGCCCTAAAGGAAAACTGGGATTAAAAAATTCCGGTAATTATTGATCTTCGGAAGAGTAGAAACAGGTTATGAAAGCGCTTTTATAGCGCTTTCGCTATTTATGCGTACTGCTTTCAGAAAAAACCACAATCCGCAAATTGAACAAGTGCCATATTTTCAAATTAACCTCGCTCTTAAATGCTTTTGCAGGCAGGCAATTTAAAGTGTATAATTTTCATATTTGAGCCGGAAGATTACATTCACCTTAGATACTTTCTCTTTCACAGGATTTTAACCTGATGAATAGCGAACTTATCGGGAACTCATGTCATGAATTAAATTTTTACTCAGAAAAATGAATGATTTAGAAAATAAAATACTGAGGGTTAGAGGGAAAAAACTGAATTTGAGTCGTCCTGCGGTAATGGGAATTTTAAACACTACTCCCGACTCTTTTTCTGATGGCGGGCAGTTTGTTACAAAACAAAAAGCTATCGATAGAATTGAGGAGATGATTGGTCAGGGAAGCTTAATTATTGATGTAGGCGGCGAATCGACCCGACCCGGGGCTGACCCGGTATCTGAAGAAACCGAAGCCCAGAGAGTAATTCCGGTTTTGGAGCAGGCCATATCACGCTTTCCAGACACCTTTTTTTCAGTTGATACAACAAAATATTCAGTTGCAAAGCTGGCTTTAGAAGCTGGAGCACACATTGTAAATGATGTGAGCGGACTTCGGAAAGAGCCTCAGCTCGCAGAACTTTGTGCGGAGTATAGTGCCGGTTATATTCTTATGCACTCTCTGAAAGATCCAAAGACCATGCAGGAAGATCCCGATTACGACAGTGTAGTGTGCGATATAATGCAGTTTTTACTGGATCAGTCCAAAAAGCTGAAAGCAAAAGGGGTGGCGTCCATTATTGTGGATCCGGGAATTGGATTTGGCAAAACCACAGAACACAATCTCAGGATTATAAAAGAGCTCAAAAAATTCAGTACATTAGGGTACCCTGTTTTGCTGGGTGCATCCCGTAAATCGATGATAGGAAACGTGCTGAACAAACGCTCTGTTGATGGCAGGCTCGCCGGCACAATTGCAGCACACTATCATGGTTTGATAAACGGAGCTGCCATACTGCGTGCGCACGACGTGCAAGAGGCGGCCGACTCCGTTGAGATGTTCTGCAGAATAACCGAAAGCTGACAGAGTTCAGCTCTGCGCGAATATAACATAACTGATGATACCCATAGGATTTATAGAATTCGGAATAAAAGACCTGCTCGAGACGCTGGTTATCGCTCTTGTACTTTACTATTTGTACAGGTGGATCCGGGGTACATTTGCGATACAGGCTGCTCTTGGCCTGCTGTTTATTGTGCTGCTGAATATAGGAGTGAGCGTTCTCGGTTTCACCACGCTAAACTTTATGCTTCGGAGCGTTCTCGATGTTGGTGTACTGGCTGTATTTATCATATTTCAGCCCGAAATACGAAAACTGCTGTATAACCTGGGACAGAATACCTCTTTTGACCGGTTTGTGGGGCGTGCGGGTTCCGACCAGATGATTAATGAAGTGATTGATGCCGTGAGGAATATGGCTCAGACGAAAACAGGAGCACTGATTGTTTTTGCACGTTCATCTTCCATGCAGGATCTTGTAGATGTGGGTGTGCGTTTGGATGCACGCGTAAATGCAGAACTGCTACAGACGATATTTCAAAAGGATACACCTCTGCATGATGGTGCCGTGGTTATCAGGAATAACAGAATTGTTGCTGCGAGCTGCTACCTTCCCATTTCACAGAATCCGAATATTTCCACGGTATTTGGCACAAGGCATCGCGCTGCGGTTGGAATCAGCGAAACCAATAACGTCTTTGTGGTGATCGTATCTGAGGAAACCGGGCGTATTTCTGTCGCTCAAAACGGGGCACTTTCCAGCGGAATGTCTATTCAAAAGCTTCGAACCGAGATGGAAAAAGCACTTGGCGAGGCTAAGAGCGAAGAAGTTGGCTTTAGCGCCGAAAAAGCGGACCTGGAGATGAATTAATTCCGGTAAGTTTATAGCACGTTTATCCTTATCCAAAAAACTTTCACCTATTGGTTAGAACCGGGTTGAGTCTCAAAAGTGAGTTTCAGTCGGGACTGCTGCTCATAAATACAGAGGCTCCCTTGTAGATATTCATTTCCAGCAAATCGTATTGCGAGTCTAAACTGATTAAATCCACGTCGCTATTCTTCAAATATTTATCAAAAAAGGATACCACCAGTTTATTTGATATTTCACTGGCTAAATCAGGGTCGATATCTCCAGAAAGGTTCAGGGCTTTTAATGGTATCATGTAGGGAATGTCCATAAAATTGCTATGGCCTGATTGAAGAAGAGTGCACTCGTAAAACACGCTGGCGCTTTTGTTTACATAAGCGTGCCTGTTTAAATCTTCATGAGTATCAGGCCAGTCTGAAGAGAGGAAAAGAAAGGGTTTTTGAAACTCGGTTTGTACAATACTTCCCCATTGAACTCCGTCTAAATTTACCCCGGCTTTTAATCTGTCATCAATTAAGAGGGATTCTCCAGCAGCTCCTCCACCCCTTGAATGCCCGAATACTCCAACATTCTCTACATCAAGCCTGCCTTTAAAGTGGCCGGACCGATTCCATGCTTCAAGGTTGTCAATAACACTAACGATGTCGTGTACCCAGCGCTCAATAATATCTCCGGCAAAGTAGGTAGTCAACGCTTTTCGAACGATTGGGTGGCGTTTTTCAAAATCGAGACCGTCCCTGAAGGCATTTACAACCGGGCTGATCGTTTCCCATGAATTTGTCTCTATCTTTCTCGCATATTCATCATCAAAATAAACTTCTGTGCCATCAGGGAAAGTTGTTCCCGTGCTCTCATACGTATGGTTGATTGCAAATATTACGTATCCCTGGCTCGCCACTTCCGACAGAAGTGTGTAATAGCCGTCGGCCTTGGAGTGGTAGCCGTGAGAGAAGATCAGAACCGGAAACGTTTCATCGGCAACTGTGGCATCCTGGTAAACATGTGTATCAATATTATCCAGGTAATGAAGCATAAATGGCGGCAGACCGTATTTTTGTGCAAAGCCGCTTCTTCCGCCGCTGTCGATAAAAAAATCTTGTTCACCGCCTGAATCGTTTGTGGGGTACCAGGTTTTAATCATGAACCGTCTGGTGTCGGTTTTATTGGTTGTAATCACTTCCTCCCTGTCAGTTTCAAGAAGAATATCAGTTGTGCCAACCGCATACGGACCCGTAGCCTTTGGCAATTCGAAAACGGGAAAAAGAGAGGGAAGTACATATGCCAGGGCGAACAGGAGTGCAGTGCACCCGGCCATTACAACTTTGAAGACCCTTGAAGTAGTCTTGCCGGGCTGGCGGATGGCAGTGATGATAGCGAAAAACCATATGATATATGTGGGTATCATTTGCCACCGGTAACCGTCGGATACAAAGTGAGTAATAAGGAGTACGGCAAGTAAGCCGATAACGTACTCTTTCTTAAGCTTTGTATGAATGATCCGGCTGAGCATGATATAAAGAGTGGCAGTTATAAGAAGTAAAAGTTCAAATACAAGCATGGTTCTTTATCTGATTTGATGGTGCCCTTCAAACTCGTAAGGAGATGCCGAAGGTACAATGTCATATCCATTACGAAACCTGAAGTTGGTCGATAAAGTGCAGGAGAAGGAATTCAAGAGAGGTATATCTTCTTTTTTTTATAAAGATCGGGCCTCATTTGTTAAACAGGAAGCGGGTCTGTAATCGAAACTTTTAGAGGGGGGTTGACTGCATCAGAAAGAGATGTGGCAGAGAAATTCGAAGTGATGGGTTTGTGTCTAGCAGATCTTTTTTGCGATATAAAATCCGTAGCTGTAGTACTCTTTATATTTTTGATAAAGTTCGATTTCAGCTCTCGTTTCCTCTGCTACTTTAATCGCGAGTTCAGAATGATTGTGTCTCCGGAGAAAAGGTTCAAGCTTCATTTCCAAAGGTTTATAATAGTTTTCACTCCAGCTCTCTTTCGAAAGGTTAAAATAGCCTTCAAGAACAAAGCCATTCTCTTCAAGAATGCTAATTTTATTTTGGGCTGTGTCAATTTCCGGGTACTCGCGGTTCCAAAAAACCTCAATTTCTTTCGGCCTCTGAAGGCGGGTCCATGTAATTTCACTCACAGCAAGGTAGCCGCCACGTTTGAGAAATGGCTTCCATTTTTTCACACCTTGTTCGAAGCCGATAACATATATCGCTCCTTCAGACCAAAGGATATCAAACTCTTCGTTTCCGAATGGAAGCTGATCCATTGACTTTTCGAGCGTAATGATCTTATCGGAAAGCCCCTGTTTTTCTGATAATTCATTGAGTTCATCCAGAAAAGAAGAAAATAGATCAACAGCCGTAATTTGCCCGTTTATGTGCTTTGCAAGAGTTCTTGTTTGAGCTCCCGTGCCGCATCCAATATCCGCAATATTGAGTTGTCGGTTTTGAGACAGGTTTATAAAACTGAGAGCTTTCAGCGTTTCCTCTTCGCTTCCCGGCCCCTGACGGTCTGAATGCTTATGCAGATCAACGATGAACTCTAATTCTGTCATCTGAAGCTAAATTTTATTTTCTGCCGGCCTTAAAAAGATCGTTGTTCTGTACGTGAGTAGAAATGCCGATATAATGTCAAGATCCACTCACCAAAAGGCTGTCAGAAATCTTTACCTTTGCTGAGGTGCGCGGACGGGTGCTGTAACCGTAATTTCGCCGGCCTGTGCAAACTCAAGCGTCAGATCTACTGTGTCGCCCTCTTTAAGTTCACGGTTTAGCTGCATCAGCATAATGTGTTTGCCGCCCGGAACCATTTGAACAGCTTCATTAGCGGGAAATGTGGGGTCTTCCGCTTCGCGCATACCCATCATGCCATCTCCCCTGTCGTACGTTTCATGCAGCTCAACCAGACCTGATGCCGTGGAGGTGAGAGCTACCAGGGTATCGGGTTGATCCGTTCCGTTCAAAACATTCAGATAGACAGCCGTAACCCCATTATTGCGGGCCGGACGCGCCCAGGCATCAGAAAGCTCAAAACTGTTCTCAGGAAGTGTAATTTCTGTTTCCGTACTGCCGGCATCCGCTTCGGGCTGCTCTTGGGAACAGGCAGTGATAGTAAAGAGAAGACTAAGCAGAATGATTGGGTATAAAAGAGTTTTCATAATTTTTCCAGGTCTTCGATGATGATGGAAGGCGGAGTCATGCTGCCGCCGTAATCAAAAATCAGTTCTAATTGTTCGTTAATAAGCAGAATCTTGTCGCTGTGATTGATAAAGTAGAGCCGCTCTCCGTTTTCCAGGTCTTTCGAATAGGACTCCTGTGTGCGCACTCCAAAACGTATCATAAGATCGTTAATAACCTCTTCATCTCCGGTTAAAAAATGAAATGGCCGGGTGTTCATGTCAAAAGCACTGGCATAATCGCGAAGCACACCGGGTGTGTCGCGGGCAGGATCGAATGTTATAAGTACAAACTGTGTGTCGCCAGGATCATCAATTTCGTTATGAATTTTCCCCACGTTCGCGGTTATAAAGGAACAAATATCAGGGCAGTTTGTATAAATAAAGCCAACAACGAGAGGTGAACCCTGAAAATCGTCGGGAAAATTAACCGCTTCACCATCTTGATTGACAAGTTCATAGCTGACATCACTGTAATCGTCTAATGCAGGTTCAGAGCAGCTGCTGAACGAGAAAATGGAAAATATTATAAGTACGGTTGCTGTTTTAAGGAAAGAATTGTTGTTGATAAACATACATGATATTTGTTGTAGAGAAACTGAAACCTATCTTTATTTTATGAACAGCTTGTGAAATAGAAAGATTGCAAATCAAAAGCTGCTGTTTAAATAATCTTTCATATAAAATTAGGAAATAAAAAGACGAGAAATTCATTTAAAAAAGGGTTGAATAGGACTATTTTAAAGATGTGGCTGAGCAAGGAAAGAAAAATTATTTTTGTAAGTTCGATTTTGTGAGACAAATATTCATAATTGCAGGCATATCACTCTGTTTAATTATTGTAACTAACCAACAGGGTTCGGCACAGGAGAGTACCGGGTATGTCTGGAGCGTTTCATTTGAAGGTAACGAAGAGTACAGTGGTATTGTGCTCTCGGAAATTATTTCAACAAGCAAGCCCAATTTTTTTCAAAAGCTTTTTAAAAAGCTGGATGATTACCAGTTTGTCGAAAATGAGCTCAAACGGGATAGTATTCGCATAACCCGTTTTTATGAGCGAAGAGGCTTTCACAACGCGCAGGTAGATTACCGCGTGGAGGAGAGGGAAAAAGAGTGGAAGAAAGATGTGATTTTTACAATTCAGGAAGGAACTCCCATTCAGATAAGGTCTTCCAATATAACCCTGAACGCGCCCGAGCCGGAAATTGAAAAGATACAGCAGAAAGAGGAGTACATAAGAACGGTAAACAGACATCAGTTTAGGGAAGGACGCAGGCTTGAAATGATTCGCCAGCCAGATGTTGAGGGAGCTTTTCGCCTGGCAATGGAAAATTGTGGCTATGCCTGGCCAGAAGTGGATATCTCGGTAAAAGTGGATTCCGCGGCAAATAAGGCCGACGTAAACATTGAAATTACGCCCAACAGCGCCACATATTTTACCGAGTTTGAAGTTGATGGAGATATTTCTGTTCCCAAACGAATTGTAACCCGACAAACCGATATTAAAACCGGCGATATATACAGCAACGATGAGATTCAGTCTGCCCAGCGATCTCTGTTTAATCATCATCTTTTTCGTTTTGCCACGATTACGCTTCCTGAACAGCCCAAAGACAGCACACTCTCTGCCCTTATTCGAATTCGTGAGTATGAACCGCGAACTGTAGAAGCGTCTGCAGGCGTGGGAAGAGAGGAAATAGTTCGAGGACAGCTCTCATGGCAGCACAGAAACATCAATGGCAGAGGGCATCGGTTTGGTGTAGACAGCAGGGCATCGTTTATTGAACAGCGACTAAGCACGAACTACCTGATTCCCTATACCATCAATGCAAAAAGCTCAAATGTATCCACGATTTTCGGAGTGCACAGGGTCGAACCCTCCTTTGAACTATTTCAGGCAGGTTTTAACAACAGTCTTATCTATCGCTTCGGACGTAGTAAAAACGCCTCAATCTCATATGAGTACTCCTTTAATGAGGAACTTTCGAGGGATGAGGGAATTGAACTTCCTTCATTTTTCTCGAACTATAATGTATCGTCTGTAACATTAAGCGGATACTATAGTGAAGGCTTTTCACGCAATCAGAGGGGCTGGGTCGTTCAGCCGGCAATAGAGCTTTCAGGCATCTTTACAGAAGGCACTTTTACCTTTCAAAAGTTTAATATTGATGTGCGGCGCTATACCCCCATTACATCAACCACAACATTTGCAGCACGAATAAATACAGGAACTATCTTTTATGAGGAGAACGAATCGCTGCCGTCAAACATCCGTTTTTTCAACGGCGGAACGAACTCGGTAAGAGGGTGGAGCCGGCAAACTCTTGGTCCAAAGCTTCCTGTTTTCGATGAAGAAGGAGACTTCAGGGAATTTGTGGCCGTTGGAGGCAGAACATCACTTACATTTAACGCAGAAATTCGACAGGATCTGGACGGACTGATACCCAATTTGGGAATTGCAGCTTTTCTGGACGGCGGACAGGTTTGGCGAAACCTTCAGAGCATTGATGAACGGGTGATTCAATACGGGGCGGGCGGAGGTTTTCGATATCAATCACCGATTGGACCGGTAAGAATTGATATTGCCTATAAATTAAATCCAACGGATGAAGACCTGAACATTTATAACGGCCAGGATTTTGGCTCTCCCACCGACCGTATCGGAATTCATTTTAGCATAGGCCAGGCATTTTAGCATGAACGCATCAGAAGAAAAAAAATCAATCAATCTGAAAAAATGGGCGGCCATTATAATTATACCGCTTATGCTGATTATTGGTGTGCGTTTATTGTTGAAAAGTGACTGGCTGTTTGGCCATCTGCACTCGATGGTTGAGAATCAGACAGATGCGCGCATAAACGGATCGCTGAATATCGACTCGATGAACGGCGATCTTCTGAAGGGATTTACAGTTAATGGAGTGTTGCTTTCTGATGAGCGGGGAGATACGATTGCGCTGGCCGACTCCATTACCATCTCTTACAGCATTCTGTCTCTTATCCGCGAACCGTATACGCTCGATCAGTTATCAGTGACCAATAGCAATCTCTACCTCAGGCAGAGAGAGGATTCTCTTTGGAACATTCAGACCCTTCTGCCGGAGGTCGAGGAATCCGATGAAAACAGGGCTCCGCTGCAGTGGGCGGTCGACTCGCTCCTGGTTAATAACTTGAACATCACGGCAGATTCCAGGCAATTTTTCCCTGATCGCTATGTGTATGTAGATTCCCTGAGCACACAAATTTCTGCCGGAGTAAATGATAATGGGTTTTTTGGTGAAATCAGCGGTCTTGATTTTTCACTTAGGGAAAACCGGCTTCCTGAGCCCATCTCGGTTTATCTGTCAGGAAGCGGTTCAGATCAAACCTATACCCTGGAGTCGCTGGTTCTGAATACGGGGCGAACCATGCTGAAAGGGCAGGCAGAAGTTTCGGATGAAAAAGGCCTGGGTGCTGAGCTGCAATTCTCACCACTCTCAACCCGCGATCTGAACGCATACCTGGACTCTATTAAACTTGAAGAACAGGACCTGCGGATAAAAGTATCTGCGGAGGGGACACTGGAGCGGTTTACAGCCCGGCTCGATGCATCCACAAACGGACTTGAGCGGCTGCAGCTATCTTCAGAAATAAACTTATCCGACGGTTTTTCGATAACGGCAATCAGTGCGGAGCTGGATGGATTTGATGGCGGATTACTGGCAGGAGACTCCGGTTTACCCTCGTTTCGTGAATTTCGGTTTGACGGTAGCGGTGAGCTCATTCCTGAAAGTCCGGAAAGATCTGAGTGGAACTCGTCACTTAGTCTGGCGGACCTGCGCATATCTGGTTATGAACTGGATTACGTCGAGCTATCCCAGCAGCTTAAAGAGGGTTTGCTGGAGATGAATACGGAGCTGACCCATCGGGGCGAAAGTGTTTCTGGCCGATTCGACGGAGCAGCTATATTCAGCGATATTCCGGAGTGGAATGCAGACGTAAATGGGAGCGGCCTGAATCTGGCAAACTGGCTCCAGGATGATGAGTTCGAGAGCGATCTGAATCTGGATCTAAGTGCGACAGGTTCCGGTTTTAGTCTGGAAGATTTTGCTTCTGATGTTGATGTTTCGATCAGCGGCAATCATTTTAATGGTCAAAGTTTTGATGAAGCAACATTCAGCGGCCACATCGACAACGATAATGTGAACGGTTCAGTGGCGTTAAGGATCAATGACAGTGCTTTGGAAACGTCTGTAGTGGCAGAAAACTGGATGGATGAACTACCCCGTTTCAGATTGGACGCTTCTTTAAATGCGTTAAATATGGCTGATATAAATGGCTTTGAAACGTTTCCAACTCATTTAAACGGCACTCTGAATGTTTCGGGAACCGGATCAGCAATTGAAAACCTGGAGTTATTTGCAGACGCCGAACTTGATTCCAGTGTAGTGAATGGGGAGGAAATTGAAAAGCTGAAAGCTGCCATCGAATTAAAGGATCAGTTTTTAACGATTGAGAATGGGGAGCTGGAGAGCCCTATAGCTTCTGCTTCATTTTCAGTGCATCAGCACCTTACGGAACTAACAAACTCTGAAAACAGGGCGCAAATTAGTGCAACGCTAAAAAATCTGCAGCCCCTTGCCCCGCTTTTTGGTTATGAAAGCGTTGAGGCAACAGGAAATGTAGAGGGAAGTTTGGAACGGGGCTCCTCGGGCACGCTGCAATTTGACGGCAGCGTGGATCTGCAAAATGTTGCAGTGGATACTCTTTTTTCATCAGAGATTATTTCAGGACAGTTTGTTTCGGAAATAACCGAAGAACCCGATATAGAATTTTCAGTGAGTTTTGAGAACTCAAATCTTATAGATGTAAACATACAGGACGTGGTTTTTTCCGGCTCATCACGCATCAGCGAAGATGAGACCTCAGGTTCTGTTGCGCTTCTTTTTTCTGACGGGTCCGGTAGTCACCTGAGTCAGGAGGGGCAGTACCGGTTTATTTCTGATTCGCTATCGCTTAAGACTACCGCAATGGAGTTTAAAACGGACCTGAGAACATTAACGCTTAGCAGCCCTTTCGATTTGAGCTATGCTGGCGAAACCGTAAAAATGGATACGCTTCATTTAAGACACAGTGAGGATGAAGCCTTCTTAAAGGTATGGATTACCCGGCTCGACAGCACCCGGCAAATGGGTGGGCTGGATGCAAGAAATCTCAATATTGGAGAGCTCCAGCGAACATTGATGGATGAAAGTTTTATTGAAGGGCATCTTTCCGGACGGGTAGAAATCGAAAACTCTCCGAACGATCTTTGGTTGAAGGGAGAGGGGCATATGAGCAGCCTGGAGTTTCAAAATGGTAAAATGGACTCGGTAAAAGTGATGGCTTCCATTAACAACGAATGGCTTGAGGCTGAATTTGGCTCCTGGCATGAAAACACAATGATCGCCGAGTCGCATCTGAAGGTTCCTTTTTTGCCGGGGGATCCGTTAACGTTCGAAGAGCAATTTTTTGAGCGTAAAGTAGAGGGGTCGTTTAATCTATATTCCACCGAACTGTCGTACTGGTTCTCATTTTTACCTGATGGCGGTCCCGCAGAGACAGGTGGGATGGCTACAATGTACGCCAACCTGGAGGGGGTGGCCGGGCATCCCGAAATTACAGGGGGGCTATCTGTATTTGACGGAATTTTCTCGGGAATTAATATTGACTACCTGGGTGTGGGTTTTAATTATATTCACGACAACGAGACAGTTGACCTGAATGGATCTTTAGTTAAAAATGCGGCCTCTATTCTGAGTTTTGAATCTTCACTGCCTTTTCTTGCGGACTTAAAAAGGGCAGAAATTCTTCTGCCTGCGGATGACGACAGCGTACAGGTGCAGGTGAATACCGAAGAGTTTAATCTTGCTCTTTTTAACAGCTATGTAGACGAAGAGTTAATAAGGGATCTTTCAGGAATTGTAGAAGGTGATGTAAGTGTATTTGGTACGGTTGATAATCTGAAAACCGAGGGGTCTCTGGAAATAACAAAAGGCTCATTTCGGGCTGTTGAACCGGGGATTACGCTTGACCAGCTTAATTCGTCCTTAACATTTCAGCCTGATAAAATCACAGTGGATCAGTTTTCTGTGCGGAGCGGTCCCGGCCGGCTCAGGGGTACCGGATCAGTTCTAATTGAGGATTTAAAACCCGGAGAGCTGGATTTTAATCTCAGTGCGCAGCAGTTCAGAATTGTGAATAACCGGGAAATGAATGCCCTTGTAAATATGGATGGCTCGGTTTCTGGAACCGTGGATAAACCTGAGATAAAAGGAAGCCTTGAATTTATTAACGCTTTACTGAACCTGCAGGATTTTGGCGAGAGTGCGGTTGAAAGCGTATCTCTGGAAGATGAAGAGGATGTGCCCGAAATTGATTTGTATGAGCGTCTTGCCATGGACGTTAATATTCAGTTTGGCACCCAGTTTTTAGTGCGGAACAGCGAGTACCTGGATATGGAAATTGCTCTTGGCGGAGAAATGGATCTGCTTAAGGAGTTCGATGAAGATCTGCAGATGTTTGGTACCCTTGAAGGCCTGCGAGGTTTTGCGCGGCCTCTCGGCAAGAACTTCGAGCTCGATGAGGCTCAAATATCTTTCTCAGGTCCTGTTGACAATCCCGACCTCAATATTCGCACGCTTTACGAGCCGCCGCAGGCTGCCGGTGTGAAAATATTTTATATCATTGAAGGTTCACTGGAAGATCCCGATTTTCGATTCGACAGCGAACCAATTCTTGAGCTGCAGGATATTATTGGGTATACGCTGTTTGGCAAACCATTTTACGAACTGGAGTCGTGGGAGCAGGTTGTGGCAGGAAGTGGAAGCAGCCCTTCAGCATCAGATTATGCAATCGATATACTGCTCGACAGGGTTGAGCTACTTGCTTCACAGCGACTTGGGATTGATGTGGTTCAAATAGACAATACACGATCCGGTTCCAGCAACAGTACCGCGATTAAAACCGGCTGGTATCTAAATGAACGAACATTTTTTGCTATTTTAAATGAAGTAGGCGGTGCGCGTCCAAGCACTCTCTTTATTCTGGAATATATGCTTCGGGAGAATCTTGAGTTGATAATAACCCAGGGCGACGATTCCAGAGAAGGAGTTGATTTAAAGTGGCAACTCGATTATTAATGTTTTGAGCTCGGTATAAACGGTTGCCAGATATGGAAAACAGAACCATTTTAACGAACATGTTTATTGTTGGAGCGATTATTCTGAGTTACGTTCTTTTCTTTCAGACTGGTGAAGAAGATGCTAAAACAAGCATGGTTCCCTGTGCAGAGCCATTAACCATAAAGATGGGAACAGTTGACGACAGATTCCAAATAGATCAGCAGACCCTCGTAAGTGTAATCAGGGAAGTTGCAGAGTTATGGTCATCATCTTTTGGCAAATCTGTGGTAGTGTATAGTGAAAATGCAGAACTGGAAGTAGATCTTGTTTACGCAGAAGAGCAGCAGCTAACAGACAGTGAGCGCCAGTTCAGAGATCGTCTGCAGAGTGAAAGCGTAAGTATAGACGTAATGGAGAGGCAGTTCAACAGCCGGGAAAAAGAGTATGAAGAAGATGTGCGCCGCTATGAAAATGATATGGAACAGCTTCAAATCAGCATCGATCGCCTCAACCAGTGGGTAAATATTCAGAACAGAAACGGCGGGTTTAATGAGGACGAGTTGCGTCAATATGAGTACCGGAAAGCGTCTGTTGATGAAAAATCGGCGGCGCTGGATCAGAAAAAGGCCGAGTTAATGAAGGAGGCTGAAAGTATGAATCGCATGCTTAGCGACTTAAACCGGCGCATCAACAGTAAGAATGAGCTTGTGGATGAGTATAACCGTACATTTACGGGCGAAAGAAAATTTACACAGGGGGCTTACGAGTGGAATGAGACGGGAAAATCGATCCGGGTATTTCAGTTCAGTTCCCTGGACGAGCTCAGGCTGGTGCTAGCCCATGAAGTGGGCCATGCGCTTGGCCTGGATCATGTGGAAAATCCATCTTCTGTTATGTATTACCTTATGGGCAATCAAAAAGAGAACGGCCTTGCATTAACTAACGAAGATATTGAAGCTCTGAAAGTTATTTGCAGCAAAGAGTAGGCCGCAATTTCCTGAAAAGGAGGGACTGAGACAGACTTTTCTGAAATAATTGATATGTTTCTCGAGAGATCCGGACTTGCAAAACCGGTAATCTACTCGATAATTCAGGGCAAGTGCGATATAATCTTCTCTCCTCTTAAAAATTCAATGAAGTTCAAAAAAACCTTATTGAAAATTTTATCCTGCCTGTAAATCATGTGCCAGTGGGTTCGAATGGGATATCCCTTCACGTCAAGTATGGAGATGGTTCCGGCGGCAAGCTCTGTTTTCATACTCAGTTTAGAAATTAGTGATATGCCGATTCCGGCCATAATAGCCTGTTTCACGGCTTCGTTGGTGGCAAGCTCCATGGTTCTTTCGGGGTAAATTCCGGCGGCATTTAACTCTCTCTCCATCACCATTCTTGTACCCGAGCCGCTCTCCCGGTAGATAAACGGTTCATTTTTCAGATCACTTAGCTTCAGATTTTTCTTACCTGATAAAGGATGGTCGGGCGGACACGCAATAACCAGCGGGTTTTCTAAAAATGGTTCCGATTTGATGGAGTCATCAGCGGGGAGCTGGGTTAAAATAGCCAGCTGATACTCATTACCATACAGATGGCTTAATACCTCATCCCGGTTGGTAACTTTCAGACTGATTTTGATGCCGGGATATTTTTTTTGATACGCACCAAGAAGATAGGGCAAGAAATACTTTGCTGTAGAGGCAGCAGACACAGAGAGGGTGCCTTTCAATCCGCCTTTAAACTCCGAGACATATGCCTCGAATGCATCCGTCTGGCTTTTAATAGTTTGCTGTACCCTAAGAAGCTCCTCGCCCGCCTCGGTGAGAAAAAGGGTTTTCCCGCTATATTTTATCAGCGGTGTTCCAACTGAATTTTGCAGCTGCTTAATCTGTATGGAGACTGCCGGCTGGGTCATGTGAAGTGACTCAGCAGCCTTGGTAATGCTTTTTTTGTGCGCAACGGCATCGAAAATCTGTAGCTGATGCAGAGTAAAGTTCATAAATGATCGTTTATGTTCATGATAATTATTATTAATTAAAATATATCAAAAGTTTCAAATAAGTTTATATGCTTAAAACAGCTGCATGGCGATCAAAACCTTATGGAATTTATTTGCAAAGGAGTGAAGCGGGCCGGTGGGCAGATCAAGAAAAATTAATTAAATATGTAATCTGTAATGAGTAAAGAAACACAGGTAGTAACAGTGGCTTACGGTGATGGAATTGGCCCCGAAATTATGGGTGCAACTATTCGTATTCTAAACGAGTCTGGCGCCGGCCTTCGATTTGATGAAATTGAAGTAGGAGAAAAGATCTATAAAAAGGGAATTAAGGCAGGGATTGAGCCCGGCTCTTGGGATGTGATACAGAAGAATAAAATTTTTTTAAAAGCCCCGATTACAACACCGCAGGGTGGAGGTGTGAAAAGTTTAAATGTTACACTGCGAAAGACTCTTGGGTTATTTGCGAATGTTCGCCCGTGTAAATCGTATTCCCCCTATGTTAAAACAAAGCATCCCGATATGGATGTGGTGGTGGTCAGGGAGAATGAAGAGGATACATATGGGGGTATTGAGCACCGCCAGACCTTTGAGGTATATCAATGCCTTAAGCTCATTACCCTGCCCGGTACAGAGCGAATTGTGAGGTATGCTTTTGAGTACGCAAAGGCAAATAACAGGAAAAGAGTCACCTGTTTTACAAAAGACAATATCATGAAAATGACAGACGGACTATTTCATGATGTGTTTAAAGCAGTTTCCGCCGAATATCCGGAAATTGATTCAGATAATATGATTGTGGATATCGGCACAGCGAGGCTGGCAGATCAGCCGGAGAGGTTCGATGTCATCGTTATGCCAAATCTGTACGGGGATATTGTTTCTGATGTAGCTGCCCAGATTTCGGGTTCGGTTGGGCTTGTAGGCTCAGCAAATATCGGAACTGAGTGCGCTATGTTTGAGGCGATTCATGGCTCTGCCCCGGATATTGCAGGGCAGCATATCGCAAATCCCTCCGGGCTTATCCAGGCAGCCGTGATGATGCTGGTACATATTGGAAAACCCGATATTGCAGCTAAAATTCAGAATGCCTGGCTCAGAACGCTGGAAGATGGCATTCACACTCCGGATGTGTTTAGTGAGGAACAATCAAGCCAAAAAGTATCCACAGAGGAGTTTACGGATGCGCTGATCCAGCGAATGGGATCAATGCCCCGAAAACTGCACGTCGTAAGCTACCCCGAAGCACACAAAATGATTACAGCAGAGCTGAAGCTGAGCAGGGGTGAGTTTAAGCCTGCAAATAGGATAAAACGCGAGCTTAAAGGGGTTGATGTATTTGTGTACTGGGAGCCGGACGAGCCCGAAAAACTGGCCAGCCAGCTTAAAGCCGGAGAAACCCGTGAGCTTGCTTTGAGCATGTTTACAAACAGGGGGACAAAAGTATGGCCCAACGGACTGGATGAAACATTTTGCACCGATCACTGGCGATGCCGCTTCTATTCAAAGAACGGCGGAATTTCACAGAACCAACTGATTGAGCTGCTGCAAAACCTCAGCAACAACGGAATTGACATTATAAAAACGGAGAACTTATATGAATTTGACAAGAAAAAAGCCTTTTCGCTCGGTCAGGGGGAATAAATCTCCAACCCGTTCAAAAGAGAAGTTTTTTTTGATCAGTGATTTACCCAATGCAGAGTGGCTCATTACTGAGCTCGAAAGGGAGCTGAATTGCTGGGTTCAGTATGTTCCCCTGGAAGATACTGACCGTCCCGTTGGGTTCGAAAAAAGATCAAAATTCACATATACTGCTTTAGGAACACTCAGAAGATTTGCGGAAAAAGCCAGGGTTTTGAGCGGACTGGATGCAGGATTTGCAATCAGCGGTTATTGTGGCCAGACATCTGCTGCATCCTTTTTAAAAATGCAAACCCGGCACATTCTGTTTTCCGATTTTGAAAAGAAAACTGAAGTCTATGAGTCGGAATGTCTGCCGTTTAGCAGGCAGAGAGCCGACAGGCCTGGCATCAGCTCGGGAGAAACTTCATTCATAGTCAGCAAATCAGAATTACTCTGGAATTTCAGTGGACTTATCAGCAAGCTTAAAAGAAATATGGGAACATTGTGCCCAAAGTGTCATATTCACGGCTGGGCACCTGCCATGAGATCAGAACGTTTTAAGCTCGGGAGTAAAATGGTGGGAGGCGAAGAAGTATGGCTTTGCAAAACCTGTGATTACTCCATCCTAAAACAGCCCGGATAGTTTATTGAGTGCGTGCAGGGATTAAATAGTATTTTACGTAAATATCAGAAATTTTCTTTCAATAAACTTTTCTCCAATCCTGTTCAAAATTCAAGCCGTTTTCAGTAAAAGAAAAAGTAAGATATTCTGCTGAATTGTCAACAGTAAATTCATAACTTTGCTGCTCACCGTTATCCCGGTCAAGTAATATTAATTGATTTATTGGGTCAACGATAAATTTATCGTTGTAATAATTTCCCAGTTCGTCTGAATAGGCATATATTCCAACTAAATCGTTCTCATTATTATCTGGCGAAAACTCAAAAAAAATACAGCATTTTGGGTTCATGTCTGATATGCCATTCACCGTCTCGTCTGTAATTTCCCAAGTTCCTAATAATCCCGAATCATATAAATAGTCTTGAGTTATATCTATATCATCGTCGCATTGAAAAGCCATTAACAGTGGTATAAATATCAGTATTCTTATATACTTCATGATAGATAATATTGATTAAATAGTACTGACAATCAGCTCTCTTTTTTGGATTTAACAGAGATCTTGCTAAATGCAACTCCCAGTAACATCCCAACTAAAATTAATATCAGGGCATAATCTTTAATAAAAGCTGTATTAGTAAGCTCATTTACGATAATCAGGATTATTGTTGTTACTGTTATTCCAACAGCTGGAATGAGATAGTTTTGCATTAATGATCAGATTTATTTTTAAAAATTCATATCAAAAGTACTGTATATGTTCATATTATCCATTCTTTCAGTAATTAATTAATAAACAGATAATGTAGAGAGGCAGTATCACAGATTTGAATCTTGTTGCTATTTACAGAGCGAGAATATTTTTGGTCGGCTCTGCTACCATATGAATTTAAAAGAGATGCAGAATTAACGTATTAAAATCCCTGCCCGTTTTAAGGAGATTTTTCAAGACGAAAAATAAAGTTTCAGCAATTTATTCTCTGTTTAATCGAATTTAACCCTCTGAGTTCAAGTAAGAAGTGCAACACGCCAAAATAGTCCTGAGGGTAAGGTTCATTTACTGGTTCCTCTTAAGTAAAAAATGTACTGTTTTTATGAAGAGAATAGAGCCTTTTCTTCTATAATCAATCCTGCCGATGAAGGGCGGTGTCTTTGTCTGCAGAAATATTAAGATCTTTAATAACGCCTGTTTTCAAGTTATACATCCACCCGTGAACGAATAGCTCGCGGCCCGATGCCCACTCACTCTGCACAAATGGGTTATCACAAACGTGATGAACCTGCTGCTCTACATTTAATTCTGCGAGTAAATTGGCTTTTTCTGCCTCAGTACTGACGGTGGCAAGTTTTTTATGATTTAACTGAGCCAGTTCCCGTATATTATTGAGCCAGCTGTCAATAAGCCCAAGACGCTCGTGGGTAAGCGCAGCCTTGATACCGCCACATCCGTAGTGTCCGCAAACAATAATGTGCTTCACCTTCAGAATTTCAACAGCGTACTGCAAAACAGACTGGCAGTTTAAGTCGGAGTGAAGCACAAGGTTTGCGATATTTCTGTGCACAAAAATATCGCCGGGGTTCTGCTTTACAACCATGGTTTCGGGTACCCTGCTGTCTGAGCACCCAATCCACAAATACTCGGGATGCTGGTCACGGGAGAGTTCATCAAAAAAAGAGGGTTCTTTGGAGTTTACTCTGTCTGCCCAGGTTTTGTTGTAATTCAGTAATATTTCAGGCTTTTTTATAGACATAGCAGCGTTGTTCTGTCTTTTAAGAATAAACTAAATGTACTTTTCACCTCTTACCACACTTACCGTTTGTGTATAAATAATGACGGCGTAGTTTTCGAAATAGTGTTCCGAAATAGATTGTAATATGGCGTCGGCAGAGGATTGACTAACGATGGTCTCAATTTTTACATTTCTTCCCTCCCATTCGCTGGCACGAATTCCCCGAGACCCTTCACCTGTTACATCACTTACGGTAAATCCTTTGGCATTATTTTTTTTAATGATATCGATGATGTCATCTTTTAAAAAGCGTTCAGAAATGATTGTGACATTTTGAAGTTCTACAAGTTCCATAATTACCCTGTGATGAGTACGGTTAAGTAGTAGTATAATGGAATTCCCAATGTTATGTTAAATGGAAATGTTATTCCCAGAGAAGCTGTAAGATAAATAGATGGGCTCGCCTTTGGAAGTGCAATTCGCACAGCGGCAGGAGCAGCGATGTAGGATGCACTTGAAACCATGGTTGCCAGCACTGTGATTCCGGCAGTGCTGAGACCAGCCCAGTATCCGAAAAAGATGGCGGGTATGGCGTGAAGAACAGGGACAAACACCCCAAAAAAGATAATGAATGTACCTACCTTTTTCAGATCCCGGAACCGGCTTGCGGTGGTCATTCCCAGCTCAAGAAGAAATAAAAACAGAGCCCCCTGAAAACCATTTACAAAGAAAGGTTCAATGGGCGTAAATTTATCAGGCCCGGCAATATATCCGATTATTACACCGCCGAGTAAAAGAAAAATACTGCTTCCGGTTACAACTTCATGAAGGGCCTTGCCCAGAGAAGCAACATTTTTACTTACAGCAATGGGTATCATCAAGGCCACAATAATGCCGGGAATTTCGAGCAGGGCCAGAAGTGTAGGCATATAACCTTCGGGCTGCATGCCTTTATCTTCCATAAAGCTGATTGCCACAAGGAAGGTAACCATAGAAACCGATCCGTAGTGGGCTGCCAGACCGGCCGAGTTGCTCATGTCGAGTTTTCTGATATATCGTACAATTGCAAATGCCGTAAGAGGGGTGATAATCCCCAGGGCAAGTGTGGCAACTGCGGGAAGCATAAATTCAGAAAACGTGGTTTTACTCAGTTCAACACCCCCTTTTAATCCAATGGCCAACAGAAGATATATAGAGATAGACTGGTAAAGGGTGCGGGGAAATTCCAGATCGCTTTTTACAAACTTCGATGCAATACCCAGCACAAATGCCAGCACAACCGGTGATGAAAAATTTGAGAGAATCGATTCCATAATTCAGATCCCAAACAGAGTTCGCCCTGGCCAAGCTCCATGTGTAAGCTTTTGGGCATTTACTGTTTTACTCGTTTTTATTTGGTTAAGTAGAGATTTTTAAATTCGTAGGGTCTTTTGAAATGCTCATCGTTGAAGTCATCCATAAAGTAGATGCTTTCTCCGGTAGATTTCATTTCAGGGCCGAGCTCCTTTTTCACTTCCGGAAATTTGTCGAAAGGAAAAACCGGCTCCTTGATTGCCCAGCAGGTCAGTTTTGATTCCAGATCAAAATCCTTCAGTTTTGCCCCAAGCATTACTTTAACACCAATTTTCGCCTCGGGACGCTGCGTGGCTTTTGCCAGAAACGGTATGGTTCGTGTGGTTCTTGGATTCGCCTCAAGCACATAAACGGTTTCGTCCTTTACCGCATATTGAACGTTCAGAAACCCCAGGATCTCCATGCTGGCGGCAATTTTTTGCTGATACTCCTCAATCGTTTTTATCACCTTATCACTCAAGCTGTAAGGCGGCAGTACGGCTGTAGAGTCCCCTGAGTGAACTCCGGCAGGCTCAATATGCTGCATAATACCGGCGATATGGAGCTGGTCTCCATCGTACACAGAGTCAACATCCACCTCAACAGCATTATCAAGATATTTATCGATAAGGAAGTCGTTTTCGGGATGCGTTTCGAGAATCTTTTCTACAAAAGACTTCAGTTCGTCTCGCTTAATGGCTATTCTCATTCCCTGCCCGCCAAGAACATAGCTTGGCCTTATGAGAACCGGATAGCCTATCTGATCTGCAATTTCCAGGGCATCATCAACATTTCTGGCAGTTCCATAGGCCGGGAAGGGGATGTTCAGCCGCTTCAATAGTTTTGAAAATTCTCCCCTGTCTTCAGCAAAATCAATCATTTCGAAGTCGGTTCCAAAAATGTTAATTCCTGCTTCAACAAACTTTTTGCCAAGTTTAAGCGCTGTTTGCCCGCCAACCTGTAAAATCACGCCTTCCGGTTTTTCATGTTCATAAATATCCAGCACCCGCTCCCAGAAAACCGGTTCGAAGTAGAGTTTATCTGCAATATCAAAATCGGTGGAGACCGTTTCGGGGTTGCAGTTTACCATGATCGCTTCATATCCCATCTCCTGAACGGCCAGAACAGCATGCACACATGAGTAATCGAACTCAATTCCCTGGCCAATTCGGTTAGGCCCGCTACCAAGAATCATGATGCTCTTGCGATCGGTAACTTCGCTTTCGTTCTCACTTTCGTACGATGAGTAGTAGTAAGGAGTTTCTGCTGGGAATTCTGCGGCACAGGTATCTACAAGTTTAAAGCTGGGTTTGAGACCCATTTCCATTCTTTTTGTTCGAACCTGCTCTTCGGTAACTTTTTCTCCGCTTTTACTGAGGAGCCAGGCAATTTGCACATCAGAAAAACCGGCTCTTTTCACTTCGTAAAGATCTTCTTGGGTCAGAGATTCCAGCGATTCCCCTTCTGTTCTGTTTTCGAGGCTTACCATGTATCGAATCTGCTGTAAAAACCAGGGGTCTACTTTGGTTATATCGGCAATTTCCTCGACAGATGCCCCAAGTTTAAAGGCGTTTCGGATATGGAGTGTGCGGTCCCAGTAAGGTTTGATTAATCGCTCACGAACGGTTTTTCGGTCCGGATCTGCATAGCCGTCAGCACCCAGGCCAGACCGCCCAATTTCGAGGGACTGCCACGCTTTGTTCAGTGCTTCGGGGAACGTTCGGCCAATGGACATCACCTCTCCCACAGCTTTCATCTGCGTGGTTAGTTCTTCGTCCACATTGGTAAATTTGTCGAAGTTAAACCGCGGGATTTTTACAACCACGTAGTCAATGGAAGGTTCAAAACATGCAGAAGAGACCTGTGTAATGGGGTTTGGAAGCTCATCAAGTGTATAACCAACGGCCAGTTTTGTCGCGATTTTTGCAATCGGATAACCTGTAGCTTTAGAAGCGAGCGCTGATGAGCGGCTTACCCTCGGGTTAATTTCGATAGCTACCAGGCGGTCGCTTCCGGGCTCAATGGCAAACTGAACGTTACAGCCTCCTGCAAACTCGCCAATGGAGCGCATCATTTTTATGGCGGCATCCCGCATCATCTGGTACTGTTTGTCGGTAAGCGTTTGAGTGGGCGCAACGGTTACCGAATCTCCGGTGTGAACGCCCATGGGATCGAGATTTTCAATGGGGCACACAATTACCACGTTGTCGTTATCATCCCTCAACAGTTCCAGCTCAAACTCTTTCCAACCGAAAATACTCTCTTCGATAAGCACCTGGTGAACTGGGCTCATTTCCAGGCCGCGCATCACCTTGCGCTCAAATTCATCTTCTTTCCAGACGATGCCGCCTCCGGTACCGCCCAGTGTAAACGATGGCCGAATTACAATTGGCAAGCCGCCAAGCTCCTCTGTAATTTCTTTTGCATCGAGCATGGAGTTGGCCGTTCTGCTGCGGCACTGCTCAATCCCGATTTTCTCCATCAGGTCGCGGAAAAGCTGGCGGTCTTCAGTGATATCCACGGCATCCATATTAACGCCAATAATTTTTATCCCATGTTCTTTGAAGTATCCCTCGTGCTGCAGATCCCGCGCGAGGTTGAGAGCCGTTTGTCCGCCCATAGTCGGAAGAACCGCATCGGGTTTCTCTTTTTCCACGATCTCTTTGATAGAGTCGGTTGTTAACGGTTTCAGATAAATGGCATCGGCCATCATCGGGTCCGTCATAATTGTGGCCGGATTCGAGTTAATCAGAACAACCTCATATCCCTCTTCCTTTAAAGACCGGCAAGCCTGTGTTCCGGAATAGTCGAATTCGCAGGCCTGGCCAATTACAATGGGGCCAGAGCCTATAATTAAAATCTTATGAATATCGTCGCGACGTGGCATTTGGTATCTGTTTTAATTGATTGAATAAGGTGAATTCGTGATATAGCGGCCGGCTTCTAAACTTTGGCTTCTTTCTGCTGTTTCATCATATCAACAAACTGATCAAAAAGATATGCTGAATCGTGCGGACCAGGTGAAGCTTCCGGGTGGTATTGAACCGACATTCCCGGGAAGGCTTTAAACTTCAGCCCTTCAATAGTGTTATCGTTCAGGTTTATGTGAGTAATCTCAACTTTTGATTTATCAATTTTGTTCTCATCAACAGCAAAGCCATGATTCTGCGTGGTAATCTCCACGAGGCTGGTTTCGGTATTTTTTACGGGCTGATTTGCTCCGCGGTGGCCAACAAACATTTTTCGAACCGGTATCCCCTCTGATAAGGCCATAAGCTGGTGCCCAAGACAAATGCCAAAAAGCGGCTTCCCGGTCTGTTTTGCATAATTAACCATCGGCAGTCCGTACGATGAGGATGCATTGGGATCGCCAGGACCATTGCTGAAGAAAAATCCGTCTGCGTCCCAGGCTTTTACATCATCGATATCAGCTTCGGCAGGAAAAATCCGCAGCGTACAGCCACGCTGTACAAAGTTGTTGATAATGTTTTGCTTAATTCCGTAATCGAATGCGGCTACCCTGAAATCGCCATCAGCGGGAACCGTCTGAGCTTCTGATCGTGTTACTTTTGTTGCAAGCTCCAGGCCCTCCATCGAATCCCAGTTTTTTGCCATGGTTACCAGCTCCTCTTCATCAAGAATTTCTGAGCTTATGACGGCGTTCATCACTCCTTTGGTTCGAATATGGCGCACCAGCATCCGGGTATCTACTCCGCTGATGCCTGTAATATTGTTTCTTTCGAGATACTCCTGCAGGCCCGCATCAGCAATGGGGTTGCTGAACTCTGTAGAAAATGAGCGCACAATAATACCAGAGACCATTACCTTTCGGGCTTCGTCGTCGCGATCCATTGTACCATAGTTACCGATGTGAGGGTAGGTCATCATCATTAACTGGCCGTAGTAACTGGGGTCGGTAAAGATTTCCTGATAGCCGGTCATGCTTGTGTTAAAGCAAAGTTCGCCGCCGGTTGTGCCGATTACTCCCGCAGAAATTCCTCTTACTGTTGTGCCGTCTGAGAGAGCAAGTACTGCGGGTGTGGGTTCTTTTTTATTGGGAATCATGCAGTTTAGTAGTTTCCGGGTGTAAAGTTTAGAAGATAAAGATCAAAAAAAATCCGACTACGGGAACCGGGTCGGATCGGTGGGCAAGAGTGATTCAGTAAAAGAGTCTTTATCTGAAAGATCTTCATCGTAGATTTTTGAAGGTTTCGATAAGGTAAGAAGTTCCCCATTTTATTGAAAGGAAATTTGATCAAAAATTGAGCTACTCCAAAACCTCAAAACGAATGGCCCCCTCTTTCTGCTGTCCGGTTTCGGTATCGGTTATTTGCAGTGTCAGTTCATATAATCCGGGATCCAGATCGGCAGTTTCAATTTCAAGATCCTCAACTACGTTTGTCTCCTCATTTGTAAAATTAAGGGTAAGTATAAATTCTGTTTGATCGTAGAGCAGATTCCCGTCCTCGTCAATGGGGAAAATTCTGTAGGTGAGCTCAAAACGGGAAAACCCGCTGCTCATCCTGGCGAGGTTATAAACCTCCAGGTGAAGATTGAGTGTTTTACCGAACGGTACAATTTGATCATTAGCGACCGTGAAAGTGTATGGAGGTGTTCGGTTGTCTCCATCCTGAAAACCCAAAACCAGATCGGCCAGCTCAAGTGAGTCCTCGTGCTGAACCAGAGGCTCAGGCTGGCGAAACTGCATTTTATTGCGCCCCCTTAACGTCGGCGAAAAAAGCGTGCTATTTACAGACCTCGAGTCGGGGTCCAGGTTTATAAGTTCAACCGACGCCGACTGATTATTTTGCCGGTTATGTCTGGAAATTACGTAGGAACGGGAAACTGGCCCGGTTGCATTTTTTTCAATGACCAGTTCAGGGCTATCCGTTACAGATTTGGATATGGTCCAGTCCTCACTATAGGTTTGCAGGTTGTGATTAAGCTCGTAGTACGGCAGCTGATCCGGTACATTAATACCAAATTGAAGGGAGTCTTCTGCTGTGTTACGCTCCCGGTTTCTGTAATAATCGATCAGCAGCGCTTCCTGCGGTGAACTTTCAATGTATGTGAGAATAGAAGGCCCGTCTTCAGGGTCGATAAACCGGTAATGGTGCACCTGGAACGGTATCTGGGGCAGATCACTCTCAAAAGTGGATTTCTCTATCGGGGCTTCTGTAATTTTTTTATTAACCAGATCGCGGCTTTCGGTGCGGAATTGTAAATCCATTCCCTGGTATGCTTTCAGGCCCTGCTCCAGCACATTGTCTCTTAAATCATTAATGCGCGACTCAAAAAACGGGTCTGTTTGTGCCATCTGCTCGTAATAAATAAGCTGGAGCATAAGCGCCGGAGTAATTCCCGCACGGGTAAAATCAAATTCATCATCTTCGGCGCGTTCCCGCTCGGGGTTAAATGCCCGTTCCGGGATAAAATCTTCCAGGCTTGTCTGTAATGAAAACTGATTGGTATTAACGTCGGTGCCAAAAAGAAAGATAATGGGTTCCTGCTGAGTGGAATGAAGGTTTTCATAAAACCAGATTTCATATTCGGGGTACTGGTGGTAGCTATACATGGCGTCGAGCAGGCGGTTGGTAAGCTCTGCATCACGAAGTTCAATATCTTTGGGCGCGGCTTCCATATCGTCCATTGTAGACGGCTGCTGCAGCTGGTTTTCCAGCCAGGGACGTATATTTGTGCTCTGAAGTGTGAGAATGCCGTTTCGCACTCTGTCCGGCTCACCATATCGAAGATATATAAGGGAACGGTCATCGCTGCCATAAACTGTAGAGCTGTTTTTCCGGAAGCGGGAGGTGGCCTCAGTAATTCGTTTCCAATGTTCTATCAGCCTTTCATTGGTGATTTTTGATGGTGTGGGATCCTTTTGTACCCAATATCCCCTCATGTCGGGCCCAAGCTTGGGCGACCGTTCCTGCCACCACTGATTCCACTGCCTGGAAATGCCATCCCCAACCACCGGCGTAAGCCGGTCAATCTCCTGCTTAATTGCCGCCCGGCTCTGCTGTCCGGTGCCATCTACCAAAGCGCGGTAGTAAAGTGATGTTGCAGTTTCGTAATAAGAGCGTAAATCGTGCTCCGCTACCGTTCGAATAAACTCAAAACCGATACGGCTGTCAACCTCATCCCTGTTCTGGTAGGCACTGTACCAGACATCCAGTGCTTCGGTAATATTTCCCTGATGCAGCTCTTCCTTACCACGCTCAAAAGCTGCCTGAGGCTGGGCATGAGCATAGCCGGCAGGCAATAAAATGATTGCCGATAGTATTAAAAGTATGGTTGATATGATGTTTCTGCCGATCATAGGTTCCAAAATTAATGCTTTATTAAGAAAATACAACTCATGATTTTACCGGGTACATCCTTTTACAGAGATTAAAAAATATCAGAACTGTTCAAAAAGGAAGAGCAAATTTTGTACCTTAAATGTCTGATTGAGACAAACAGCGGGTGTAAATTGTTTCCGTAATAACTTTTTAGCAAAGATCTCTTAATAATATTCACACTATGGCTACCTACAGAGCTCTAACCCGAACATACCGGCCCAGCTCATTCGATGATGTTGTATCGCAGGAGCATGTGAGCAGTACGCTGAAGAACGCGATTGAGCAGAACCGGCTGGCCCACGCCTACATGTTTTGCGGGCCGAGAGGCGTGGGAAAAACAACCATGGCAAGGGTGCTTGCCCGTGCCATCAATCATATTGATGAGAATGTGGACGGTGAAGCACTGAGCCAAACCATGAATGTTGTGGAAATTGATGCCGCATCCAACAATAAGGTAGACGATGTTCACCACCTCAGGGAGATTGTGAGGGTACCGCCACAATCCGGCAAGTACAAGGTTTTTATTATTGATGAGGTTCATATGCTCTCTAAAGCGGCTTTTAATGCGCTGCTAAAAACTCTTGAGGAGCCGCCGCCTCATGCAATTTTTATATTTGCAACTACTGAACCCCATAAAGTACTTCCAACGATTCTCTCTCGCGTACAGCGGTTCGACTTTAAGCGGATTAGTGTTGATGAGATCGTTTTGCGGCTTCGAAGCATATCAGAGAAAGAGAGCATACAAATTGATGATGAGTCTTTGCACACCATAGCCAAAAAGGCAGATGGCGCCTTGAGGGACGCCCTTGGCTTAATGGATCAGGCAATTGCTTTTTGCGGTACGGATATTCATTATGATGAGCTTGTAAAAGCACTAAACGTAATCGGAAACGATGATCTGTTTGAGTTTACCGAGGCAGTAGCTGAACGAAGCCCACAAAAAGGACTTCTCTTTATCGACAGAATTTTGAAAGGCGGTGCCGATATTCAGGAGTTTTTAGTATCGCTTACCCACCATCTGCGAAATCTTTACGTGGCCCGCCAAAGAGAGGGCATGCACCTGATTGAGGCAACCGATGAGACCAGGGACCGCTACATTGCCCAGGCCGGAAAATTTAATGATACAGACCTGATGCGCATGATGCATCTTGTAAGCGAAGCTCAAATAAAAATTAAAGATGTGCAGCAGCCTCGGGTGCACTTTGAAATTCTTGCACTAAAATTGGTTCATATGACCCGTAATACAGAGCTGAAGGAGCTGCTGCAATCAGTGAAAGGGTTAAAAAAAAACGACACGAATAGCGTAAACAGTCAGGAGACCTCAGAAAATAGTGCCGGTCCTCACCTTACATCTGTTATAAATCAAACTTCTGAAGTACACGACTCCCCGGGCCGGAATTACTCCGGGGAAAATGAGTCAGATTCTGCAGAAGCAAACGAAACGGGCAATAAAAACGGGCATTTTTCATATCAGAAAAAAGAGACCCTCAATACGCAGGGTAAGACCGAAGATTCGCAAAGTACTGAAGCGCAATCGGCTGAGCCTTCACCCTCCGGGCCGGTTAAGTCAAACGACTCCGATACAGATGATGATCACATGGAACTGCTGATGGGCAGGCCCAGTTTGAGAACCGCGCAAAAAACGGCTGTAAAAAACAGTGAAGTTACTGAGAAACCAAAGCAGGTCTTGGACGTTAAAGAGAACAGAACGCTTCAGAATCTGGGTGATGTGGAGGAGCACTGGCAGGATGTGCTGGATACTGTACAAAAAAAAGCCTCCAAAACTCTCTATTTACAGCTGGCAGATGTGCAATTAAAAGACCTGAAGGGCACAGAACTTATTTTATCGGTAAATAATCCGTTTGCCGTGAATATTCTGGAATCGAACAGTAAAAAAATAGGCAATGTCTTTAAGGAAGTAACCGGTGCCTATTTGAGGATTAAATGCGTTGTTGAACGTAACGGCGAAGACAAAAGCGCATATTTAAGCCCGTTCGAGAAATTTCAGGAGCTTCAAAAGAAAGATAAAAACCTTAAAACGATCGTGGATCTGTTTGGCGCGGAAATTGAACATATTTAATTCTGTGAACGAACATGCAACGTTTGGGAGCTCTAAACTTGTTTACTAAACAAACCCTAATATAATTGAGTAACGATGAGTGATTTTAACATGGCCGATATGTTCGGTAAAATTTCCGATATGCAGGCAAAGATGAAAGAAGCCCAGGACCAACTCGCTGATGTGGTTGTGGATGCAGAAGCCGGCGGCGGAATGGTAAAGGTAAAGGCAAACGGCAAGCGTCAGGTTATAAGTATCGATCTGGATAAAGACGTGATTGATCCCGAAGATAAAGAGATGCTTGAAGACCTGGTGGTCGCCGGGGTTAATAAAGCCCTTGAAAAAGCTGAAGAAGCAGGGAAAAAGAAGATGCAGGACATGTATAAGGATATCCTTCCAGGCGGCGGAATTCCGGGTATGGACATGAGTAAACTTGGCCTGTAAGATAAAACAAACTCCGGTATCTGGTAATAGATTACCCCCTCCAAGAATTATATAATAGATGCAAATAACCTCCGAAGCCCTCGAAAGGGCGATTGAAGAACTGGCAAGGCTGCCGGGAACGGGGCGAAAATCTGCCCGAAGAATTGCGATTCATCTGCTGAAACAGTCCGAAGAAAGAGTGGTAACACTCGCGGATGCACTGATTCAGCTCAAGAAATCGGTGAGCCGGTGCTCAGTTTGCGGCACAATTACTGATCAGGATCCATGCTCCATCTGCACGAACATGAAACGAAAAAATGGCGTAATCTGCGTTGTTGAAGAGTTTCAGGACGTGGATATTATTGAAAGGACGAATGAATTTCGCGGGCGCTACCATGTGCTGGGAGGCACCATTTCACCGCTTGAAAATATCGGCCCCGATGATATTCGTGTAAAAGAGCTCCTTGAGCGCCTCGCCAGTGAAGACGAACCGGTAGATGAAGTAATACTGGCCCTGAATCCCGATTCTGAGGGTGAGGCAACATCCTACTATGTAAACAAGCTCCTGATGAATTACGACGTGAATGTAACGAGAATTGCCTACGGTATACCCATGGGTACGGAACTTGAATTCATTGATGAAGCCACTCTCAGCCGGGCCTTTGCCAGCCGCACCCCTTTTTAGCTCAATCGCATCAAATAAATAAAACGCTTACACAAACCTGTACTCATGCTACAATATTTAAAAACCACTGCTCTGTTTACTTTCCTGACCACCTTTTTTATGACAGCTATGCTGGTTCAAAACAGTGATGCCCAGAGAAAAGGGTATTGGCAGCAAGCCGTCGACTACACCATGGATATTGACGTGGATGCCGAAAATAATCAGTTCGAAGGCCATCAAATTCTCCGGTACACCAACAATTCAGACGATACTCTGGACAGGGTATTTTATCATCTCTTTTTTAATGCATTTCAGCCCAATAGTATGATGGATAAACGTTCCAGAACCATTGCTGATCCCGACCGCCGAGTGGGAGACAGAATTGTATCTTATGATGAAACGGAGATCGGTTATCAGAATATACACTGGATAACACACAATGGAGAACAGGTTGACTTTTCGGTTGAGGGAACCATTATGGAGGTTAAGCTGAACGAACCCATACAGCCCGGCGAAACAGCTGAGTTTGAGATGGAGTTTGATGCACAGGTTCCGCTGCAAACCCGGCGCTCGGGCAGGGATAACCGGGAGGGCGTGCGGTTTTCTATGTCGCAGTGGTACCCAAAAATTGCAGCTTATGATGACAATGGCTGGTACGCAAATCCCTATATAGGCCGCGAATTTTACGCACCATTTGGTACGTTTGATATTACAATCCATATTGACAGCAGCTATGTTGTTGCCGCCGGTGCTATTCTCGAAAATCCCGAGGAAGTTGGGTTCGGGTATGAAACCGAAGGAATGTCTGTGAATCGTCCCGAAGGTGAAAAACTTACCTGGAAATTTACTGCCGATAATGTACATGACGTAATGTGGGCGGCCGATCCCGACTATGTACAAAAAACAGCACAGGTACCGGGTGGCCCGCTGCTGAGGTTTTTCCACCAGGCAGACACCGTTGCGGTAAATGCAGATGAAAGCCGCCAGGAAGAGCTGCTGAAAAATTGGGAAGAGCTGCCGGGATATACCGTAAATGCCTTTGAATATATGGCGGAAAATTATGGTGAATATCCTTATGAGGAATATATAGTTATACAGGGTGGCGATGGCGGTATGGAGTACACAATGGGAACTTTGATTACCGGAAACCGATCACTGAGCAGCCTTGTGGGTGTAACGGTTCATGAATTAGTGCACGCCTGGTACGAAGGTGCAGTTGGTAATAACGAAGTGTACGATCAGTGGATTGATGAAGGGTTTACCACGTATGTATCTGCTTTTATAATGGATCACCTTTTTGGGGACGGTGAAAGCGACCCGATGACCCGCCGGTATGGAGGGTATTTTCGGGTAGTGGAGGCCGGCCTTGAAGAACCGATGCACATCCACTCCGATCACTATGTAACGAATACGGCCTACGGAATGGCCGCCTACACTAAAGGAGCGATTTTCCTGCACCAGCTGGGATATGTGATTGGCAAAGAGGCTCTCGACAGAACGCTGAACCGGTTTTTTGAGGAGTGGAAATTTAAGCACCCAACAGGCTATGATTTCATAAGAATTGCCGAGCAGGAGAGTGATATTATTCTTGACTGGTACTATGAATATTGGGTAACCACCACCAAAACCATCGATTACGGTATCGAATCTGTTGAGGAGCGGGAAGGACGGTCGGTTGTAACCCTTCAGCGAAACGGCCTGATGCCCATGCCTCTGGATGTGGAAATTGAATATAACGACGGCAGAATCGTTCACCACTACATACCGCTGAGAATAATGTGGGGCGAAAAGGAAAACGAATTTTCTGATGTAGATCGCATCACAGAAGAAGACTGGCCGTGGGTGTTTCCCGTTTATGAGCTGATTTTGGACACTCCGCAGGAAGATATTAAACAAATAGAAATTGATCCTTCCGGACGAATGGCGGATATTGACCGCGATAACAACACATGGATGAATGTAAACGAAATTGAGGAATAGGCGGATGCCTGACCAAAACAGCAAAAATCCGTATGCAGAGGAAGCGCTGAAACGCCACAGCAAGTATGGTGGCAAAGTTGCCATTGAATCTAAAATACCCCTCGAGTCGGAAGAGGATCTAAGTATTGCCTACACCCCCGGTGTGGCTGCACCCTGCCTGGCCATTGCTGAAAATAAAGAGCTGGCATATAAGTATACTTTCAAAAAAAATGCGGTTGCTGTGATAAGCGATGGATCGGCCGTTTTGGGACTGGGTAATATCGGCCCGGAAGCCTCTCTTCCCGTAATGGAGGGGAAAGCCGTTCTTTTTAAAAAGTTTGCCAACGTGGATGCATTCCCTATCGTTCTGGAGAGCCAGGATACAGAGGAGATTATCACCACCATCAAACAGATCGCCCCAACTTTTGGAGGAATTAATCTTGAGGATATTTCAGCCCCCCGGTGTTTTGAGATCGAATCAAGGTTAAAGCAGATCCTGAACATTCCCGTTATGCACGACGACCAGCACGGTACAGCTGTGGTGACCCTGGCTGGAATTATCAACTCCCTGAGAATAACCGGAAGAAAATTTGAGGACTTAAGAATTGTAATAAACGGTGCAGGAGCGGCGGGTAAGGCAATTGTACTCCTGCTGAGAGAAGTTGGCGTTCGAGATATTATAATGTGCGACAGCAAAGGCATTATATTTGACGGGCGTGAAAATCTTACTCCGGTGAAGCAGGAACTCGCCTCGCTTACGAATGAAAATAAATTAGATGGATCTTTGCAGGATGCGGTAAAAAACAGGGACCTCTTTATCGGGGTTTCGGTGCCGGGTGTGCTTACGGCAGAGATGGTTCGGAGCATGAACAGTGATCCGATTATTTTTGCAATGGCTAATCCCACGCCTGAAATTATGCCGGACGAAGCTACCCAAGCCGGCGCAAAAATTGTAGCAACAGGCCGATCCGATTTTCCAAATCAGGTAAATAATGTGCTGGCATTTCCCGGAATTTTCAGGGGTTTGCTTGATGCAAGAGCAGTTAAAATTACAAATGAAATGTACATTGCTGCGGCATACGCTATTGCAGACCGTATCGAAAAACCTGCGCCTGATAAAATTATTCCAAGTGCGTTTGATATCTCCGTTGCCCCAGCCGTGGCAAAGGCTGTCCAGGTATGCTGCGAAGAGAATTGCTAACAGAGTAGCAGTTTCTGAGTTTTACCGGTATTTAATGGGACTGATTCAGGTTACTTCTTAAACATGGTGCTTAGCACAAACCAGATATTCTCTTTTCTCTCCATCAGGCGTCGTTTAAAATAAGGAAACCACATGGTTCCGTAGGGCACATAAATACGTGCGCTGTAACCCTGAGCCACCAACTCTTCCATAGTCTCCTCGCGGAGGCCGTACAGCATCTGAAATTCGAACCGGTCTTTGGGGATTTTGTTCTCCCCGGCATACTGTTTTGTCCAGTTTACCAGTTCATCATCGTGTGTGGCAATGCGCGGGCGGGAAGTTTTAGACAGCAGGGTTGACGCGTACTCTTTAAACGCTTCTCTGATATCAGCCATGTTTTGCAGCGCAATTAGATCGGGTTCTTTGTATGCTCCTTTACAGAGCCGGATATCGGCATCGATTTTTGCAAGATCTTCAATGTCTTCTTTGGTTCTGTGGAGGTAGGCCTGTATCACAATTCCCACGTGGGGCGAATATTTTTGATGAGCTTCTTTAAAAATATCGATGGTTTCCTGGGTATAGGCCGAGCCTTCCATATCTATACGGACAAACGTATTCAGTTTTTTGGCTTCGTCCAGCAGGCGGAAAAGGTTTTTCTTGCAGTAATCAGCGTCGATATCTAGTCCCATCATCGTGAGTTTTACGGAAATCGTGCTCGACAGACCTGCTTTATTAATTTTATTTAGAAGCCCGATATAGGTGTCAACGGTTTCGTCTGCGGTGGATTGGCTGGTAACGTTTTCGCCGAGCAGGTCGAGGGTAACCTTAATCCCTTTTTTATTGATCGCTTTAATTTTAGGTACAGTTTCTTTGAAAGTTTCGGCCGCAACGAAGCGCTTTGCAAACACAAAAGGTAATTTCATAGTTAAGTGGTAAATGATATATAAACTGTTGCAGGAGCAAAGACCGGATATGATCTTTTCAGCAAATTATTGATAAATCCCGAAACCAGTGAAAACGTTCTCCGTAAATGTGGTAACGGAAATAAAAAATTTCCGAGACGTTCATATTTTAACTTTAATTGGAATACAATTCAATGAAAGAACAAGCCAAATTTATTTTAATAGCCGGCATCATTTTTAATGCGGGTCTTTGGTATGCTGCATCTGTTTCGGCCCAGGAAACAGCAGAAGCATACCGGGTAGATGTATTTGAAACATCAGAAAGCCCAATAGTAAATGTGAGGACCTCGGGTGGTTTTGTCGAAATTTTTGGTCATGAACAAAATGAAGTGATTTCAGAAATGTATGTGAGAAAGGGCAGCCGTTATTTAAGCACCTCAGATATCGATCTTTCCGATTTCGAAATCACTATTGAGAAAAACGGAGATGAAGTAACTATAATGGCGATAGCGGAACAAAATAGAGTTCGTTTCTTCTCAACAAATCGCAGGCCTTCTGTTTCTTTTCGGGTTTATGTGCCTTTTAATGCAGTTGCAGCCGGCAGAACAAGCGGGGGCCACGTAATAGCTTCAGAATTAAACAACGGTATTGAACTTCGCACAAGCGGCGGCAATATTACAGCTAATGAAATCACCGGAGAAGTAGCGCTAAGAACCTCTGGCGGAAGAATTGAGCTCAGCGATTTGTCTGGAAATATTGTTGCCAAAACAAGTGGCGGATCTATTGATGTTAATCAGCTTACCGGGGTTGCAGAGTTAAGAACTTCCGGGGGCAATATCGATCTCCGGAATATTTCGGCAAATATTGAGGCCCGAACCAGCGGAGGTGGAATAAGTGCATCATTTGCTGCATTTGATGAGGACATAATTTTGCACACCAGTGGAGGAAATATCAGAATAGAAATTCCGGATAAAGAAAATTTTGATCTCGAACTGCGCGGCCAGCGTGTAAACATCGAGCTTAGAAATTTTTCTGGTGAGGCGGAAAGAAATAACATAAAAGGTTACGTAGGTTCAGGCGGCCCATTGCTTAACGCAAGAACATCCGGAGGGTCGGTATCTGTTGATTACAGGTGAAATCTATCCTCAGAAAACCATAATATTTAAGCACTAAATTAAATTTTAATTAAGACCAGCTACTCTTTTTACTTTATAGGTTTATTTATTATAAATTCCCGTGTCAATGAAAACAATAAAAAATGAGGTTGTATGGGAAATAATGAACCTGGTCACGAAGCTGAAGAGTTTCGCCCAAAAGGTGCTGTAGCATTTTTCATTATCATGATCGTCATGTTTACCGTGATGTGGTTTTCCCTTTATTTTGAACTTTTAGGGAGGGGATAACGATGGATAAATCAGAAAAATTAGCACTCGGATTAAGCGGCGCTTTGCTCATTTTGTTCTTTGGAGCAATAATGTACGCCGGAATTGCAAAAGATATCGAAGTGCCAACGTGTATTACGGATATGGAACCGTTCGAAACAGATACGCTTTTCCAAACCGGGCCAGACACGTACGAACTGCAAATGGTTGCCAGGATGTGGGCGTTTCAGCCTTCAACCGTGCGTCTTCCTGCAGGTTCAACGGTAGATCTTTATGTAACCTCCCAGGATATTATACACGGGTTCAAGGTTGATGATAAAAATATTAACCTGATGGCCGTTCCCGGAGCGATTAACTATATGCAGGTTACATTTGATGAGCCCGGTGAATACTTCTTTGCCTGCCACGAATTCTGCGGGGCCGCACACCACACCATGGCCGGGCGTTTTGTAATCGAGGAAGAGGGCGAACCGCTATCGGAAAATATTATGGAGGGAAAGTAATATGAATGATGCAGGTACATTCCGATTTTCTAAGTCCGTTAAAAATCTGAACTCTGTACTCATTATTATTCCCATGGTGCTCCTTTTTATCGGAGTTTACGGTGGGTTGATGCAGACACTATTCCGTGCAGGTATTATTCAAAGTGACCCGTTCATGGGCGGTGATTACTACAAAGGGCTCACCATACACGGTGTTTTAAATGCAATTGTATTTACTACGTTTTTTGCTGTGGCTCTTGGCAATGCTCTCATCCCGTATTCCCTGAAAATGAAACTCAACTCTAAAGTAGCCTGGACTTCAGGAATTCTGATGCTTGTTGGGTCGATACTTGCCGGGGTAATTATGCTGATGGGAGAGGCTACCGTTCTCTACACCTTTTATCCGCCACTGAAAGCTCACCCGCTTTTCTATATAGGGCTAACTTTGCTTGTTGTGGGCTCCTGGGTAGCGTTTTTCAACTGGATACCCATGTATTTAAAGTGGAGAAGAGAAAATAAAGGAGAAAAAACGCCGCTCGCCGTAGTAGGTATGTTTACTACGTTTATCATTTGGCTGATCGCGACGATTTCAGTAGCGGTGGAAATTCTCTTTTTGCTGCTGCCCTGGTCGCTCGGCCTTGTTGATGAAGTAAACGTAATGCTTGCCAGAACGCTGTTCTGGTTTTTTGGGCACCCGCTGGTATATTTTTGGCTGCTGCCGGCTTACGTGATGTATTATTCGTTCTTGTCAAAACTTGCCGACGGACGTTTGTACTCTGATATGGCTGCCAGACTGGTGTTTATGCTGTTTGTGGTATTTTCGGTCCCTGTTGGAACTCATCACCAGTATATGGATCCCGCTATTGGATCGCAGTGGAAGCTCATACACGGAATATTTACTTTTGCAGTGGCTCTGCCAAGTTTGATCACTGCATTTACTATTGCAGCCTCTCTTGAATATGCGGGTAGAAAGCGTGGCGGTAAAGGACTTTTTGGGTGGATGTTCAAACTCCCCTATTTCGAAAAGGATAAATGGTTCTTCTCTTACCTGATAGCAGGTTTGGTTATCTTTATCTTTGGTGGAATCAGTGGTATCGTTAACGCATCCTACCAGATGAATACGGTTGTACATAATACCGCATGGGTTCCCGGACACTTCCATCTCACTGTAGCCGGTCCGGTTTTACTTGCATTCCTTGGCGGTAGTATGTATTTGATAAGTCAATTCATGGGTAAAGACGTAAAAATGAAAGGCTGGACTCTTTCCGTACCCTATATTTATACCATTGGTGTATCGATCTTTTCCTGGGGTATGATGCGTGGCGGCCTTATCGGAATGCCCCGAAGAACAAACACGGGTGCTTCGTATGCGAACCCGGAAAGCGTTCTTTATCAGCCCGACTGGATGCCCTATATCGATATCAGCGTTATTGGGGGTGTAATTATGTTCATTGCGATCGTGATATATATCGTTACCTTTTTCGCAACAGTATTCTCTAAAAGTACGGTTGAAGAACCCGAAGCTAATGTTACGTTCCCGATTTCTGTCCCTATGCACAATGAACCGGCGCTTTGGCTCAGAAACTTTAAGCCGTACATCATTATTGCTTTAATCTTAATTGTACTTTCATATACACCTGTTATTTATGATGTGTTACAGTCAACGTACGGAGGCTCACTGCCATTTTCACCGGATAGCCCGGTTCCACTTCGTTGATATTTAAGGAATACAGATATGCAGGCATAATGTATGTTTACAAGCAGTAATTATTACACCTCTTTTGGCAGTATTGTCGCAGCTTTAGCTTTGATATTTTTAGCTACTGGCTGCGACAGGCTTGCCGTGGAGGATACATTTACCGAAGATTACACACTCACAAACCAATTTGGTGAACAGGTTTCTCTCCCCGGTGACTATAGCGGAAAGGTTCTGATAGTGGGATATGTATACACGAACTGTCCCGATATCTGTCCTATGATTACATATAACATGCGGGATTTACAGAGAGAATTTCCAGGTGAGGAAGATTTTCACCTGATCAGTATATCATTTGACCCGGAAAGAGACAGCCCCGAAGTATTACATTCCTACGCTGAAAGCTACAATATCGATCAGGGAAACTGGTCGATGCTTACCGGCGACTCAAAGGAAGTGAATGAGGTACTGGATAAACTTGGCATTGCAACCGTGAAAACTCCCACCCGGTTTACCGAGGATAACAAGGCAGTTTATTTTATAGACCATACTGATAAAGTATCTTTAATTGATAAAAAAGGTCAGGTCAGAAATCATTATCTTGGTAGCGAATTGGATACGGAAACCGTAATCGAAGACATTAAAACACTTTTAACAGAATAATCCGGTTCTATATGAATGGTTGGGCATTATCAACTGTTTATAGACAAGAATTGGATCCAAAAAACATAAAACAGAAAAATGAAAAAGTACTTATTTAGTTCACTATTATTCGCACTTGCCATTGGCCTCGTTGCCTGTGGCGGTGAGCAGCAATCATCAGAACAAACAATGGAGTCTGAGTCATCAGAAGAGACGATGGCTGAAGATGATGGTGTAAGAACCATCGAATTAATCGGCACAGACGACATGAAGTTTGTAATCGAAGAAGAGACAGAAGGAGTTATAACAGCAGGGCCATCCGGACAAAATCTTTTGGTTGAGTCTATTGAAGCAGCACCCGGTGAAGAGCTTAGAATTACGCTTACAACCGTGAGTAACCTGCCTCCAACGGCTATGTCGCATAACTTTGCGCTTCTTGAAATGGATGCCGATGCCGATGCATTTGCAAGAGCTTCAATCACCGCGCGAGATAATGAATATATTTCTCCGGATTTTGAAGATCAGGTAATCGTTCACACTGCAATGCTGGGCGCAGACGAAAGTGATACCATTACATTTACTGCACCGGAAGAGCCTGGAGAGTATACATTCGTATGTACGTTCCCAGGTCACTATGCAGGCGGAATGGTTGGAACTCTGATTGTTCAATAAACAGAACAACATATTTTAGCTATGAAAAAGGCTGTGTAACAAAGATTACACAGCCTTTTTTTTGGCCATCACTTCTCTCTTAATCTTATTTAAAAGTTACGTAAACAGGTGATTGCCTGTCTGCGGCTTGTTCTGCGGCCTTTTCAAATGTACTTTTAATGATTGCTTCTTCAGAGTTTTTAGCCAGTTCTAATGTATTGCCTTCACTGTTCAGATCGGCACTTGCGGATGCACAGGTTACCGTAATTTCCATGGGTGAATACAAACTAAAGGTGATCATTTGAGCGACTAAGTTTAAAAAACTGTGTCGGGTTTCAACTCTTGCAACTCCATTGGTACAGTGCTGTTCAGCGTTGATGATGTCGGGCGGTACCAGCCCTGCAATAAAAGATGTAGCCCATGCCTGTTGATAAACTTCATTCGACGCTTCCAGTCCCGTTGTAATTTGAGCGTGATAGCATCCTGTTAATGTCAACGGAATAAAAAGTAAAAGAAGCCAAGTGTATTTTTTCATATCAGTATGATTTGGTTAACGTTCAGTTTAATAAGCGCAAATTTAGTCGTAAATCTATCATAATGTGCAAAAACATTTTCTATTTACTCCTGCTTTGGCTTAACAGTGGTTACTGTATTTTCAAGTATATTTAAAAAAATGATAAAACTTCTCTTTTATGAACGAAATGGAAATTATTGAAGTCGACCTTAAACATCCCGATCACTCATCTGCAGTGCTTCAGATCACCAACAGATATGCCAAAGATCCTATGGGTGACGAGAAACCCCTGCCGGAAACCACCAAAGCAGATTTGATTAAGAAACTGATGTCGTTTGATCCGTATCTTGGCATACTGGCATTTGTAGACGGTGAGGCTGCCGGGCTTGCTAATTGCTTCTATGGTTTTTCAACGTTTAAAGCCGCCAGGCTTATAAATATTCATGATCTGGCAGTGCTGCCAAAATACCGGAGCATGGGAATTGGACAAGCGTTAATTGGGTCGGTAGTAAAAAGGGCTCGTGAAGAGAACTGCTGCAAAGTTACCCTTGAAGTGAGGGAAGATAACCGGGCACGCAATCTATATGAGAGAGAAGGGTTTAGTTATGGAAAACCAACGATGTACTTTATGACAAAGGAACTCTGAATACAGCTTTATTCTTTTTGATTGATAATGCTTTCAAGATTTCGGTCTAAATTTTGAATCACATCGATTATAGTTTCTACAGATTGAATAAAAAACTCTTCATTAATACTCTCATAAACATCCGTTGGCTGATGGTAATGTTCGTGGTCTTCGACTCCAAAATAGATAAACGGTATTCCCTGCAGATGAAAAGGACCGTGATCGGAGGCCAGAGTCCAGTTTTGGCTCCAGTCATCAGAGTCGTAGCCGAATAACACATCAATAGCTGCATCGTTCGTGGCTTCTTCAATCAAAGGCTTTAAAAAGGGATAGTGAAACGTCCCAACCGCATAAAGTTCATTTTCGAAGTTGGTACTGATCATGTCCATATTAACATTCAGCGCTATTTGATCCTGTGGGATCGATGGAGATTCTATAAAATAGTAGGCTCCAGCAAGTCCCTGCTCTTCTGCATCAAAGGCGATAAAAAGAAGATTGCTTTCGGGTTTTTGGTTTGAGAAATACTCAGCAATGGCGAGCAGACCCGCTGTACCCGATGCATTATCGTCAGCTCCGTTGTAAATATCCTCCCCGCGCATACCAAGATGATCGTAATGAGCCGTGATGACAATAAACTTTTCGCTGTCGGACGAACCTTCAATCATGCCTATAAGGTTGACGGCATTTTCAAATTCTTCACCGGAACGGGTGTTGACATGCTCAAAATTCTGCTCGTAGGAATCGCCTAATGGCAGCAGGCCAAGCGATGTAAATCGGTTTGTTATAAATTCCTGAGCAAGCCTGTTCCCTTTAGTCCCCGTTTTTCGGCCTTCAAGCTCGTCAGAGGAGAGATATTTAATATCTGAAAGTAGTTGTTCAGCGTTAACCTGCTCAGTTTCAGGCTGAGCCGGCAGGTCCGAGTCGGTACATCCCAGAAATGTAATACCGATTAAAAGGGAGTAAAATATCGGGAAAAGGATTTTGCGAAGTATCATGTGGCAGTAAAAGTCGGTTAAATTTCAGGCAACTAAAGTACATGAAATTTCTATGACTTAAAATTAAGGATAAGTACAAAACTAAATAATCCTCGTCTGCTGGTGAAGCAAAAAAGCCGTCTGACCCGAAAGATCAGACGGCATTTATTAAATCATGCTGTTACCGGGGCCGGTACCCTTAGTAACTGAGAGCTGCCTGTGCTGCTGCGAGCCTGGCTACCGGTACCCTGAATGGCGAGCAGGAAACGTAGTTGAGTCCTTGCTCATAGCAGAAAGACACACTGCGGGGTTCGCCTCCATGCTCTCCGCAAATACCGATTTTCAGATCGGGTTTTTGCTTTCTTCCTTTTTGGGTAGCGAGCTCAACCAGCTGGCCTACACCCTCAATATCCAGAACCTGGAACGGATCTTGCTGAAGAATGCCGTCCCGCAGATAGTCTCCGAGGAATTTACCGGCATCGTCGCGGCTGTAACCAAACGTCATTTGAGTAAGATCGTTAGTTCCAAAAGAGAAGAATTCAGCATCTTTCGCTATTTGATCGGCGACAAGAGCAGCTCTGGGAATTTCGATCATCGTTCCAACCAGGTATTCCACTGAGTCGTCAGTCTCCTCAAATACAGTAGCAGCCGTTTCGTCAATTACCCATTTCTGAGCCCGGAACTCTTGCGGAGTACCCACCAGCGGAATCATGATTTCGGGCACAATAGCAATACCTTCGTGTTTCAGCTCTATTGCAGCTTCCAGAATAGCCCTCGTTTGCATGGCTGTAATTTCCGGATAGGTTATTCCAAGGCGGCAACCGCGATGTCCCAGCATTGGGTTAAACTCGCGAAGTGCACGAACCGTTTGGGCAAATATGATAGGCTTAATACCCAAATCCTTTGCAACCTGTTCGATCTCATCTTTGTCTTCAGGTAAAAACTCATGAAGTGGCGGGTCGAGCAGACGAATGGTTACCGGAAAGCCTTCCATGGCTTTAAAAATTTCTTTAAAGTCATTTTTCTGATAGGGCAGCAGTTCTGCAAGTGCATCTTTCCGGTCTTCAATGGTATTTGATACAATCATTTTTCGTATTGCACGGACTCTCTCTTCCCCAAAAAACATGTGTTCTGTGCGGCAAAGACCAATTCCCTCAGCTCCAAAGTCTCTTGCCCTGGCCGCATCAGCCGGAGAGTCTGCATTGGTTCTTACATTCATGTCCCTGAACTGGTCCACCCAGGTCATAAATTTCTCATAGTCATCATCAAGCTCGGGTTTTACAACTTCTTTTTGACCGTTAATTACGGTTCCGCGTGCACCATCAATGGAAATCCAATCGCCTTCGTGTATGGTAACTTTACCATTGGTAAAAGAGCGGTCTTCATAATCAATAATGATGTCGCCACAACCCGCAACGCAGGGTTTCCCCCATCCGCGGGCAACAACGGCAGCGTGGCTTGTCATTCCTCCCCTGGATGTTAAAATCCCTTCAGCCGCCGACATACCACCCACATCTTCAGGGCTGGTTTCAATACGGACCAGAATGACAGGGTCGCCGGAGGCGTGTGCTTCTTCTGCATCTTCAGAAAAGAAAACCACTTTGCCTACGGCCGCTCCGGGGGATGCGGGCAGTCCCACACCAAGGACCGATTTGGGGTCAACAGAGTTGTTGTCGATCTGCGGGTGGAGCAACTGATCGAGGTGAGTGGGTTCAACATGATTTTTAACAGCCTGCTTGGTTGAAATCAGCCCCTCCTCAACCATATCGGTAGCGATTTTGATAGCAGCATGTCCCGTTCGTTTACCGCTGCGGGTTTGAAGGATATATAGAGTTCCTTTTTGAATGGTAAACTCAATATCCTGCATATTTCCATAATGCTTTTCAAGGGTAAGTCCCCAGTCACTCAACTCTTTATAGTCTTCCGGCATCAGGTCTTTGAGCTCAATAATGTCTTTGGGGGTTCTTATACCTGCTACAACATCTTCACCCTGCGCATTAATGAGAAATTCACCATACAGCTTGTTTTCTCCGGTTGACGGGTTTCGGGTAAAACAGACACCGGTGGCAGAATCATCTCCCATGTTTCCATAAACCATTGCCTGCACATTAACGGCTGTTCCCAGCAGACCGGTAATGTGATTTATACGCCGGTATTTTTCGGCTCTGTCGCTGTTCCACGATTTAAACACCGCGTTGATAGCCCACTCTAACTGCTCGTATGGATCTTTTGGAAACATATAGCCTGTTCCTTTGCGGTAAACGGCTTTGTATCTGTTAACCAGCTCTTTTAAATCTTTGGTGGTAAGCTCGGTATCCTCTTCAACGCCTTTGTCATTTTTAAGATTTTCCAGGGCATCCTCAAACTCTTCATGGGGGATTCCCATTACAACGTTGCCAAACATATCGATGAAGCGCCGATAGCTGTCGTAAGCAAAGCGCTCGTTATTGGTGTGTTTGGCGAGAGCATCAACGGTATCATCGCTGATACCTAAATTGAGAACGGTATCCATCATCCCGGGCATTGAAACGGCCGCGCCGGATCGTACTGATAGCAGCAGGGGGTGTTCGGTGTCACCCAGCTTTGTTCCCATTATTTTTTCTATATGGTGCACCCCCTCTATCATCTGCTTCTTTAGGGTGTGAGGCCACTCACTGTTTGTTGAGTAGTAGTGGCAGGCCTCGGTAGAAATGGTAAATCCGGCCGGCACAGGCAGTCCGATTGTAGACATTTCCGCAAGATTTGCCCCCTTTCCGCCTAACAGTTCTTTCATTGACCGGTCACCATCGGCAGTACCGCCGCCGAATGTGTAAACTTGTTTCCTTCTCATTCTATAGCTCCGTTTTATTAAATTAGATAAATTTGTCTTAATATCTCTTTTAATATAATTAACATATTTGTGAAACGGAATGGTAGTTCCAAAATGTAAAAACTTCTTTTTTTTTACTAAACAGGTATGCTGGAGGTAGTCAGATGGAAAGAGAAAACCGACCTTAGTAATTACAGAACGCAGGTCGGTATCAGAATCAATGAGTAAGCGGTAAAGTTTAGTGTATGTTGCCCATTAACTTTCTTATGGGTTTGCTGAACAGGAGCAGTAAAAGGCCACCGCCAACGGTTGTCATAACGATAAGCCAGAAAAGGTCTGGCAGCAGCGATGGATCTGCCTGAATAGCCTGATCATCAAATTGACCGGCAATACGGCCTGCGATCAGGTTACCAAAAGCGATACTCATAAACCAGATTCCCATCATCTGGCCAACCAGTTTTTTAGGTGAAAGCTTCGTTACGGCACTGAGACCCACAGGGCTCAGGCACAATTCACCGGTTGTATGCAGCAGGTAGGTCATAATCAGCCAGGTGGGAAGTACCTGATTTCCTCCAACCACGTAGTATGAGGCGAACATCATTACTAAAAATCCAAATCCGAGAAAAATCATGCCAAGAGCAAATTTAACAGGAGTAGATGGCTCCAGGTTTTTCTTTGCCAGCCAAACCCATAACCAGCCAAAAAACGGTGCCAGTGTAATGATAAATATTGGATTAATAGACTGCAGCCAGCTTGCCGGCATTTCCCAGCCAAAAAGAAAGCGATCGGTGTAGCGTTCAGCGAAAAGGTTCAGGGAAGAACCGGCCTGTTCAAATCCTGACCAAAATATGGCCGAAAAAACGAAAAGAGCGGCTATTACGCCAATTTTTTTCTTTTCATCATCCGTTAGATTCTCGACCATGTATACATATATAAAGTAAGCTACCACCAAAAAGAATATTATAATTCCGGATGCGTCAGCGATTGCTACCGGATTGATCTGTATAAAGCCATAACTTACGGCGGCAAATAAAGCCACGAACAGCGCCCCGGTTAACCAGAGTCCTATGCGAATTTTAGAAAAAAGAGCCTCTTGCTTTTCGGGATTATCGGGCTTTTCCGGTGCTGCTCCAACGTCTCCCAAATACTTCTCTGTCATTTTATACTGAATAAGCCCAAGAAGCATTCCCACGCCTGCTGCGCCAAATCCGTAGTGCCAGTTAATACCCTCTCCAAGGTAACCAGTGACCAGCGGGGCAATAAAAGCACCGATATTTATTCCCATATAGAAAATTGAGAAGCCGGCATCTCTTCTTGCCTGCTCGTTATCACCATAAAGCCCGCCAACAATACTGCTTATGTTTGGTTTTAACAGGCCGGTACCAATTACAATAAGAATGAGTCCGAGATAAAACGTAGTATTTCCGGGAATGGCCATGCTGAAGTGGCCAAGTGTAATAATGATGCCACCGTACCAAATCGCATTTCTAAGTCCGAAAAACTTATCAGCAAGCCAGCCGCCCGGCAGGGCCAGCAGGTATACAAACATAGTGTAGAGACCGTAGATAGCAGTGGCGGTTTTATCGTCGAGTCCAAGGCCGCCTCTGTTAATGGCATCTACCATAAAAAGCACCAGAATTGCGCGCATGCCATAGTAGCTGAAGCGCTCCCACATTTCGGTAAAGAAGAGAGTGGCAAGTCCCCTGGGATGCCCGAAAAATGAGTGGCTGTATTGTTCAGTACCGTTCAGTTCGTCAGGTTGCTTCATTCTTTATATCTGGTTTCGGGTAGGGTTAAACAATACAGATAATAATAATTGGTGAAGCTGCAAGCAACCGCTGCACAACAAGAAACTTTGAACAGAGCGGAAAAGTAGAATTCTGTTACTGTTTCAACTTGCTGATGGTAACCCGAACACCACGCTCTTCAAGTTTCTGAACTATTTCCTCAGATATACCCTCATCAGTAATAATATGCTGAACTTCATCGAGGGTACATATTCTGCTGAAGCCTCTTTTCCCGAACTTCGAGCTGTCTGCTAGAATTACGGTATACTGGGCAACATCAATAAACTTTTGATTGAGACTGGCTTCCATCAAATTTGTTGTAGTTAACCCAAAATCCAGATCAATACCATCAGCACCGAGGAAAAGAACCCCACATGTTATATCATTGAGAAATTGTTCTGCATATGGACCAACCACCGAGTTGGAACTTGAGCGAAGCTGTCCGCCCAGCTGGGATATTTCCACATTCTCTTTACCGGAGAGTTCCAGGGATACATTAATGGCCGAAGTTATGATGTTAAGACGTCTGTTTGGTTGAATTATCTGGGCCAGTGCTAAAATTGTTGTTCCGGATGCAAGAATTATGGAGTCATTCTCTCCAATCAATTTTACGGCTTCCCTGGCAATGGCTTCTTTTTCCTCAGCTTTAATCTTCACCTTTACCTCAATATGGCGGTCGCTGGTATAGGGATTTGAGCGTGTAGCCCCGCCGTGTGTGCGGAAGAGTAGATTTTTATCCTCAAGCGCTCTTAAATCTTTGCGGATGGTAACTTCCGAAACGGAAAGTTCTGAGCTCAATTTTTGAACTGTTACCTTTCCACTCTCTTTCAATTTGTTTAAAATTCTTTCGTGACGTTCTGAAATATTCATAAATCATCAGGTTTGTTCCATAAAAGATAGATTTCTGTATGGAATAACGCAAAACTCACATAAACGAAATAAATCGAAATATATATTGAATTTACCAATCGGTCTGTTAAAAGTGGGTATTGATCCAATCTAGCTAGATAGGATGTGGAAGGGCTTTTAAATTTATTTTTGTGTTTCAGTCGAAATTAATTATCATACAAGTGAAACAAAACAAAACTCATTCGAAACATAAAAGGTGCTATTATGAAAAGAGAAGAATCATTGAAAAAAATAAACAGCGGGAGTGGTAGTGAATGGGATTTGATTATCGTGGGAGGGGGCGCGAGCGGCCTTGGGGTAGCACTTGATGCTGTAAGCCGCGGCTACAGGGCACTAGTATTGGAACAGTCTGATTTTTCAAAGGGAACATCCAGCAGAAGCACCAAACTGGTTCATGGAGGCGTCCGCTATCTCGCACAGGGGAATATCGATTTGGTGCGTGAAGCGTTGAGAGAGCGGGGCCTTCTCCAAAAAAATGCGCCACATCTCGTCCAAAACGAAATATTTGTGATACCGAACTACAGCTGGTGGGATAAATTTTTCTATACCGTTGGCCTTAAGGTATACGATTTACTTTCGGGCAAGTTAAGTTTGGGAAAATCCAGAGGCATTTCTAAAAAAGAAGCCGTATCAAGAATTTCCACAATTAAGCAAGACGGCTTAAAAGGAGGGGTTATTTATCATGACGGACAGTTTGATGATTCCAGACTTTCTGTTAATGTGGCGCAAACCATTTCTGAGCAGGGAGGAGGTGTGCTGAACTACTTTGAAGTGACAGGCCTCATCAAAGAAAGTGGTAAGGTGGCGGGAGTACAGGCCTTGGATAACGAAACAGGAAAGGAGTATTCGATCAAAGGCAAAGCGGTTATCAACGCCACAGGTGTTTTTGTAGACGAAATTTTATCGATGGATAAACCCGGGCATAAAAATATCGTAAGGCCCAGCCAGGGCGTTCATCTTGTATTCGACCGTGAATTCCTGCCGGGTAATGACGCTATTATGATTCCAAAAACTGATGACGGACGCGTATTGTTTGCCGTGCCGTGGCATAACAAAGTAGTTGTAGGAACAACCGATACTCCGCTGGACGAACACAGCCTGGAGCCCACGGCACTGGAAGAAGAAATTGAGTTTATTCTTAAAACAGCAGATAAATATCTCACCAAAAAGCCAGTCAGGACAGATGTGAAGAGCGTGTTTGCAGGATTGCGGCCTCTGGCGGCACCGCAGGGTGATTCGCAAAAAACGAAAGAGATTTCAAGAAGCCATAAAGTAATGGTTTCAGGCTCCGGCCTTATCACGATTACAGGTGGTAAATGGACCACTTTTAGAAAAATGGGAGAAGATACCGTTGATAAGGCGATTTCTGTTGCTAAATTGAAAAAGGTAAAAAGCGCTTCCGAAACACTGGCAGTTCACGGAGCCGACGCGGATGTTGATTTCAGTGATCCGCTCTACTTTTATGGATCTGATCTGGATGAAATTAAAGAGCTGATGAATGATAATCCTGACTTGAAAGAAAAACTTCACGACGATTACAAACACGTGAAAGCCGAAGTTGCATGGGCGGTAAGGAATGAAATGGCCCGCAACGTGGAAGATTTCCTGGCACGAAGGATCCGCATGCTGTTTCTTGACGCAAGGGCTGCTATCGACATGGCACCCGCAGTAGCAGAACTAATGAGTAAAGAGCTTGACAAAGACTCCAAATGGGCTGAAAATCAGGTTGATTCATTCACTGAGCTGGCAAACCGCTACTTGCTTGAAAAATATGAACTGCAAATTACATAACCACTACAAAAACCATTAATCAAACAAATTGTACCTATGGAAAAATATATCTTAGCACTTGATCAGGGAACAACAAGCTCAAGGGCAATGCTGTTCGACAAAAACGGCACTATTGTTTCAGTTGCCCAGAAAGAGTTTCGGCAGATCTATCCTAAAGCAGGGTGGGTTGAGCACGATGCCCAGGAGATATGGTCGACCCAGGCAGGAGTTTCGGCAGAAGCTGTGGCATCAGCCGGCGTAAATGGGAAATCGATTGCCGGAATAGGAATAACCAACCAGCGGGAAACAACCGTAATCTGGGACAGAAAAACAGGAAAACCCGTTTATAACGCCATTGTCTGGCAGGACAGACGTACTTCAGACTATTGCGATCAGTTAAAAGCGGAGGGCCATGCCGAAATGATTCAGGACAAAACCGGACTGGTGCTGGATGCCTATTTTTCGGGTACAAAAGTGAAATGGATTCTGGATAATGTTGAAGGAGCAAGAGAAAGAGCAGAGAATGGAGAGCTGGCGTTTGGTACGATAGATTCCTGGCTTATATGGAACTTTACACAGGGAGAAATTCATATTACCGACGTTACAAACGCTTCAAGAACACTGCTATTTAATATCAACGAGATGGACTGGGACGATGAGATTCTGGAGCTGATGAACATTCCAAAGAGTCTTCTTCCTGAAGTGAAGCAGTCCAGCGAGATTTACGGACACACAAAAACCACGCTTTTTGCAAGTAAAGTACCCATAGCGGGAATAGCAGGAGACCAGCAGGCAGCACTATTCGGGCAGATGTGTACCGAAAAAGGGATGGTGAAAAATACCTATGGCACCGGCTGCTTTATGCTGATGAATATCGGCGACAAGCCAATCAAATCAGAAAACAATCTTCTTACAACCGTAGCCTGGAAAGTAAATGGAAAAACTCAATACGCACTCGAGGGTTCCGTATTTATTGCAGGGGCTGTGGTTCAGTGGCTGCGCGATGAGATGAGCATTATTCAGGAGGCTAAAGACATTGAGTACTTTGCCAATAAAGTAGAAGATTCTGATGGCGTTTACCTCGTGCCGGCATTTGCCGGTTTGGGTGCACCACACTGGAATCAACATGCCAGAGGTACCTTGGTAGGAATTACAAGAGGTACAAACCGGGCCCATTTGGCACGTGCAGCACAGGAGTCCATAGCCTACCAGGTTACAGATCTGTTAACCGCTATGAATGCCGATTCCGGCATCGATATTAAAGAGCTGCGGGTTGATGGCGGCGCAACGGTTAACAATACGCTGATGCAGTTCCAAAGCGACCTGCTTGAGGTACCGGTAATAAGGCCAAAGGTTACTGAAACCACAGCTCTGGGAGCAGCATACCTTGCCGGGCTGGCAGTAGGGTTCTGGAATGATATCGAGGAGATAAGAAAGCAATGGCAGGTAGAGAATAAATTTGAACCTCAAATGGACCAGACGAAAGTCAAAGAACTCATGAAGGGATGGCAGCGAGCCGTGAGAGCAGCCATAGCGTGGGCAGACGATAAATAGGAATATAAAGATGAACAAAATAAACGGGTGATGGGTGCAAATCGCCCGATACATAAAAGCTTCTTTTAGAGGCAATCGGCAATAATTAAAATAAACGTAGAGGAAAATTAAAATGGGTCCATTGTTAGGTGAATTTATTGGAACAGCCATTCTGTTGCTGCTGGGTAACGGGGTAGTGGCAAACGTGGTTTTAAACAAGACAAAAGGCAACGGCAGCGGATGGATTGTTATAACTTTCGGCTGGGGTATGGCGGTTTTTACTGCTGTTTTTGTAGTGGGGCAGTTTAGCGGAGCACATATTAATCCTGCCGTAACTGTAGGACTTGCAACTGCAGGCTTATTCGACTGGATACTGGTATTTCCATATATCGTTGCCCAGATGCTGGGAGCCGCTTTTGGAGCCTTTCTGGTATGGCTTGCGTATAAAGACCATTTCGCTGTTACCGAAGATGGCGGGGCCAAGCTCGCTGTGCACTGTACAGCACCTGAAATCCGAAACTACGGATCGAACTTTATGACGGAAGCTATCGGTACACTGGTACTTGTGTTTGGTGTATTCTATCTCGCGAATCCGGGGTTTATTGATGGAAATGGGCAGATGCTGGATGTTATTGTTATTAACGGCCAGGAAGTAGGATTTGGCCTTGGTGCACTCGCTGCGCTTCCTGTTGGCCTGCTTGTACTCGCAATTGGCCTGTCGCTGGGAGGCCCGACAGGGTATGCGATTAACCCGGCGCGTGATCTCGGGCCAAGAGTAATGCACGCAATTCTTCCCATTCCAAACAAAGGTAGTAACGACTGGGCCTATTCATGGGTGCCGGTATTTGGCCCTGTTGCGGGAGCGCTTATTGCCGCCGGACTATTTTTATTGCTATAGCCAAAGAGATGCAGATATAAAATAAGATGATGGGTGTGCAGACCCATCATCCTTTAAAAATCTATCTGCTGAGCGTTTCCGTTTTTCCTTTCACATCCCCGGTACATGCTTGAACAAGAGTGCTAATCATTTTAAACAGAACACAAACGACAGACGACTTGCTATGAAAGTTAACAAAAAAATTTCGACCCTACTATTTTCAGTATTGTTACTGATGCTATACACGGGAATCACAACCACAGCCGGAGCACAAGGCGTCAGTTTCGAAACCAATGATGGCTGGGAGCTGAACATAACAGGCAGGCTTCCCGTATTTCTGGTTGCATCAGGCCACGATGGCTATAGCGCTGATGGTGAAGACCAGTTTGCCACACGCATAATGACGGGCTTTAACCCTCCTGATATAACATTTAACATAAGCGCACCAGAGTATAATGGAATAAAAGTAACCGGGATTTTTCAAATCAATCACCATCTTCATGGGCCCAGCGTGCAAAATGCAGGGCTTTTTGAGGGCAGGATAGCTGATATTCGGGTAGAAGGCGACTTTGGTACCATCAACATGGGAAAAGGCTTTGGAATTTTTAACAGCAACAGTATTGCTGATGCCGGAAGCGGAACGGGCGTGGGCCGTTTTGCCGGACCCGATGCAGCAGATGCAACTCTGGGACGAATCGGTACAGGATACACGTATGCAAACTTTAATCCACGTGTAACATACACAACCCCGGATATGGGTGGTTTGTCGCTGAAGGTAGGTTTCATAAACCCGGAAAAACCGGATGGACTGTCGGAAGAGATTGAGGCCAGTATGCCCCGTGTAGAGAGCCAGGCAGACTATGTAGCCGGGTTTGATTCCGGCAGTATTCGTTTTTGGGCTGGCGGAATGGTGCAGAACGTCGATGTTGTAAGTGAAAACTTTGATTACAATATTTCTGGCTGGGATCTTGGCTTGAGACTTGCATCGGGCGGTTTTGGCTTAACAGGTTCCTACTCCGAAACTCAGGGCGTCGGAGCCGATGGCTTAATTGGTCTGAGCCTCACTGGAAGTGCTCTTGCACAGGCAGATGTAGATGCTTCTCAATGGTATACCGAGGCAACATATATATCAGGCAAGTTAACCCTCGGAGCCAGCTATGGTGAGGGAGAGCAGGATGAAAAGAGCACAGTACTTGGAAGCTCGCCGGATATCAAAAACGAACTTCTGATGATATTTAGTCGCTCCTTAAGAACTCAAAATGACGTGTTGGCGGCATGACCCGGTGAGATACGACCAAACAAAATGTAACAATTTTTTTTTATCTCTTACCCACTGCTCCATCCATTTCTTTAAATTCCACCCAGCTGCAGCCAAGTATGCGTTGATTTGGGGAGATTCCTCCCCGTGCAGATAGTTCTGTCCCAGCCGGTGGTCGGTTTTCAGGTGTCCGATAAGTGGTTCGATTCCAGCCCTGCGCCGAAACCGCCGGCGCATCCGCCGCTTCTTGGCGGTGCTATCGCTGGTTTTGACTTTCGTCGGCGTGGTGACTTTTACAGCCAACGCCTCTTTGATGCCACGTCCGCCCCGGTCGTAGATGACTTCCCTGGGCAAGGGGCGCTGATCCGAGGTAATCTGCTCGAGCAGCGGTTCGATCGTCTTGGAGTCGTGAGGATTGCCCTCAAAGGATTTGATGGCCAGAATGACCCGTCGGGTAGGATGCGTTAACAACCCAATCTTGTTCCCAAACTCATAGGTCTTATGGGCCTTGCCCTTCGCAATGCAGGCAGTAAACGGCTTGTGCAAGCTGTAGACCTTATCAGAATCTGATCGCTGCTGAGTGATTGCCTGCCAGTACAGCTCCATTGGCTGTTTGTAGGCGGCGAGCTGCTCGGCGGTGAAATTACGTTCCAACTCCCGTAGCAGTCGCCCCGCGATGGTTCGCAGCTTCTTTTGGGTCTTACGGGCCTTTTTGCGTCGCCGGGGGTGATGGCCAAAGTAACTCTCGCGTAGTAATTGCTTGCTTACACGAACGTAGCTCTGGCGCTGATCCACACCCTCAGCGCGCGCAATACGATTGCAGTGATCGATCACTTTCTTAGCCAGTTTGGCGTCGGTGGGAAATGTCACATCGTTCTCCTGAACCGTTGTGTCTGACAGGGCCTGGTTGATCCGGCCATCTAATTCATGAATGGCAACCGAATAGGAGAAAATGGTGGCGATTCCTTGCTCGCCAATACGCTTGCGAAAATGAACAAACCCGCTGGGATCGCAGGGAAAGGTGTGCTGGAAAAAGGCCTCTCCGCAAAAATACTGCATGTATGGATTCATCACCCATGCTTTGGCCAGGGTCTCATCGCCGTAGTCGTAGATCCGTTTGAGCAGCAGGCACCCGACCATAAAACGAATCGGCATAGCGGGTTGCCCGGTATGACTGTAGTGACTGGCAAAGGCGTCCTCAAAATAATCCCACTCTATGCGGTCAGCCAGAACAACCAGCTCATGACTGGTGTCAATAAAGTCCGTAAGTAGAGGGCGGAAGATATCGGGTTGGCTTTTACTGGGAGATGTACCTGTCATGTTTTGCAAGGTTTTGGGCTAAAAAGGATCGTTTTCTTGCAAAACAAGATACTAAAAAAACCGCATTTAAGCACTATAAACAACTGATAATATTTCCTTTATGGTATTATTCAGGACCGACTATTTAGCCGCTACAGCGTAACAGAATCCTTAACCATGACTGGTGAACTGCAGGATTTTGCTTCAGATGCACAGTCTGATTACAAAGCCCTTGTTCTTGGAATGCAATTCACTATTTAATACAAAAATTTTATGAGTGTTTAAAATACGCAGCCGGGTAACTGTATGCCGGGCTGTGTATTATATTTTTTATCAGGAAGGGTGAGATCAGCAGAAATAACAATCAATAATCAATCAACAGTTTGTAGCTTCATCAGCAACTCTTATATTTCTGATTCGTATACATTTCTGTCTTTTCATCCAATAATCAAATAAAAATATATGGTTGCTTCAATTATTATTCTGGTTATCATTCTTATTCTGATCGGCTGGTCGGTTGGAATTTATAATAAGCTCGTCTCCTTCCGGAACCGGTTCAAAAATGCATTCTCTCAAATTGATGTACAGTTAAAGAGAAGATATGATTTGATTCCCAACCTGGTTGAAGTGGCTAAAAACTATATGAAGCATGAGCGTGAAACCCTTGAGGCGGTAATACAGGCCAGAAATCAGGCCCAGCAGGCGGAACAGAATGTGGCCGGACAGCCCGAAAATGCCGAAGCTATGAGCAATCTGGCCGGTGCAGAGTCGCAATTATCCGGAGCACTGGGCAGGCTTTTTGCCCTTTCAGAAAACTACCCCGAGCTGAAGGCAAACCAGAATATGATGCAGCTTTCCGAAGAGCTCACTTCCACAGAAAATAAAGTAGCCTTTGCACGACAGGCTTTTAATGATGCCGTAATGAACTATAATATCTACAGGGAAAAGTTTCCGAATGTTATATTTGCCAACGCATTTGGTTTTTCAGAAGCCCGGCAATTTACGGTCGATTCACCCGACGAGAGGGAAGCCCCCAAAGTGTCATTTTAAGTTTTGGGTTAAGGCAGCAGTTAACCAGCCTTGGTTAACTGCTGCCAAATCCCGGTTTTCACACTTTCAATCATTCACCGACTGTTAGCAGTATGGATTTTTTCGAAGCACAAGACCGTGCGAAAAGAAACACAAAAAAGCTGGTTTTTTATTATGCCCTGGCCGTGACCGGAATTATACTTTCGATCTATATCGTTACGCTTATTTTTTTTAATTCCCAGTTCAACAGCGAAGGCGGCATGTTCTCTTTCTGGTATCCCGGCTGGTTGTTAACCGTTGCGGTGATTGTTGGTGTAATTATTGCCTCAGGAACCCTTTATCGGGTTTCACAACTAAGTAAAGGTGGTTCAGCCGTAGCAGAAATGCTCGGTGGACGTAAAGTAAATCCCTCAACTACCGATTCGAATGAGCAGCGTCTTATGAATGTAGTGGAAGAGATGTCGATCGCTTCCGGTATTTCCGTGCCTGATGTGTATGTGCTCGACAGAGAGGAAAATATTAATGCTTTTGCGGCAGGGTTTTCACAGAATGATGCGGCAATTGGCGTTACCAGGGGAACTCTTGAGCAGTTGAACCGGGATGAACTGCAGGGGGTAATTGCACACGAATTTAGCCATATTTTTAATGGCGATATGCGTTTTAATATCCGTTTAATTGGCGTGCTGAACGGAATACTGATTATCCATATACTCGGCATGCTTATTACCAGAAGCGTAGCTTTCTCGGGGGCGGGAAGGGTAAGCAGCAATCGAAATGGGAAAGGCGGAAATGGAGCAGTTGCCATTATACTTTTTGGAATTTCGCTTATCGTAATTGGGTATATCGGGATGTTATTTGGCAGAATGATACAGTCTGCAATTTCACGGCAGCGGGAGTTTCTGGCCGATGCCGCAGCCGTACAGTTTACCAGGAACCCCGGGGGACTTGCCGGCGCGCTGAATAAAATCGGGCTTAAATCAAATGGCGGAGAAATTAACGACGGACACGCTATGGAGATGAGTCACCTCTTCTTTGCCAGCAGTTTTCAATCGGCACTGAACAGGCTGTTTGCTACCCATCCGCCACTTGAAGACCGAATTAAGGCAATAAATCCCTCTCTTGCAGACAGTAAACCAAAGAAGAGGTTCGCCGCCGGCGAGACGCAAAAGGAAAAAATATCCGGTTCAGAAAAAAAAGGCGGCGGAATACTCTCAGATCATGCCGCTATAACTCCGGAAGTTATACTGGGCGCAATTGGAAGCGTTGGCAAAAGGCAGGTTAAGGCTGCAAGTCACATTCTGAAAGAGATTCCTCCCCCCTTAATCGAGGCTGCACACGAGCCATTCTCTGCAGAAGCGCTGATGTTTGCTGTGATGTTTGAGGCAACCGGTAATCGTCCATCAGATATTCCCGAATGGTTTTTGGAAATGTCTGACAGCGGTACCGTTAAGGAGGTTTCCCGATTGATGGAGTATTTGAAACAGGGGAATCGATCGTGGTTTATACCCCTTGTGGAAATTGCCATGCCTTCGCTTAAAAATATGAGTGAGGTACAGTACAAGCAGTTTAGAGAGGGGATGGATATTCTCGCTCAGAAAACGGAAAGTGATAACCTGTTTTTGTTTGCGCTTGAAAAAATGGTGATTCATCAGCTCGATGCTTTTTTTACAGAAAAACGAAAACCTAAAATCCGCCACCACCGCCTGAAGCCATTAGGTCATGAATTGTCGGTTCTGCTTTCAGCACTGGCCTATGCATCGGGTAATGAAGCGGAAAAAGCATTCCGGAATGGCTTAAAGCCTATCGATAAATTTATCCCTGAAAGCATGACTCTTTTACCTGAAAGTAAGTGTGGTTTACTTGCGCTGGACAGGGCACTGAACGAACTTTCGGCGTCAGCAAATCCAGTAAAGAAATACATAGTAAGCGCTGTGATTCACTGCATTACAGCCGATAAAATTGTGACTGCGGATGAAGCGGAATTAACCAGGGCGATAACGGAAGTGCTGGGAGCCCCCATACCGATAGGAGTGATTCAAGCACGGTAAGGATCAGTTATCAGGAGTTATTTTTTCGGGCGGGGCGGTTTCCATTCTGGGAACAATTGGAACCCGGTATTCATCAAAAAAACCAAGGCCAAGGAACGGGATTATTCGGGCTAGTTTACCTAAAAATTCGTTCTGATCTTTAAATGTCTCTTCTATAACCATGAGTAGCTGTGCATTAATTTCTATTTGCCAGTCAATGCCGTAAGGGTCGTGAGCGGGGTTTTCACGAAACATGAAATCCTCCAGAGAGTGATATCTCAGGCGTTTATGGAATGTGTACATATCATCGGCACCGTTTAAGCTGTAGTTTTTCATCTGCTCAGTTGAAATCCCGGTCTGGTACGGTGTGTTGATATAGTCATTATATCGTTCTTGCTGCTGCCAAATTGCTTTCTCCTTTGATGTTGAATCTTGTTCAGCCTGAGCATTTGCTTGATCGGGAGTCATCAAAAAAAGGGAACCGTATACCAAACAGAATAGAATGAAGGAAAACCGATAGAGAATGCATGTCTCTTTAAGGGGTTTGATTTTGTGATGTCTGTTGAGTGATGTTTTCAAATCAGGCAGTAAAAAACAAATATTTGATGGGTTATGGGCTCTTAACGCCGAAGTATAAGCTTTATTCCGTTAACAGTTACAGATGCTCTTAAATGTTATCTTATTTCTTATTCACCCAGGTAATCATCAACAAGATCGCTCCACTCATCGCTTTTTATGTAATTGAGGAGTATACGGTTGAACTCTTTACGGTATTCGCTGTTTAAAGGTATTGCAATGCCGTAATACTGGTCGTTGAACGTATTAGGCAGAACCCTTACGCGGTTTTTGTAGTCCCGGTTTGTGTAATAGCTGACGATAGGCGCATCATGTACGAAAGCATCAATATCTCCATCTTCTACAGCGCGAAGACCGTTATTGATTGTTTCAAAAGAGGTTGCCCGGATATTTTCCAGGTCCAGAAATGTAAGTGTGGCAGAATTTTGCAGAGCGCCCACTCTCACATTCGGAAGATCTTCGGGACCGTTAATGCGGCTATCGAGTTGGGTTACTGTAAGGCTTGACGCGATAGATGCCGTGAAGAAAGATATGGTTATGATGGCGGCAAACATCCAGATGAAACCTACAATTCTGCCACCCAGGGTTCGCGGCGATTTGTCACCATAGCCCACCGTGGTCATGGTTACAGCTGCCCACCAAAAGCCGCTGCCAATTCCCTCGGCAGGAGTACCCCCAAATTCATCTTTATTCTCGTGCCTCTCAAAAATCCATAAGAGGAGGCCCCAAAAAAGCAGAAGGCCAATCAGCAAGGAAACAACCCACAGAAACTCGGCCGAAAATATGGCTTTAAATGCCTGAAAAATGCCTGCCGGCTTGTATGAAACTGCTATTCCGAGGCCTGTTACAATGTATGGATAGGTAAAATCAACGACGTTCTCCCTGTCGGCAGTAATGGTAAGTGCAGAGGCCGATGCATAGTAGGTGCTGTCTGCAGCCCCGTTGATCATATCGCGGATGCTGGTCTGCTCAAAACGATAGTTCAGATCCATTTGGGAAGCGATATGCTCCCACAAATGCACAGTAAGTCCCGAATAGTTGCCGTTTTCCTCGATCACGAAAGGTGGCACAACCCGGGTGCCGATTACTATTTCGTCCTCCGATTCAGACTGAGCGGCACCGTACGGAATGAATATTGAAGACAAGAGGAGATAAATCAAAAAAGTTTTTAACAGATGTGAAAATAGATTCATAATTAGCACAATTTGTATTTCATCGGGAACAACGAAAAAATATGAATCCCTGGTCAATATTAAATAATTGAAGGATTGCAGTTATGGATTTGTTGAAATACCGAAAGAGAATAACAAGAAGTTTAATGAACCTCAAAAGGTTGCTGCAGCATAGATTCGAGAGCAGGGGAATATGAAATGCCGGCAGGTGTGGAAGACAGGCATAACGCTAAATGCTGTCCGGAGTAAACATATCATCCACTGTGCGGAGCAAAAATCTAAAAGTCAGTCTCCGGAGACTACTGACTAAATTTCAATCCTGAAATACCCGGCTTACCTGAAAATCGTGGAATTACCATTCGCTCGTCTATCGGTTTCGGTACCAGTATCGGCATATTTTCGGTTAAGGAGGTGTCGGGCATGTACACCTTCATATTGAAGTTTTTAAGATCTGAACTATTCAGTTCCGGGAAAGGAGTATCAGTAAGGGTAGAGTCTGATACAGGCAGGTAAACAAGTGATGTATCACTTTTCATCTCAACTAAATTTATTCCTTTTTCAAACTTATTTTGCGCATAGGCAAAACAGAATATCAACAGGCTTGCCAAAGTAAAGAGCAGCGATATTATGAAGTGGTTCCCCATAGTTTTCAGATCTAAAATTTACGCAACCTAATACGGCAATTAATTGTATAACAAATTAGAAAAATAGATGCTTATTTCTAAATTTGCGAATTTACTTAATCAAAAACTGCTGATCTCACCGACTATCAAATTCTGATATAAATGATAGCATAAAAGTCACTACCTTTATTTATGGAAACAATATTTGTTGTTATTGGGGCACTTTTTATTGTCGCAGGGATTTTTGGGGCATTTTTACCAATCGTACCCGGGCCTCCGCTCAGCTACATAGGTATTCTGATTCTGCATTTTGCCAAAGGAGGCGCTTTTGGATGGCTTTTTCTGGGCTCCTGGGGTGTGGTTGTTGCGCTTGTGGTAACCCTTGATGGATTTATGCCCGCCGAAGGTGCCAGGAGAATGGGGGGAAGCAAGCTGGGTATTTACGGTGCGTTGATAGGAGCCCTTCTGGGGCTGTTCTTCTTTCCCCCGGCAGGAATATTGATAGGTCCTATTGTGGGAGCTTTTATCGGTGAGATGGTTGCCGGCAAAAGGTCCGGTTCAGCTCTGAGAGCGGCTATGGGTTCATTTGTAGGCTATCTTGTTGCTACCGGAATGAAAGTTGGCGTAGCCGTTATACTGGCGTACTATTTTGCAGTTAACATGTAGCTTCAGGTTAGTATAACCGGGTTTTTAACCCCACTTTTTTTGAAGTGGTATTGAATTTTTCACGCACTGCTTTTGCGAGATCAATCCCCTCGTGCATGGCAATTAAATCGGTGCATATAACGATATCCGCCAGTTCTTCGGCAAGCTGATCTTTTGTGGCACGGCTTCCCTTAATACCAAGCCTTTCACGTTCAATTTTTTTAATGATGTTGCACGCTTCACCGGTCTCACCTGCGAGTTCATTGCCTCGGTAAGAGAGAGATATTTTATCGTCACTATCCCATTCGTGCTGTCTTTCGATGTTTGAGCGACGCAGCTTTGAAAAGGAGAGCGCTTTATTGTTCGTAAGATCTTGTATACCGGAATTGTTTTCTGAACTCATATTAAGGATATTTTGAAAATAAAAAAGCCGACCGACTGCTTATCGCAATCAAACCGGCTTTTATGAATAATGAACAAAAAGTTGATTATTGCTTTAATTGACTGGCCATGATAAAGAGAGGCTGGCCGTCAAATACGTTGTAAAACGGACGGTAGCGCTCGGTGTTGTAGTACTTGTCTACATCTACAACTTTGCTTGTGCTGGTAACAACCTCAATATCCATTGAGCCATAGTTACCATTGTTGAGCACAACCAGTTTGCCAAACTCGTTTTTCATAATATGGTCAAGTGCAATGTTACCAAAGGCCATGGGCGCAATGCTGTCGATCGCATCAGGGTTACCGCCACGAATGGTGTATCCCAGTTTTTGATTGATGGTGCCAATTTCACGGCCATTATTGTATTTTGCCGATCGTTTCTTGATTTCAGCTGATACAACATCTCCTATACCACCCAGTTTTTTATGGCCAAAAGCATCAGCTTCATCGCCCTCAAAAATCATGTCACGGCCTTCGATCATGGCTCCCTCAGAAATCATAACGCTTGAGTAGTTGCTGGAATTTTTCCTGCGGTCTTCGACCATTATTTCAGTCAGCTGCTCCAGGTCAAACTTATGCTCAGGTATCAGGCAGCGGTGAGAAGCTCCTGCAAGTGTGGGTAGCATGGCTGTAAAACCTGCATAGCGGCCAAATACTTCCATTACAAGAAAGCGCTCGTGAGAACCTGTTGGCGTTCGAAGGTCGTTCGCAAGCTGTATGGTTCGGGAAATACAGGTACTAAAGCCAATGCAGTAGTCGGTTCCGGGCACGTCATTGTCCATCGTTTTCGGAATGGCTACAACATTAAAGCCTTCTTTGTGAAGACGTACTCCATAACTCAATGTGTCATCGCCGCCAATGGGAATCATGGCATCGATACCGAGAAAATCGAGGTTTTTGAGAACCTCTTCGGTAAGGTCGTTAATATCATCGGTATATTTGTCTTTATATTGCTCGGGCATATCTGCCTGCGATACTTTACTTGGGTTCGTTCTTGAGGTATGCAGAAAAGTACCGCCTGTACGTGCAGCTTTGGTTACCACCTCTTCAGTCAGTTCAAAATAGTTTTTGCTGTTGTCTGCATTTTCATCGCGAACCACATCAATTAAACCACCCCATCCGCGGCGTATACCAATTACTTTATAGCCTTCGCGGATAGCTCGTACTGTTACTCCCCGTATTGCTGGATTTAACCCGGGTACATCTCCACCGCCCGTTAGTATTCCAATTACTCCTTTTATCTTGTTTATGTTAGCCATAATTGAGCTCTGTGCTATTAGTTTATAATTATCGTAAAAATATTAGTACCCCTTAATATAAAATTATCTGCTGAATGATGAGTATATAGTCTGTTAAAAATAAATGATATCTACTGGAAGCGGTTTTATATGAGTTTATGTATGACAATATCCCATTTATAATCATGAAAAAACCTTTTAATCTCGCTTGGATGTGAATATTTTCATGGAAGATAAAAGAGAGCGGAAATGATTTTCAGGAAGATCTAAGAGGGTTTAAAAATGTAACTGTAAGGATGGAAATCTCTTATGGGTTGAATAGTGGTGATCAGCAATTTGATAAAGTAACTCAATTACAAAATATAAAGGCAGAATGACGAAAGACAGCAGAAGCAGGCGATGGATGATAGCAGGGCCAACTGCATCAGGTAAATCATCACTGGCTATTGAGCTTGCAAAGAAAACGGACAGTGAAATCATATCCGTAGATTCCCGGCAGTGCTATCGCAGGCTGAATATAGGAACGGCGAAGCCGGAGGCAGAAGAGCTGATGATGGTGAAACACCACAATATCTCAGTTCTGGATCTGGCAGAAAATGACTCTGTGGCCGACTTCCTGCAGAGGGTAAAAAAATATGAGGCTGAGATAAAGGCCAGGGGAAAATCTATCATTTACTGTGGCGGTAGTACGCTGCATTTACAGTCCATCCTTCGTCCGCTTGACGATATGCCGGACGCAGACCCGAAAAATATTCAAGAACTAAACGATGAAATTGAATCCAACGGAATTGAACAGCTTTTTGAGCGGCTGCAGCTTGCAGATCCAGAGTATGCAAAAAAAATGGACGGAATGAACCGCCAGCGAATTATACGGGCTCTGGATGTATGGATGCAGACGGGAAAACCATTCAGCAGTTTTCATCAGAATAAGAAAATTGAGCTTCCAGACGATCTGGAACTGTTTGTTCTCTTTCATCCCCGGAAAATTCTTCATGAGAGAATTTCCAAAAGAGCGGACCTGATGATTGATCAGGGATTAATTGAAGAGACCAGGCAGCTTCTTGAGGAAGGCTATAGTCGGAAATTGCAGGCGTTTAATACTGTGGGATACAAACAGGTGATTCAGTTTTTGGACGGAGAAATTTCAAAAGAGCAGATGATAAAAGATATAAAAACTGCCACGCGCCGCTATGCAAAAAGGCAGCTAACCTGGCTTAGAAAATGGCCTTTTGCAGAGCAGCTGGATATGCACGAGAATACCCGGGAAGAAGCCATCCGGAAAATTTCTGGAGCCTGAAAATCGGTTTTATCAATGAAACCGACACTATTTACCGGGAACTATTAGGGTATTATTTCATAACAATATAGATGACTGGTATTAACTCTAAAGTAAATTTTATTATGAAAATAATTTTGAAGATTTCAGCACTATTAATCGCCGTTATAGCACTGAGTACACAGGAAACACATGCCCAGGTAAAAGCAGGGGTTGGTATGGCTTTTGGGAGCGAGATTGAACAGGTTGGGATTCAGGGAGATTTACATTACCGTCTTGCCAATGCTCCTGCTATTCAGCTTGGCGGAGGCTTTACGTATTACTTTCCGAAAGATAACCGGGATTTTTATGAGGTAAATTTTAACGGTGCCTACATTTTTTACGAAGAGTTTATGTTTAAATCGTACGGGTATACAGGATTAAACTACAGCCACTCGAGTGTAGGGCTTGAAGGCTCAGAAATCTCAGACGGTGCTTTCGGCCTGAATGTTGGAGTAGGTGCCGAGTACGATTTTGGAGGGCTTCTGGCATTTGGGGATTTAAAGTATATAATTAGTGAATTCGACCAGCCCGTCTTTTCTATTGGCCTGCGGGTTCCTTTCGGCGGTAATTAAGTTCTTATTCTTTTGCATACGATCGCTAGCGGCTAAGCTTCATAACCGTTAACTTAGGCATTTATCATCAACCCGAAACAAACGTATGTATAAAGCAAAAGTAAATATTACGCTCAGGAAATCCATATTGGACCCGAAAGGAAAAGCGGCCCATCACGCTTTACAAAATCTTGGAATGGGTGCGGTGCAGAATGTTCGAATCGGGAAGTTTATTGAAATGGATATCGACGCCCCGTCAAAAGAAGAGGCTTTTAAACAGGCTGAGGAGTCGTGTGTAAAGCTCCTTGCGAACGAGGTGATGGAGGATTATCAAATTCACATTGAATAGCTACCGGTTTATGTCGATGCCTGAATGGTTGAATACAATTCAAGTTGAAAGCCAGGTTAAGCCTGGCCGTTCCCCCGGTGTGGAGACAGAAGAGCAGACCGAAGTGGAAGACTCTGTTGATACCCCCTGGCGGCTTATTCTTTTTGATGATGACATACATACGTTTGATGAGGTGATACATCAGCTGATTAAAGCTCTGGGCTGCAGTGTGGAAAAGGCGAAAGAAATGACATATAAGGTCCATAACGATGGGAAAGCGCTTGTGTATGAAGGCGCGTTTGAAGAGTGTTTGAAAATAAATTCTGTTTTGCAGGAAATTCAACTAATTACCGAAATAAAAGGATAGAAAATCGTGTCGAAAAAAATAGGAGTTATCGTATTTCCGGGATCAAATTGTGATCATGATGCATACCACGCAATGAAGCACGTAATGAATGCAGACACAACATTTTTATGGCACAAAGAGAAGGAGATTAAGGATTGTGACCTGCTGCTGGTGCCCGGCGGATTCTCGTACGGCGATTACCTGCGTTCCGGGGCCATCGCGCGTTTTTCACCTATTATGAACGCTGTAAATGAATTTGCTGCTGGCGGCGGGCCTGTTTTGGGGATCTGTAACGGTTTCCAGATTTTACTGGAGTCCGGTCTTCTTCCCGGCGCAATGCTCCACAACGAACAACTGCGCTTTATCTGTAAAAACGTCCATATTCGTGTTGAAAGTACAAGCTCTGTATTTACGGGCGGCCTGGAAAAAGGCGATGTGCTGGAAGTTCCGGTTTCACACGGCGAGGGCAACTACTTTATTGAAGACGACGGGTTGAAGTCGCTCGAGGATAGCGATCAAATAGCTTTCAGATATTGCAATGCGGAGGGTGAGCTTACCCCGGAATCGAACGTGAACGGTTCCGTTTCTGCTATTGCCGGAATTACAAATAAAGGCGGTAACATTCTGGGCATGATGCCGCACCCGGAGCGTGCAATGGAGCCGCTGCTTGGCTCTGTTGATGGTGTGGCTTTTTTCGAATCAGTATTTAAAAAGCTCAATGTTGCATAACGCTATTCAGCCCTTCGCAGAGTGTTGCCATCCGATTTCTTTGCGCCAAAGTGCTTTTCTTTTCCTGAAATGAGTTTTGCCTTATGAAAACACATGATGATCAACAACTGAAACTTCACAGTAAAGACCTGATTAAACGCTACAGAAAGCGTGTGGTTGTGAATGAAGTGTCGATTAATGTGAATCAGGGAGAAATTGTGGGCCTTCTGGGCCCCAATGGTGCTGGCAAAACAACCACATTTTATATGTTTACAGGTATTATAAGGCCCAACAAGGGCAGGGTTTTTTTAAATGATACAGACATTACCCAAAAACCCATGTATCGCCGTGCAAGAATGGGGATTGGATACCTTTCTCAGGAGCCGAGCGTATTCAGAAATTTAACGGTGCGCCAGAACCTGGAGTCGGTGCTTGAGTTTTTGTCTTTGAAGAAGTCGGAAATAAAAAGACGAACTGACCAGCTTATCGAAGAGTTTGGCCTTGGAAAAGTTGTGAATAATAAAGGGTACAGCCTTTCAGGCGGCGAGCGCAGGCGCACTGAGATAGCCCGGGCCCTGGTGACCAACCCAAAATTTATACTGCTGGATGAACCCTTTGCAGGTGTGGATCCCATTGCCGTAGAGGATATTCAGGAGATTGTGGCCGACCTGAAAAAAAGGAACATCGGTATCTTTATTACCGATCACAACGTTCACGAAACACTTGCCATTACAGACAGGGCCTACCTGATGTTTGAGGGAAAAATACTTCGTGAAGGGACCGCAGAAGAGCTTGCAGTTGATGAGGAGGCCAAGAAATTATACCTGGGAAGACAGTTTAAGCTGGACCGCTACGCACAAGAAGATTAAAAAAAGACTGACTAATGGATTTAATTACGGCTGAAGAGCTTCAGAGTAAAATTGAAAAGGGCGAAAAATTTATCCTTTTGGATGTCCGGGAACCCTTTGAGGCAAACATATCAAACTTTAAGGAAGAGACTACAGCTATTCCTTTTCATGAGTTAGGGAGTAAGGCTGAAGCCCTGGATAAAGAGACAGAGTATATTGTGTACTGCAGAAGCGGTGCTACGAGTAAAGACGCATGTGCCATTCTCGAGAAAGCAGGCTTTAAAAATCTAAAATCCCTGAAGGGCGGTATAAACGGCTGGGCTAAAGAGATCGACTCATCTCTGCCTCAGTATTAAAATTAGCAGAACGCAAAACTGCAATTGGATTACCTAGTGTCATGTCATATGTGAAATGTCGGTAAAAAGTAGTATCTTGAAAGAAACTGCTATGATTACCTACAAAGTCACCTTAACCCAATCTGAACGCGACCAACTGGAAGCGATTAAAGCCAA
>Ga0081528_100088_pt1 | contig 69370 bp, 55 predicted proteins | sample HotLakmasection4_FD_71011 | JGI IMG/M metagenome (GOLD analysis project Ga0081528, IMG submission 71011) | Hypersaline microbial mat communities from Hot Lake, Washington, USA - Section #4 (SPADES assembly) (version 2) | ecosystem: Environmental > Aquatic > Non-marine Saline and Alkaline >...
TGTGCGAGCCAACCAAAACTGGGGGCGCAATTAGGGCGGAGAGGACAGGGTTAAATCCCCGTTGAAATTGTTTTGGGATGATGAGAAACGGCACAACCATAACCAGGGCATTGGCGAGAATGGCCGCCACTCCGCCCGCAACGGTTGCCATCATCAGCCAGTAGGTAGAGAACAGGTTCCAGAGAATAAATGTCGGGTAGAGATAGAGAATCGCCTGTCGATTTCCATCAGAAAGCATTGTTATCCTCAGCAGCAGAAAAACGGCCGGAATCTGCAGCACCGAAAGATTAAACGGGGGAAAAGAGAGTGCAAGCAGGGCCGATGCCGAGAGCGCCATTCCCCATTTATGATTCAGAAATCGTACATTTTCCATGAAATAAGCAGCCTGTTTGTTATCTGTCTCTATTTTGGTTTGATGCGTTTGTTCTATTCATCGTATTCCTTGCCGGAAACAATAACGACAATTTCCCCTTTTATGGTGTCTCGCTTGCCCCACTCTTCAGCTATATCAGAAAGCCTTCCGCGGTCGATCTCCTCAAACTTTTTGGTGAGTTCACGGGCAATGCAGATCCAGCGGGTGGGTTCACTGAATTCCATTAAACGATTCAGAAACCGCACAATTTTGTGGGGGCTAACGTAGATTACCGAGGTAATATCTGAATCTGCTATCGCCTGTATTCGCGTTTGTCGCCCTTTTTTGGGGGGTAAAAATCCTTCGAACGTGTATCGGTCGCACGGAAGGCCGCTCGCCACCAGGGCCGTTGTTGCAGCATCCGGGCCGGGGATAACCGAAACTGTGTGGCCGTTTTGATGAGCCGCCCGAATGGCCAGAAAACCGGGATCGGAAATACCCGGCATGCCTGCATCACTTACAATAGCTACCGATTGGCCTCCATCCAGTATATTCAGAATATGCTGTACTTTCTGATGCTCATTGTGCAGGTGAAAAGAGAACGTGGGTTTATCAATTCCAAACTCTTTAAAGAGCACACCGGATGTGCGGGTATCCTCACAGGCAATATAATCTGCCTGTTGAAGGGTTTCAGTTGCTCTTCGGGTAAAATCGCCAAGATTGCCAATAGGTGTGGCAACGATATACAGGGTGGACAAGAGAATCGGGGTTTGTTTACAAATTACAACAACTGCCGGGTACCGGCGGCTAAAATCTACAAGAAAAATCCGTTATCTTACACAACAAATTACGGCGCGGCTGAACGATAACCACAATTTGCATCAGAATTTTCAATTTGACTATGAAGAACCATCATCAGCAAAGAAAATACAATGTATCAGATTTCATTTTGGTTCTCACTTTTTTGATGTTTTTCTCGGTTTCAGCTGTTGCCCAAACGGTATCAGAAGGGAATGTAAGGGAAGCAGATGTGGTAAATCAGTTGCCGACCCTGTTTATCGACTGCTCATTTTGTGATGATGAACACATCCGCAGGGAAATCCCGTTTGTTAACTATGTTCGGGATCCTGAACAGGCAGATATACATCTGTTCATTACAAGAACTCCGCTCAGCAGAGGCGGCGCTGAATACGAAATATCATTTATCGGTTTGAGACGATTTGCCGATCTGGACATCGAACTCGCCTATACGGCAGATCGCAATGAAACCTGGAGTGAAACACGCGACTCGCTGAATAATCTGATCCGTTCGGCCCTGATGCCATACCTTTCCCAAACACCATTCCTGAATTCGATCTCATTTATTGTGGATGCTGATCATAGCGGGGTCTCATCAGCCACACCCGAAGATGACCCCTGGAATTTCTGGGTGTTTGAAGCGTATGTAGGATCTGTTGAGCTTGAACTGGAAACGAACCGAACGGTATTCGATTCACGATGGGGTATATTTGCAGACAGGGTTACCGAAGAGTGGAAGCTTCGTTTTCGCCCCTATTTTAACTACGATTATGTTGAGATTGAGCAGGATGACGCTGATAATGTGGTGAGCGAGGTTGAACGGCATGGTATCGACAGCTACGCAATCAAAAGTATAAATCAGCATTGGTCGGCAGGCCTGTTTGCTACCTATTTAACTCGTAATGACCAGAATACCCGGAATCGTGTTGAAGTAAATCCCGGAGTGGAGTACAGCTTTTTGCCCTATTCCGAAGCCACCCGCCGCGCAGTTACACTGCGCTATCTCATCGGCTACACCTGGTACGACTATTTTGATGAGACAATCTTTGGTAAAACTGAGGAGCATCTTCTGAACCATCAGCTGCGGGGATCGGTTGATATTCGCCAGCCATGGGGATCAGTTTCGGGGGTATTATCGGTTCCCACTACCTGCACGATACAGATCTGCGCAGAGTTCAGTTCTTCGGCAGCGTATCAGTAAGGCTTGTAGAGGGGCTGTCGCTGAGGTTTTCTTCAGGACTGGAGATGATACAGGATCAGCTAACGCTTCGGGCGGGCGGCACATCCATCGAGGATATATTGCTGCAGAGGAGGGAACTGGCCACGGATTTCGAATTTTCCGGCTCTGTTGCAGTTACATATACCTTCGGCTCCGATTTTGCCAATATTGTAAATACGCGGTTTTGAGAGTTCTGAGTCTTTCAGAAAAGGATCAATACTTCTTTTAAGGCTGCGCGGAGTATCTTTTCAAAATGATCCGCAAGAATTGGAATGCCTGCGTTTAACTGATATTTCAGCAATGGCAGGAGACCCGTTATATAGAAAAAGTGTGTTAAACTGGAAGGTGAATATATCCGGAAAAAAGAGCATTTTGATCAAATCTTAAACCGATACTAAATTTTACCGTTCAACTCTGCTCTATGAAACTCAGACATCCTTTCTTTATTTTTTACTCAGCGTTTTTCCTGTTTTTCTTTTTTGATATGGGTTTTGCCCAAAATACCTCTGAAAATATTGTAAAAAGCACTCAAATACTTCAAACCAAAACTACCTGGAATGGCGCTGCCATTGAGTTTCCCGAAACTGAATCACCGGAGATCACTGCGCTGCATATTGAATTTGCTCCCGGTTCGGAAACGACCTGGCACAGCCATCCGGTTCCTTCTCTCGCATATATTTTAAGCGGTGAATTAGAGGTCACGCTCAGGGAGAGCGGGGAAACAAAAATCTTCAGTGAAGGGGACGCTTTTGCTGAAGTGATCAACACCTGGCATTATGGGAAAAATGTTGGGGATGTGCCGGTTAAGCTCGTGGTATTTTATGTTGGTGAAGAGGGGATAAAACTCACAGAACAAGATGAGGATGTGCGCGTGCGTGAGCCATGACTGAAAAAGCCTTAAACGAATCATCTTCTGCGCCTTGGATAGCAGCATACAAAACCCATTTGATGGATTTTCATTCAGAATGATTGAGCGCTCAGTTGTTCATCCTGCTTTCAATGGTCCTTAGAAACTGTTGATCAATTAATACGATATTAAAGCTAATTCAAAATTGGAACATAAAAAATTGGTATTTTGGTTAGATTTTATTGAAACCAAAAAAAATTAATTTTAATACGACTTATGGACTTTAAACCCACCGGCATTAACCACATGACGATTCGTGTGAACAGAATCGAGAGATCAGAAGAATTTTATGGAGAGATCCTTGGTTTTGAGCTCGTAAGAAAAATGGGCCAGAGCATGGCCGTATATAAAATCGGGGAAGAAGATACACTTGTGATTGTAGAGGCAGAAACAAGCTACGACCCAAATTCCAGGGATTTCCGGGTTGACCATATCGGATTTTACCTCAATTCACCCGAAGAGGTAGATGAGATGGCACAATATCTTCGCAATCACGAAGTTACGATTCTTAGTGGACCGTCGAACAGAAAAAAAGGACGTTTTGTTTTTGCTTCCGACCCGGACGGAAACCTGATCGAATTTTTCTTCGAATCGGAATAGCAGAAATCATAACGTTTTGACACGTTGAGCAACATTGTCATGCAGAATTCCTCATGCAGGATATGGCATGTTATTTGCTTTAAAGAGAATCAAATCAAAGAAATTATAAACAACAGAACATAGAAATGAGTACTGAGCAGGAAAAACTGGAAGATCAGCTTGATGAGGAAACCTCAGAATCGGCTGAAAATCCGCAGGCTGAAGAACCTACAGAAAGAAATGAAAATGAAAACGAAGAGCTGACTATTATCGAAGCACAGCAATCAAGAATTTTGAGTCTTGAAAACGAAATTGAGCTGATAAAAGAGAATCACCTGCGCAAGGCAGCCGAAATGGAAAATATGAAAAAGCGGCTTCAGCGCGAACGGCAGCAGTTTTTTCAGATAGCAAAGGAGCGTGCAATACAGGATTTTCTTCCCGTAAGCGACGACCTGCTGAGGACACTTGATGCCATGAAAGAGGGTGGGGCTCATGACGCCTATATTGATGGTATAGAATTGGTTGCCAGTAAATTTGATGAGGTGTTAACCAAACACGATGTAGAGCGAATCGACCAAACGGGCGTGCCCTTTGATGTTGACCTTCACGATGCCATGATGAGACAAAAAGCAGCAGATGATTCCGTTGAGAGCGGTACGGTTCTGCAGGTGATCGAAAACGGCTACAGAATGGGCGATAAAACACTGCGCCACGCAAAAGTAATTGTAAGCGAATAACCCTACCAAATTCATGTCAAAACGCGATTATTACGAAGTTTTAGGTGTTGAAAAAAACGCTGATGAAAAAGAATTAAAAAAGGCCTACCGGAAGCTGGCGATGAAGTATCATCCCGACAGAAACAAAGGGGATAATGGTGCAGAGAAAAAGTTTAAAGAGGCATCGGAGGCGTACGATGTACTCAGAGACCCTCAAAAGCGACAGCGCTACGATCAATATGGCCATGCCGGAGTGAACGGTGCAGGTGGTGGATTTGGTGGTAGTTCTGACTTTGGAAATGCCAATTTTGAGGACATTTTCAGCCATTTCAGCGATATATTCGGCAGTGATATTTTTGGAGGAGGCGGCGGACGTCAACAAAGCAGAAGAAACCGCGGCACAGGCCGTCCCGGTTCCGATATGAAGCTTCGGGTGGCTCTTACACTTGAGGAGATTGCGGAAGGAGTTGAAAAAACGCTTAAAGTGAAGAAGTACATCACATGCGAATCCTGCACCGGCACCGGCGCCGAGAGCGAATCCGATTTTGAAACCTGCCCAACCTGTAACGGAATGGGCGAGGTTCGCCAGGTATCCCGAACCATGTTTGGCCAGTTTGTGAACGTGCAACCGTGCAGCAATTGCGGGGGTGAGGGACGTATTATCAGAAATAAGTGCTCCGCCTGCAGCGGCGAAGGCCGTGTGAAAAGCAATGAGAAGATGAAGGTGAACATCCCTTCAGGCGTGGCAAACGGTAACTATATTACGCTTCGGCGTCAGGGAAATGCGGGTATTCGCGGCGGACAGCCGGGCGACCTGATTGTGCTGATTGAAGAGAAAGAGCACGAGCATTTTGAACGTGACGGCAACGACATCTACTACGACCTGATGCTTAGCATTCCCGATGCAATCCTTGGTACCGAAGTGGAAGTTCCTACGCTGAAAGGAAAAGCGAAAGTAAAGGTTGAACCGGGAACACAGCCGGGGAAACTACTTCGAATGCGCGAACGCGGAATTAAAGGATTAAATAACAGCGGAACAGGCGATCAGTTTATTAAAACCGGCGTGTATATTCCCAAAGATCTGACGGATGAGGAGAAGAAACACATTATGGCATTGAAAGGCGAAGATCATTTTGACCCTCAAAGCGCAAAAGACCGAGATAAAGGCTTCTTCTCGAAAATTAAAGATGTCTTTAGCTGAGTGATTTCGGTTTTTTCTTTAAGTGATCCCTTCGGAGAATGGCCGTTTCGGCCATGGTTTTTTTGGTGATCCACAAAACCGGCGTAATTAGAAATTACTTTCAGAGCAGAAACCTGATACGCCTGGGTATTGACATTCAGAACTTTTCGAGGTGTGCATCGAGACATCTTGTTTTACGTCTGTCAACCACTCATAAATCAACCCTATGGCCACAGATCACGGGACAGCTACCTGTGGTGGTACAGCGGACAAAGCCCCGCGCTTCTTGGTACCATGGGATTTCTCCGTTCCTCCCGACAGCTGCCGGGATCCAGTCGAAATGACAAGGGTGCCAGAGGGTCATCGCGGCGTATCAGGATTGTAGAATGTATTGTGTTATGAGTGACGCCGCAGCCTGGCGAGAATTCAGGAGATGGCCATATATACTATCAAGAGAACAGTGATTGATGGCAAACAAGAGCCCTGACAGGGCGAGATAACACAGCCCCGGGCAAAGTGAGTTTAACGAACGCCGCCCGGGGTTTAGCGATGCGACAACTATGTCGCAAAGGAGGCACGACGTCTCGAAAAGAACTGGTGTCGAATAAACTCCGCACTTTACCGGAGCGAGAAAAGACATCTCATCTTTAACACACGATTTGTGTTTGTCAATTTTAGTGGCAAAAAAAAATGAAAAGGGGTGACAACGATTGTCACTCCTTTTTTTTAGCTTCTGTCTGTAAATCATAATCAATAAACAACCATGGATCCATTACAGATTGGGCTGATCGTTATTGCGGCAGCAGCCGGCGCACTCATTACCTTCCTTATATCGAGAATGAAAGGTGCACGGCTTGAAGAGAGAATATCACTTCTAAAGGATGAGAAAGAGTCGCGCGAAGCCAGATTGAATGCGGAGACAACGCGTGCAAACGAGGCTGAAAATCAGCTATCCACGCTGCAGGCGAAATATCAGCACCTCTCGGAGCGGCTTGCCGAGCAGAAAGCAGAGCTTTCGGAGATGCAGAAGACATTCAGGGACGAGTTCAGAAATCTGGCGAATGATATTCTGGAAGAGAAATCAAAAAAGTTCACCGAACAGAACCGGGAGAAACTGGATCAGCTGCTGAAGCCGCTGGGCGATAAAATTCAGACCTTCCAAAAACAGGTGGAGGAGGCCCATAAAGAAGATATCAAGGGGCGAAGCGCGCTGGGGCAGCATTTAAAGATGCTGCAGGAGGTGAACCTGAAAATGAGCGAGGAGGCCAAAAACCTCACCAAGGCTCTGAAGGGGGACACCAAGCAGCAGGGGAACTGGGGAGAAATGATTCTGGAGCGCATTCTCGAGAAATCGGGCCTTCGAAAAGGCTCTGAATATGAAACGCAGGAGAGCATACGCAACGAAGAGGGCCGCAGCCAGCAGCCGGATGTTGTGGTGTATCTGCCCGATGAAAAGCGGCTGGTTATCGATTCAAAAGTATCGCTGAATGCATATGAAGCGTATTCATCGGCTGAAGATGTGGCCGGGCAGCAGCTGGCAATTAAGAAACACGTCTCTTCTCTCAGAAACCACGTGAGAGGGCTCAGTAACAAGGATTATGCAAAACTGCACGGTGCAAACAGCCCAGATTTTATCCTGATGTTTATACCAATAGAGCCGGCGTTCGGCCTGGCGATCCAGAACGAGCCCTCGCTCTATAACGATGCGTTTGATAAGAACATCATCATTGTGAGTCCAACCACGCTGCTTGCCACGCTGGCCACCATTGAGAACGTCTGGAAGCAGGAGTACCAAAACAGAAATGCGATGGAAATTGCAAAAAGAGGAGGGCTGCTTTACGACAAATTTGTCGGTTTTGTAGAGAATCTGGAGGAAGTGGGGCAGCGGATCGATCAAACTCAGCAGGCGTACGACCAAGCCATGAAGCAGCTCTCAACAGGCCGGGGCAACCTGATTGGGCAGGCGGAGAAGCTGAGGGATTTGGGAGCGAGCTCGTCCAAAAAGCTGCCGGATGTAATACTGGAACAGTCAGAAAATATCTGACTTACAGTCAAATAATTTTCAAACACTTTCAAATAAATATTTAAGAGCTAACTCTTCGCAAATATATCGGATAAAAAAATATTCAAAAATTTAATTCAACGGCTTCACCAGAGAGGCTAAATCATCGCCGTTGTGATTTGATACAGCAGAGTACCAGTAGTTATCCCAAAGCCACGAGACCACATGGTGATCTTCTATTTCAGCTACAAAATAGTCCTTTGGTGATTTACAATGTTCTGCGGCCTCTGAGTGGCGAATAACATTCTGAAGCGAATTTACCTGATTCATATCAAACACAAACAGGTAGATATTCTCTGAGATCTCTTCCTGTGTATAGGCAAGAACGGGTGTGCTGTAATCCCCTGTAAATGGCCCAACAGCCATACCCATAAATGTTGCTCCTTCAATTTCCGGGATTTCGGCTCTCATGCCATGATGATCGCGCAGATACTGTTTCGCTTCACTGATTGATCTGGTATTGAAATCAAGAGTGGGAAGCTCGCCGCCTGCAGATAGAAAATGCCCCGCTGCTGCCTGTTCAATCATTACCGTGTTGCTATACTGGGTATTATAATCTGTCTTATTGAGAAGCTGCAGCGTTAAAAGCGTAATAAACAGAATAACCGCAGCAGCAGCTGCGTATCGAACTGTAGTACCGGTATAGTGCCAAAAAATGTTGCCGCCTGATTTTTTAACGTCTTCACTGACTTCTCTCTCGATCTGCTGCTCACTTTTTTTCAGCTCTTCAATCGTATTCAGCACATTTTCTTTAAGATGATCGGGGCAGGAGTATCGTTTCAGGTTTTTCCTTAGCTGCTGCTTAACAAATAGTGCATTTTTGTACTCCTCCTCAACCTCTGGATTCTCTTGGATAAATTCAAAAAATGCCTCGCGTTCACCTTTAGTGGCCTCTCCGTCAACTATGGCGGGTATTAATAAAAGTGCCTTCTTTCTGTTTATGGAGCTCATCGTATTATGAAAAAATTACTGTCGCATGAGTATTTGTTGAAGTTTATTCCATGTATGTGACCGAAAAACAATCAGAATTAATCAAACATTCATATTGCAGAAATAAAGTGGCTAATTTGTAAAGGATTGCTGTAAAATGACTAAGGGGAGAAAATATGCCTGAAAAGTGACCAGGGAAATCTATTTGGAGGCTTTGCTGAAAAATTCATCGTTTTTTTGAGAGTCGGATGGGCAACTTCCAGTTCAGAAGCGAAAAGCGCGATTTCAGAATGCGATACGCTGCCGTATTTCCGGTCGCCCGAAACAGGAAATCCCTCATGTGCCAGCTGTACCCGTATCTGATGCGGCCTGCCCGTTATGAGGTTGATACTCAATAGTGATAGCCCGTTTTTCTGATCAATATTCTGATAGGTGAGTTCCGCTTTCTGCGCATTGCTGTTACCCGCCCCTGCGACAGCAACACGGTTGGTTTCACTGTTTTTTAGCAGATAGTGCATAAGCATACCGTTATCATCAGGTCGGCCTTCCACAACCACGAGATATCTTTTCTTAATGGTTCTTTTTCTGATCTGCTCGCTGATGCGTGAAGCAGCCTTGGACGTTTTTGCCAGCAGCATAACGCCGGCAACCGGCCGGTCGAGGCGATGAACGAGCCCTAAATACACATTCCCCGGTTTATTATACTCTTTTTTGAGATAGGCCTTGCAGAGTGTGAGAACATCAGGATCTCCCGAATAGTCCTCTTGAGAAAGAACACCCGCCGGTTTTTGAATCGCAAGAAGGTGGTTATCTTCAAAAAGAATGGTAATGTCGGGATTTGTGCCTGTAGTTTTCATGTTTTGTTGTGGATGTGTAAAACGGATAAATTACGGCGAGATTTATAGTGCATCAAACAAAAGAAATGTATGTCGATATCGGTTGAGGAAAAGGTTGCCAATTTACCATTCGAGCCCGGAGTGTATCAGTTTAAAGATAAGCAGGGAAGCTATCTATACGTCGGAAAAGCTAAAAGACTGAGAAACCGTGTACGCTCCTACTTTCAGGATTCTGCTAATCATGACGGACGTATTAAAGTGATGGTGAGAAAGATTGCAGACGTCGAGGTGATTGTAACCGATTCTGAAGCAGAAGCTCTTATTCTTGAGAATAACCTTATTAAACGCCATCAGCCCCGCTATAACATTATGTACAGGGACGACAAGTCGTACCCCTATATCTGCATCACAAAAGAGGAGAAACCGAGAGTATTTCCCACAAGAACCGTTGTTAAAGACGGAAGCAAATATTTCGGCCCTTACGATCATGTAGGACACATGAGGAGAATGCTGGAGACCATTCGTAAGACGTTTGACCTCTGTACTTGTGCAGTTTCGCCAAAAATGATCGATAAGTCGCGCGGAGTTCCCAGGTGGCACTCTTGTTTCGACGACTATCTGAAAAACTGCTCGGGAGACTGGGATACTGAGGAATATCGGGTGGTAATTGAAAAAGTGGAAAAACTGCTCAGCGGGAAAACTGAGGGGCTCATCAGTGATATTAAAGAGGAGATGGAGATCGCTTCGCAGGCGCTCGCATTTGAGGAGGCCGCAAAACACCGCGACAGCCTTCTGGCACTGGAGAAGTACAATAAAAAGATGAAAATTGTGGACAGCAAGCGAAATAATCGCGATCTCTTTGCAATTGATATAGATGAAGAGCTGGGTGAGGCCTGCGGTGTTCTTTTTAAAATACGGGAGGGTAAGCTTATAGGTAGATTTCACCGGTTTTTAAAAAATATCTCCGGGCTTAGTATAGAATTTTTGATGCAGTCGTTTGTGGAAGACTATTATACCGATTCAGGCGAAGCGGGGGCTTCAACTATTCCTGATGAAGTATATCTGAGCCACCCGATGGAGAACGATGGGCCTCTGAGCCAGTATTTGTGGGAAATGCATGGTAAAAAAGTACCCGTTAAAGTTCCAAAAATAGGAGAGAAGCGTCAGTTTGTGGAAATGGCAATATCCAACGCACGGTTAAAGCTTGGTGAACGCCGCCTGGAAAAAGAGAAGGCCGAACGTAATAGGATTCCGAAAGCTGTGGAAGACCTGAAAGAGTATCTTCGCCTGCAGTCGCTTCCCAGAAGAATTGAGTGTTTTGACAACTCCAATATTCAGGGTAGTGACCCGGTGGCCTCCATGGTTACGTTTGTGGATGCCAAACCCAGGAAAAGTGAGTACAAACGATTTAAGATCAAGACCGTTACAGGGCCCGATGATTTTGCATCTATGAAAGAGATCTTAAAGAGGCGATACGGCAGAGTAAAACGGGAAAAACTTCACGGACCCGATTTGATTCTCGTTGACGGTGGAAAAGGGCAGTTAAATGCTGCTATTGAAGCCCTGATGGAGGTTGACTACTATGGCCATTGCGAAATAGCAGGCCTTGCGAAGCGGCTGGAAGAAGTTTTTCTGCCCGGGAAAAAAGATCCTGTGATGATACCGAAAACCTCTCCCGCATTAAAGCTGCTGCAGCAGGCCAGAGATGAGGCTCACCGTTTTGCAATTACCTATCACAGACAAAAGCGGTCGAAGCGCACCTTAAAAACAGAACTGACAGATGTTCCCGGTATTGGTGATCAACGGGCAAAAGAGCTGCTTAAGGAGTTTGGTTCAGTAAAGAAAATAAAAGAGGCAAGCCTTGAAACTTTACAGAAATTTTCTGGTAAAAAAACTGGTAAGGCTTTATACGATTACTTTCATGCTTGATCTTTGTTAAATAAATAACATGAAAATGTGATGGTATCGGTGGTGTGTGTCTGTTACTTTCTGTTAAAGAAAAAAAAATCAAACCGACTGCCGGCTTTTTTCGTATAAACTTACAGACAGTTTTGCGAATGAATAAAATACCACAATTGTTTTGATTTAAAGATTCAAACTCATAATCTTTTGAACGATGAGACTTAACAAAAGCTACGATATCCCGGTGAATTACGAAAAGATGAAAGACAGAGAACTGGTACATCTTTTTCGTAAAAAAGACGATCAGCTTGCCTTTCAGGAGCTAATGAATCGTCATCAGGCAAAAATATACTCCTATATTTACAGCATGATACAGAACAGGGAAACCGCAAACGACATCTTTCAGGAAACGTTCACGAAGGTAATTACCAAAATGGACGACACCTACAACGAACAGGGTAAGTGGATTGCCTGGGTGATGCGAATTGCACATAATGCAACAATTGATCATATCAGAAAACAAAAACGATTTGTCGACGTTAAGAGCTCATACGATGAAGGATCAAAGACAGATTTCTATGATCGGTTACCCGATGAGGATTCGCCCGGACAACAGGAAAAACTTGAACTGGACGAATCTACGTCAAGTCTGTTAAAACATATTGCTAATTTGCCGGAAGAGCAGAGAACGGTGGTAATGCTGAGGCACTATTACGAAATGCCATTTAAGGAAATTGCTGAGATTACTGACGTTTCTATTAATACTGCACTCGGTAGAATGCGATATGCTTTGATTAACCTTCGTAAAATGTTTGATGAGGAACATGAGAAGGAATCAAAATATTTATGAGTAAGATAGAAAATCGTTGTATAGCATATATTTTCGATGAAATGGACCCGTCTGAGCGGCTTGAATTTGAGAGAGAGCTGCAAGAGGATGAAAACCTGCTGATTGAGCTTGAATCTCTTAAAAGAGTCGCCTGTAATCTCAACGGCCTCAACTGTATAGAACCACCCGAGGCGATTGTGAATTATGTAAAGGCTCAGGCCGAAAGAACGTCGGAAAACAGTACAGAAACCGGTTCATTCAAATACCTGTTCGCATCGGCGGCGGTTACGCTCTTTGCAGTTATGATTTACGGAGCCGTTTTTCTTCAGGATCAACGAACGGCCAGCAGTTCAGGCACTCAGGGAAATGAACCCTCGGTCTCTTCTCTCACTGCTGCCGGGGATTTCTCTGATACAAGGCCTGAATCCGATGGCTCTGCCGATGATATATCTCCATGGGTGGATCATGATGAGGTGATTCATTTTCATGAAAGGTTTAACAGGGGAAGCGTAGCAAGCGTAGATTCCATGTTTAATAGCAGCTTTGATAAGCTCACCCGAGTTAATTCATCCGAAACCCTGCAGCGAGTGCAGCAGCAGATACACCTCACAGGCAGCAACAGATAAAGCCGGTGTAATGCATTTATAGTAAGTGGTTTATAATCATAACTATAATTTGTAAATCTAAAAGTTTTCCACCTTCGACTGTGAATAACTAATTTTGGTAAGGTATAGTGTGAGAGTTATATTCCTACCTGTATAAGAATCATAACTCCTTTTAGCAGAATGGGAAAAATTATATCGATTGCCAACCAAAAAGGCGGAGTTGGAAAAACAACTTCTGCCGTAAATTTAGCCGCCAGCCTTGCTGTTATAGAGCATCCTACGCTTGTAATTGATATTGACCCTCAGAGTAACAGTACAAGCGGCCTGGGAATTGAACCTAAATCCGTCACAACTTCTGTGTATGAAGTAATGGTTGGTGGTGTGGATATTAAAGATTCTATCCGCGAAACAGAGCTGCCTTTTCTGGATGTGGTTCCATCACATATCAATCTTGTGGGAGCAGAAATTGAGATGGTAGACCGAAATGAACGAGAACGAATCTTACTGAAGGCGATCGATTCACTGGACGATAAATACGACTTTATTATCATCGATTGTCCTCCATCTTTAGGTCTTTTAACGATAAATGCACTCACAGCGTCTCACTCTGTAATGATTCCGGTACAGTGCGAATATTATGCGCTTGAAGGATTGGGACAGCTTTTGAATACGATAAAAATTGTAAGGCAACATCTTAACCGCGACCTTGATATAGAAGGAGTTCTGCTCACAATGTACGATACGCGCACAAGGCTGTCGAACCAGGTGGCCGAAGAAGTTAAACGTTATTTTGACGACAGGGTATTTTCAACCATCATTGCAAGGAATATCCGCCTGGCAGAAGCGCCCAGCTTTGGGAAACCGGCTATTTTGTATGATGCGTCCAGCGTTGGAGCAAAAAACTACCTTTCGCTTGCACGCGAAATTATCCAGAGAAATAAGAAACTGTTTAAATCGAGCCCTGTACTCTCGTAAACCGGTAATATGCTATGTCGAAAAAAGTATTAGGCAGAGGACTCGGAGCATTTTTCCCTGATTATGATGACGGAAAAGGAGAGAAGAACCAGGATGAGCCCAAAACGAAGACGGCAGTATCCATAGATCCTGCCGAGAGGGTAAATATTGTTTTAGATATTCCGGTTAACCACATCAGGCCGAACCCTCATCAGCCAAGAAGTGATTTTAAGGAAGAGGCATTGGAACAGCTCGCCTCGTCTATAAAAAAACATGGTCTAATTCAGCCAATTACCGTTCGTTACCTGGGACAGAAGCGATTTGAACTCATTAGTGGTGAAAGACGGCTTCGCGCATCAAAACTGGCAGGTATAGCTGAAATACCCGCCTACATACGTGAGGTAAATGATGATGACATGATAGCATTTGCGCTGATTGAAAATATTCAGCGCGAAGAACTGAATCCGCTGGAGATATCACTTGGATACCAGCGGCTGATCGATGAGTGCAATTACACGCAAAGTGAAGTTGCCGAGCGTGTGGGAAAGAACAGGACAACAGTCACCAATATGCTGCGGCTTCTGCAGCTTCCTGATTTTATCCAGGCGGCACTGCGCGATGAACGAATTTCGACCGGACACGCCCGTACGCTCATCAATGTGAAGACCGAGAGTGATCAGAAAAAGATTTTGTCTGAAATTGAGAAAAAATCACTTTCCGTAAGACAAACTGAAGATCTTGTAAAATCTTATGCTAAAAAAAGCGAACAGAAAAAGAAGTCATCAGAAAAAAAAGAGGACCCATTTTTAAATGACCTCACTAAACAGCTCAGAAATAAACTGAGCACCAAAGTAAACATCAAGAAGAAAACCAAGGGCGGCGAGATCCGAATTGAGTATTACTCCAACGACGATTTAGAACGACTGATGCAGCTGTTTAATGAAATGGATTAACCTATTTTTCGTTTCAGTTTTATTTTTAACCACTTCTGACCTGAAAGCACAGGATTTTTCAAGCTGGTACAACAATCGTGTACAAAACAGCGGTTACGATGTTAACCGGGATTATTTTAACCAGTCACTGCAGGATTCACTTCAAAGTGACTCAGATTCATTTCCATCACCCAAATCAGTATTATTTAAGTCGATGATGATACCCGGCTGGGGGCAGATTGAGAATAAACAGATATGGAAAGTGCCAATTATTTACGGGATGTTTGCCGGAATAGGAGCATATACAATTTACCTGAATAATAATTATAAAGATTACAGAGCGGCTTTTTATAACTCTAACCAGGGTGATGATAATGACTTCAGGTTTGGGCCCACACCCGAACGGCTGGCCGATGTAAACCCCAGCCAGCTTCAGTCTGCAAGAAACAGTTTTAGAAACCGCCGCGATTTTATGTTTGTGGTTCTGGGGCTGGCATACGGGCTGAATGCACTTGATGCCTATATATTTGCGCATATGCGTAGTTTTGATGTGTCTGACGATTTAAGTGCTTCAGCTAAGATTGGTCCGGCGATTTTGCCTGATGGACAGCCCGGAATCAGAGTGTCGGTAAACCTTTACTAGAAATTTTTAATTAAACAGATCGTTTTATGCCGGAAGAAAAGGAATTCTCGGAAAATGGAAACAGTAACAATGGCGATAATAATCAGCTACAGTTTGACAGCAACAGGGATCTTTGGAGTGTTTTTAAGATTATGGGTGAGTTTGTGGATGGTTATGATTCACTTTTAAGAATTGGTCCCTGTATCTCTATTTATGGCTCAGCAAGAATCAAACCGGGTTCGAAGTACTACGAGCTTGCAGTAAGTACGGCCGAAGCCATTGCCGAGAACGGTTTCGGCATTATTACAGGAGGCGGTCCGGGTATTATGGAAGCCGCGAATAAGGGCGCCTATAACGTACAGGCAAAATCCGTGGGTCTTGGTATTCAGCTTCCAAAGGAGCAGGGTGTGAACTCGTATGTATCACCTAACTATGTGATTAATTTCAAATATTTCTTTGTTCGTAAAGTTATGTTTGTTAAATATGCACAGGGGTTTATTGTATTTCCAGGTGGCTTTGGTACGCTTGACGAGCTTTTTGAAACACTTACTTTGATTCAAACGGAAAAGATTGAGCCCATACCCATTGTGCTTATTGGAAAAGAGTATTGGGGTGGATTGTCGGACTGGATTGATAATACACTGATCAGTGAAGCCTACATCAGCAAGAAAGATAAAAGCTTATTTCATATTACTGATGATTGCAGTGAAGCCGTAAAGTATGTGTGTGACTTTTACAAAGACCGAAAGCCAAAACCCAATTTTTCCTATTAGGAACATAATTTTGAATTTATTGTTAAAAAATCAGTGTCAATTAATGAATTTGTAGTGAAATTTTCATTAAGTTAGGCACGTTTATTCAGAAATAATCCAAAATAACCATACAACCATGAAATCACTGAAGACCATTTTATCCTGCAGTTTCGTAATGTTTCTGTTACTGGGTACTGCAGAAATAACACAGGCACAGGACGAAGCCCGTGTAGAAGCCATTGAGCTCTATAACAATGCACAAGAGCTTGCCGGAGGGAATGATTTTGATGGAGCCATAGATCTTTATCGTGACGCTCTTGAAATAGCCCGTGAAAACGGATTAAATGACATCACAGATTTGATTGAAGAAAGACTTCCGCGAGTTTATGGCAGCCGGGCATCAAATTCTTATCGAAATTATCAGAACGAACGTACTGTTGCATCCATAGACAGAGCTATTGAGCACTTTAAGGAATCCCAGGAGGCAGCTGCCGAGTTTGGAAATCAGCAGGTTGAGCAACAGGCTCAGGGAGCGATTCCTCAGCTCTATTATGTACGGTCCATCCTCAATTTCCGTCAGGATAACCTGGAAGATGCCATGAACGATCTGGACGCAGCTTTAGAGCTGAATTCAAATTATGCTGCAGCATACTACCAAAAAGGCATTGTTCAGAAAAAAATGACTCCTGAAGAGGTTGAAACATGGTTGCAATGGTACGACAGAGCGATTTCAGTTTCAGAGCAGGTTGGTGACAATAAAACTCTTGAAAATGCCAGAGAAGGCGCCGCTGAAGAGCTAATATACCGCGGAGTATCTTTAGGAGAAGATCGCGAATTTAACCGCGCTATCGAACTCCTTGAAATGGTTGATGAGTACGTCCCCAATTCTGATGAGCAGCATTACCGTCTTGCCGAAATTTACAATCAGCGCGGTAACTGGACAGATGCTGAAACCCATGCCAGACAGGCTTTGGAATATCACAATGGCGGTGTTGCCGATAAAGCCAAAATCTATTTTGAGCTCGGGACAGCCCTTAAAGGACTAGGCGAAAATGAAAATGCCTGTTCAGCATTTGAAAATGCACGCTACGGAGATTTCACGGAGCCTGCCAACCACGAACTGGAATTTCAGCTGAAGTGTGAAGGACACGCAGGCCGGTAGTTTTATTAATTTCTGAATAGAAAGCCATGTTAAAAACATGGCTTTTTTTTTGTCTGTACTTTTGGCTTGCACACATCTTGCCTATCTTCTGCAAAATTTAATTATCTCCGCAAATCGTTAAAAACTTCATGAGCAATCAACAAAATTTAGCTGAATTAAGCGCAAATACAATTCGTGTTCTTTCAATGGATGCCGTACAGGCAGCTAATTCGGGACATCCCGGTATGCCGATGGGAATGGCCGATGCCGCCTATGTGCTCTGGAGTAAATTTTTAAAACATAACCCGAACAATCCCGACTGGTTCAACAGGGATCGTTTTATACTTTCTGCCGGCCACGGTTCCATGCTGCTCTACTCTCTGCTTCATTTAACCGGTTACGATCTGTCGCTTGATGAGCTGAAGAATTTTCGTCAATACAAAAGCAAAACACCGGGCCATCCCGAATTTGGAGCCACCCCGGGTGTAGAAACCACTACAGGCCCTCTTGGTCAGGGTTTTTCAACCGGAGTTGGTATGGCTATGGCAGAAGCATTTATGGCAGATACATTTAATAAGGATGATTTTAAACTTGTAGACCACTATACCTATGCCATTGTGAGTGATGGAGATTTAATGGAGGGTATTTCACACGAAGCTGCTTCTCTTGCAGGCCACCTGAAGCTCCACAAGTTGATTTATCTGTACGATTCAAACCGAATCTCAATAGATGGCTCTACAGACCTCTCTTTTTCTGACGATACCAAAAAACGTTTTGAAGCCTATGGCTGGCAGGTACTGTCTGTCGACGGTCACAATCAATCCGAAATTGAAGCGGCAATTGGCGAAGCACGCAGCTCTGATAAGCCTTCACTGATCGAGTGCAAGACAAAGATCGGTTTTGGAAGTCCTGCAAAGGAAGGAACTGCAGACTCACATGGTGCACCTCTCGGTGATGATGAAATAATCGCGACAAAAGAAAATCTTGAATTTCCCTCAAAAGAACCTTTTTTCATACCCGATGAGGTGAAAGAATCGATGCAGAAGGCTGTTCAGCGTGGTGAAAGTTTGGAATTAGAGTGGAAAGAACATCTTGCAGAGTACAGCAAGAGACATCCGGATGAAGGCGAAAAATTTAATGAGTTTACCTCCCGCTCGCTACCGGATAACTGGGATGATATTCTTCCTGTATTTGAACCCGATGAGAAGGGAATGGCTAGCCGAAAAGCTTCCGGCAAAGTTCTCAACAGCATTGCCGGCAAAATACCGAACCTTATCGGCGGTTCGGCAGACCTCACCGGAAGCAATAACACGAACCTGGAAGGGAAAGGGGTGTTTACTGGTGCGAACCGATCCGGAAGAAACCTCCACTACGGCGTAAGGGAACATGCGATGGCTGCCGCTATGAACGGAATGGCTTTGCATGGCGGGGTGATTCCATTTGGAGGCACCTTCCTGGTTTTCTCTGATTACAACAAACCTGCTATCCGAATTGCAGCACTATCAAAAATTCCAACACTATTCGTCTTTACCCACGACAGCATCGGACTCGGAGAAGACGGGCCAACACACCAGCCGATAGAGCATCTTGCGGCATTACGGGCTATTCCAAACGTACAGGTATTCAGGCCGGCGGACGCTAATGAAGTTTCTTACTGCTGGAAATCAGCTATTTGCAGAACCAGCGGCCCGTCAGTAATAGTTCTTACTCGCCAGGCACTCCCAACAATAGATCGATCATCATACGGAGCTGCAAAAGGAGCCGAACGAGGTGCTTACATAGTTAAAAAAGAAAAATCTGCAAAACCAGATGTCATCTTTATTGCAACCGGATCAGAAGTTTACCCCTCGCTATTGGCATCAGATATTCTGGAAAATGAGGGAGTGGACGTGAGGGTTGTAAGTGCCCCGTCGCTCGAACTTTTTAAACAACAAGACGATCAGTACAGGGAGTCTGTGCTTCCTGCAGAGTGTAGTAAGAGGGTTTCCATTGAAGCCGGCGCAACATTTGGATGGCATAAATGGGTTGGAAGTGAAGGATTGGCGATAGGGCTGGATCAGTTCGGGATGTCAGCTCCTTACGAACAGGTCTTTGATCACTTTGATATTACCCCGGAAAAAATTGCTCAGCGAACAGCCGGTTATTTTAACTTCTAACTGAATTTAAGAGCAACTTTTGGGTCGCTGTTGCAGTACCGGCTTATTCACTTAATTTTTGCCGTTCGCTAAGCAGATTTATGAATGGTGGTGAACGTTATATCGTCCAGAGGTTTCTCTTCGCCCAGGAACGATTCTACGGACGACTGTATCTTAGAAGTAATGGTTTTGGAGTGCAGGGAGCCGTAGATGGAAAACAGTCCTTCGAGTCGTTCAAATCCATACTCTTCATTCCGGTTATTTCTCGCTTCAACAAGCCCGTCAGTATAAAAAAGAAGGCTATCTCCTTTTTCAAATTTAAAACGTGACTCTTTCATATTTTTTTTGAGAGCGGGGGTTGAGGTCATGCCCAGTGCAAATCCGTCAGTATTTATTTTAAATGTGGCATCTTTCTCTTTGTTATAAACAATCGGGTTGTTGTGGCCGGCCCTGGCAAACGTAAAATAGTTTTCATCCTTCGGAAAGAATGCCGCACAACCGGTAATAAAGGTTTTATCTCTTTTGTTTGATTTGATGTAGTTATTGAGCTCAAGAAAAAGATCTTTGGGCCCGGGGTGTAACTTATTGATTAAAAGATGCACAAGTGCCTGAATTCGGACCATATACAGAGCTGCACTCATTCCTTTACCAGAAACATCTGCGATAATAATATAGGTACCGGCGTCTGTGTGAATGATGTCTACATAATCGCCGCCAACCTCAAGAGCGGTAGCTGCAAAGGAGTTGATTTCAAGGTTATCGTAAATCGCTGATGACGGCGGCAGAAGACTGAGCTGAATATCCCTGGCAAAATCAAGTTCTTTTTGAACATCTGATTTTTCGAGTAGTTCAATCATCAGAATTAAAAGCATCCCCAGAAACGAGATGGGCAAGAGAACAGGGTGAAAAATAAGATTCGATAACCCAACGATTTCAAATAGATAGTGGCTTATAAAAGTTACAATGGATATCCCGAAAGCGAGCCGGCGTACCGGATTTAACCGTTTTGTGAGAGCAGAAAGAAGGCTAAGCGTGCGCTGCGAAAAAGAGAGATCCTCAGAAGCTACTTTAGGATTTTTTTGTTTAACGACCTCTTCATATAACCGCTTCAGCCGGTCGGAATCGGACTGAAATTCACGACCAAGCTGCCGGGTATTCATTCCATCAACATACTCTTCATAGAATGTTTTGGTGCTGTAGCCGGTTTTTGTTTCGTTTTTTAAACCCATTGATACTTTTTTCAGTGAATATGAAAAATTGTACGATAAGCAGTGTAAAAAGTTAGAGTATATGTTAAACTATTTTCACAGATCTTTTAGTTGGCTTTATCGGCCAGCCAGGCTATTTTTTGCTCCGAATTGTGGCTTTCTCCAAGAACAGAGCTGTATAGGTCAGGCCTGCGGGCTTTTTTATATCTGCAGCCACCCGCATCAGTTAATTTTTCCTGTGTGATGTGTGCTGTAACGATATCGTCATCAAGTTTTCGGCACTCTGCTATGATGTCACCAAAAGGATCAATCATCATAGAGCATCCGTTTTTTAACTGGTCTTCATCCATCCCGATCGGGTTTGCGAATATAATATAGGCTGCGTTATCGTAGGCTCTTGCAGGAAGCCATTTCATCAGCCATTTCCGGCCTTTCAAACCGTCAAATTCCTGGCGAAGTGATGTAGGGTCAGCTTTTCGGTTTTTCCACAGGTCTGGATCTACAAATCCGGCACCCGGCCGGGTAGATGGTGTGCACATGGTTACATGGGGCATGAACAATAAATCGGCTCCCAGCAGATTCGTTGCGCGTACGTTCTCAATAATGTTATTATCGTAGCAGATCAGAATACCGCATTTCCATCCAAGAACTTCAAAAATGGTGTAGCTATTTCCAGGGGTAAGTGCGGGATGGATAAATGGGTGAAGTTTTCTGTGTTTGGCGATCAGTCCGTTTTTATCCACACAAACGTATGTGTTATAGATATTTTGATCCTGGCCGATCTCAAAAAGACCGGCAAGAATAACCAGGTCATATTTCGCGGCTATTTCAATAAGTTTTTTACACGATGGACCCTCAGGGACCGATTCCGCTAAATCCCGTAACTCGCTCTCAGTTAATGAATTTGCAATCGTGTAACCCGATATGCAGCACTCATGAAAAGCAATAATGTCTGATCCCTGCCCGGCCGCTTCTATACACAAATTCTCAATCTTCGAAAGGTTATAGTCCTTGTCTTGGCTTCGGTGCTCAAACTGTACAGTAGAAATGTTTATAGGCTCCATTATTTTATAAATCTGTTGGTTAATTTCCGGTAATTGTGATAACCAGGCGGCGCGGCCCGCCGTGATTCCGGTGTTCACAGAGGTAAATTCCCTGCCACGTGCCCATATTGAGCCTGCCCTTGGTTACCGGAACCGTTACTGAGCTGCCGAGTATGGATGTTTTTATATGAGAGGTCATATCATCGGCTCCCTCAATAGTATGCTCAAACAGGGAAGCGTCTTCAGGGACCATGCGATTGAAATGAGACTCGAAATCGCGCCTGACTGATGGATCAGCATTTTCGTTAATTGTTAAACTCGCACTGGTGTGCTGTATGAAAATATGAGCAGTACCTGCCTTGATATTCTTCAACTCAGGAACCTGCTGTACGATCTCATTAGTGATGAGGTGAAAGCCCCTTTGACGGGATTTCAGAGTAATTTTCTTTTGAATAGGTTGATTCATAACCGTTTTCCTGCAGATCGATTTATATAAAAGGTAAAATGACAAAATCAGCCCAGAATGAAAAAGCTGAATCGGCTCTTTTAAAGAAATAATTCGAAATAAGATGACGAATCTATACTTTGCTGATTGGTCAATTTATGAAATGTAATATTTTTAAATTTATTAAATGAAAACCTGTAAAATAGCCTGTGCCCAGCTGACGCCTGTTGTATTCAACAAACAGAGAACTGTTGAGAAATCTGCTGTTTGGGCTCGAAAGGCATCAGAAGAGGGGATCGATTTGTTGGTATATCCAGAAAGCTTTGTACCTGTTTACCCTGCCGGGCTGGGTTTTGGAACGGTGGTCGGCAGCCGGACACAGGCGGGCCTGTTACAAATCAGATAGGAGAAATTGCCCGCAGAAATAATCTGTTTCTTGTAATGGGTGTTACGGAAAGGGATACCGTTAACAAAACCCTGTACTGTACACTTCTCTACTTCTCATCGGATGGAAATTTGCTCGGGAAACATCGTAAAATAAAGCCCACGGCTGCAGAGCTTCTGGTTTGGGGAGAAGGAGACGGGTCTACATTATCAACTTTTGATACGGGAATCGGCAAAATTGGTGGTCTTATTTGCTGGGAAAACTATATGCCCCTTGCGCGAATGGCGATGTATCAGAAAGGCGTTGAGATTTATGCAGCACCTACAGCCGATGCACGAGATTCATGGATCAGCAGTATGATACGTATTGCCCGCGAGGAGCGATGTTTTGTGATTGTTTGTAATCAATATCTTACAAAAAGTGATTACCCCGAGCACCTTCGGCCTGAGCTGGCTTCTGACAGACCTGAAATCTTAGGCTGCGGAGGGAGCGTCATTGTTTCGCCAACGGGAAAAGTTCTCGCCGGGCCGCTTTTTAACGAAGAGGGGCTGCTTTCTGCGACGGTAACTGAAGAGCAGCTGATAGAAAGCCGTATGGATTTTGATGTAGCAGGCCACTACAACCGCGACGATATTTTCAATTTTTCAATTTCGGTCCAGCCAGAGATAATCAGCGATAAGAAAGAGTCACTGTAAAAAAGCCGAGGGGCATAGAGTTTGTTTATCCGAAAAGTCCCTGAATGGCACCTCCGTCGTGACTAAGAGTTTGGCCTGTTACATAACCGCTGTGTGGAGAGAGCAGCCACGAAGCCAGTGAAGCGAGCTCTTCTGCCGTTCCCATTCTGCCCACAGGAATCGACTGTTTCATCTCTTCCTCCGCTTTTTCGTAGCTAACCCCTCTCACCGAACTGTTGTTTTTAATGACTCTGTCGATTGCCGGAGTTTTATGAGCTCCGGGTGCAAGAATATTCACAGTAACTCCGTGAGGGGCTACTTCGCGAGCCAGTGATTTAACAAAACCTGCCACACCGGCCCTGAATGCATTACTTAGGGTTAGAGAGGGAATGGGTTCCTTTATCGAACGGCTTTCAATAAAAAGCATGCGTCCGTAGTTATTATCACGAAAAATGGGAGCCAGCCTCAAAGCTAAATCCACTTTCCAGCGCATAACGAGATGCCATGCAGCGTCCCAGTCGTCCATTTCAGTTTGAAGAGGTGTGCCTGTTGGTGGTCCGCCGGCATTGAATAGTATACCTTGAAGCGGCGTGCTGCGCGCGGATTTCTCAATTTTATCGAGTGTTTCACTATAAATAAGGCTTCCCTCTACAATTTCTGTTTTCTCATTAAAGTGGGAAAACTTTTCCCTGAGAAGATCGCCTCTTCGCGCCACTAAAACCACGCTGGCCCCTTCAATAAGCAGCTGTTTGGCAATGGCTTCGCCAAACCCGCTGCTCGCACCGCATACGATAAATCGCTGTTCCGAAATTTGTAAATCCATAAGAAGTTTTGTTAAGAGTTTGATTTAATTATAATCAGGAATAATAAATAATTACAATTTTGTGATGAAGAACTAATCAAACATAGATACTCTATCATCAAAATTATAATTGTCAGGAAAAAAAGAGCGGGGAAACTTGTGGAAACATACGATCACATAATTTTGGGGACAGGGCAGGCTACAGGAATACTATTAGGGGGACTTATACCCACAGGTGATTCAATAGCCGTAATTGAGGCCGGTAAAGTTGGAGGGAGCTGCGTGAACTACGGATGTACTCCAACAAAAACGCTTGTTGCAAGCGCAAAGGCGATTCATAAAGCGAAGCAGGGAGATTTTTACGGGTTCAGTACGGAAGATATTGTGATTGACTATAAGCGCATCAGGGAGAGAATGAATGAGATCAGAAACGGTTCAAGCGAGGGCCTTGAAAACTGGATGGTAAAGACTGAAAATGTGGCCCTGATTAAAGGGTGGGGCAAATTCACATCAGAGAAGGTGATTGAAGCAGACGGCAGAATGCTCACTGCCAAAAACATATATATCAATACGGGTACAAGGCCTTTTGCTCCGCCGATTAAGGGGCTGAATGACATTCCATGGATGGATAGTGCCGGTTTGCTAAACTTAAAAGAACTTCCTGAACATCTGATTATTATTGGCGGGGGGTATATCGGAGCTGAATTTGGCCAGATTTATCGAAGATTTGGTTCTGAAATAACCATCATTCAGAGAGATAATCAGCTGATGCCGCGTGAAGATCGCGATGTAGCCGAATCTATTCGTAATTTTTTAGAGGATGAAGGAATTCAAATTCATTGCGGAGCCGAAGCGGAGAGTGTATCAGAAAAAAACGGAACAATTTACCTGGTATTAAAAAGTGGTAAAACCGTAACAGGGTCCCATCTACTTGTAGCTGCCGGACGAAGGCCTAATAGTGACGGTTTAAATCCGCAAGCTGCAGGACTCAGTATTTCAGATCGTGGTTTTATTGAAGTAGACGACTACTGCAGAACAGGTACTGAGGGTGTATTTGCTGTTGGAGATGTGAATGGCGAAGGTGCGTTTACCCATACATCCGTTAATGATGCCGAAATCGTGCTGGATGTGCTATGGGGTGGCAGCCGAGCCATTTCAAAGAGACACACTATTTATGCTTTGTTTACCGATCCTCCGCTTGGCAGAGTGGGCATGTCGGAAAAGGAAGCGATTGCTGCAGGCAAAAACGTGCTGAAGGCTACACGGCCGATGAGTAAGATTAGCAGGGCTAAGGAGATGGGAGAGACCAATGGATTCGCTAAACTGCTGGTTGATGCTGATACTGACAAAATTCTGGGGGCAGCCGTACTGGGTCCGGGTGGTGATGAAATTATAAATATGTTTGCAGCTATTATGCACAGTGATATTCCCTGCAAAGAGTACAGGAAAGTGGTTCTGGTTCACCCAACCGTTTCGGAACTGATGCCATGGGTGCTTGACGGACTGGAACCGGTGAATTAATTGAATAGCTTCTATTTTTTTTGATCATCTGACTCCTGATTTGCGTAAGTAATTATCGGTGAATTGTAAGCCAAAAATTGATATTATTGTCTCGTTAAAAACGAACCTGGAAGCATTACGAGTTTAATGGGCAACGATAATATACTTTCCGGCAGGCTGGTTAGTCTCGACGCACTTAGGGGATTTACAATTGCTGCAATGATTGTTGTGAACAGCCCAGGATCGTGGTCTCATGTTTACGAACCGCTTCTGCATGCAGAATGGCATGGGATGACCCTTACTGATCTCGTATTTCCTTTCTTTCTCTTTATCGTTGGTGTTTCCATTACGCTGGCATACAGCAAGCGCCTGATTGCCGGAGCTCCAAAAGGTGACATTTATAAGAAAATATTTTCCCGCGCTGCGAAAATTTATATGCTGGGTATTTTTCTGTGGCTTTGGCCCGAATTCGACTTTGGTAATATCAGGTATGTAGGTGTTCTGCAGAGGATAGCCGTTGTGTTTCTGTGCTGTTCACTACTATTCCTCCACACCAACTGGAAACAGCAGGCTGTAATACTTGTTTCTTTACTGGTTGGTTACTGGCTGATGTTGTATGCCATACCTGTTCCCATCGACGGCGTAATACAGCAGGCGCTAAACACCGGGATTATTGAGCGTGCCGGAGGCAATGTGGTTGGGCTGGGAGAAATTTCAAAAGTTTCAACCGGCTTTATCGCTCCCAACGTGGAGCCGGGAGTAAATTTCGCCGCCTGGTTCGACCGGCAAATTGTACCCGGTTATTTTTATGAGAGAAGCTGGGATCCCGAAGGGTTTCTGAGCACTTTGCCGGCAATTGGTACCTGTATTTTGGGAATGCTGAGTGGAAAACTGATACTATCGGAAAGGGATACCTATCAGAAATTAACCTGGATATTTTTTGCAGGATTTGCTCTGTTTATCGCAGGAATTGTGTGGTCATGGTTTTTTCCACTTAATAAAAACTTGTGGAGCAGTTCGTACGTATTTGCCTCAGGAGGTCTTGCCATGATGTTTCTCGGTGCATTCCTGCTGATTGTGGACGTTCTTGAGTACAAGAGATGGACCCGGCCGGGTATTGTATTTGGAGCCAATGCCATTACGTCTTATGTACTCTCCGGTGTGCTTCTAACAGTTTTTTATAACGATTTAATGAGTTTAGAGGCCCTGAATCAAGTGTTTCTGGAATGGGTGATCGATTTGGGACTACCGGCAAAAGCGGGATCACTGTTTTATGCTCTTCTCTACACATCTGTTTTGTACATCCCTGCCGTAATTCTTTACAGGAAGAAAATATTTATTAAGGTATAGGGGTCTCAAATAGGATTCTTTTTAAAGTAGTAGAAGAAGTAAACAGCAGTAATGATTGCAGCACCTAAATCTGCAATCGGGAAGGAGTACCAGATTCCGTAGATACCAAATTTAAGCGGTAAAAGAAAAATGAGTGGTATTAACAAAAACCCCTGTTTCGATAAGGAAAGGATAAAAGCCGGCCGAGCCATTCCGATCGCCTGAAAGTAGGCACTTCCCAAAAGATTTACGGCCAGCAGTGGTGTAGCTAAAAATACTGCCCGCAGGGCGGGTGTCGTTCGCTGTATTAGTTCTGAATCGTTGGTAAACACGGCAACAATGTGAGGTGTGAATATCATAATTACCGAAAATATTCCCAGTGAGATAAGTGTGGCACTGATCATCGATAAACGGATTAGCTTTTTGACCCTGTCCATCAAATTAGCGCCAAAATTATAGCCAACAATGGGTACAAAACCCTGCGTTATGCCTAATACCGGGAAGTTGGCAAACATCAGCAGCCTGCTGATGATACCATAAATGGATAATCCGATTTCACCTCCATATACAAAAAGCGAATTATTCAATACAATAGAGAGAAGGCTGATGGTGCCCTGACGTGCAAATGTAACAGAACCCAGCGCACCAATTTCCCTTATTATTGGCAGGTCTGCCTTAAGGTATTTTCGGTTGATTTTTAGCTGTGAGTCACCCCTCAGGAAAAACCAGGTGGCAAAAATGGCGCTTGTAATATATGAAATGGTTGTTGCCCACGCTGCACCAGCCAGGCCCATATCCAGCCATATAATAAAAATCGGGTCTAAAATGATATTTACAAGAGCCGGTATCATAATCGTGAGCATTGCAATACGAGGAAATCCTTCAGCCCGGATAACGTTGTTGCTCATCATAGCCCAGCCAAGAAAAGGCACCCCAAGCAGCACAATTTTGAAATACGTTTTTGACGGTTCAAGTACATTACCACGACCACCAAACAGGGCTAAAATCTGATCTATGAACAGAAAACCAATGGTAACGAATATTGCACCGAGAAGAAGGGTAAGGCCAACCTGGTTACCAAAGGTCAGAAAAGCCTTTTCATCGTTATCTTCACCAAAAGCCCTGGATATGATGGAAGCTCCGCCAATACCGATTGCCATACCTATGCTGGCAATTAAAAAAGTAATAGGCTGCACCACCGTTATGGCAGCAATGCCGAGAGATCCCACCCAAAGGCCAACAAAAATCGTGTCAACAATTCCATAAATCGACATCACAAGAATACCTGCTGATGCAGGAATAGCCTGATTCCTCAGCAGTTTGCCAAGTGATTGAGTGCCAAATATATCCCTTTTCTTTTCTGTCAATTCTTATCTTTATTCGTTCTATACGGGATGATAAGCTATTCTGATTGAAACAGGTTCCCATAGCAATTATTTTTACAAATACCGGATGTTGATTTAAGTTCATTGAGTAAAGGGTCTCATTTTTCAAGGAAAGAGAGCTTGTGAAAAGCCTGATGAGCAGATGTACAAGAAAGATGAATAACTGTTTTAAAAAAAGTGTATATTTAAGGCTGTCTGTTTTTCGATTTTTGATCGGTTGTGTCTCTTTTGCAGATACATTTTAATGAAAAATCACCTAAAGCAGATAAATGTAATTCTAACACTTTTTTCGGAAACAACCGAATCATACGCCTACATTTATGACACAAGATATTCGAAATATTGCCATCATCGCTCACGTAGATCACGGAAAAACCACTCTGGTCGATCAAATGCTAAGACAGAGCGGTACATTCAGAGAGAATCAAAAAGTTGACGAAAGGGTGATGGATTCCGGTGATTTAGAGAAGGAAAAAGGAATTACCATCAGTTCCAAAAATACAGCGATTCACTGGAAAGGCACTAAAATTAACATTGTAGATACGCCGGGTCACGCCGATTTTGGCGGCGAAGTAGAGCGTATTCTCAAAATGGTAAATGGAGTTATCCTTCTGGTTGATGCAGCTGAAGGACCTCTGCCACAAACGAAATTTGTACTTAGAAAATCGCTGGACCTTGGATACCAGCCTATCGTTCTGATCAATAAAATTGACAGAAAGGATGCTCGGCCGGATGAAGTACTCAATATGATTTTTGACCTGTTTGTATCGCTTGATGCCACAGACGAACAGCTCGATTTTCCCGTATTATATGCTGCTGCAATTGAAGGGTATGCCAAATATGAGCTCGAAGATGATAATGTGGACATGGCCCCTCTGTTTGATAAAATTGTGGAACATATTCCACCCCCGCAGCAGGTGATGGACAAACCTTTTAAAATGCTTGTTAGCAGTGTAGACTGGAACGATTACGTGGGCCGTATTGCAATCGGAAGGGTAGAGCAGGGGACCATCAAAACAAACCAGGAAATTGTATTGATGGACCGAAAGGGAAATCAAAAAATTAAGGCGAAGGCGACAAAACTATTCACGTTTAACGGATTGAACCGTGAGCCGGTTGAAGATGCACTGGCCGGAGATATTTTCGCACTTGCAGGCTACGATGCAGTAGAAATCGGGGATACGCTTACGCACATTTCAGATCCTACTCCCATTGAGTATTATGATATTGATCAGCCTACGATGGCAATGTATTTCCGCGTTAACAACTCACCGTTTGCCGGGCTTGAAGGTGATTATGTAACCTCAAACATGATTAAAGATCGACTTAATAAAGAGATTCGCACAAACGTATCGATTCGGGTTGAACAGACCGAAAACCCGGACATTTTCAGAGTGGCCGGACGCGGTGAACTGCAGCTTTCCATACTTATAGAAACAATGCGGCGCGAAGGTTTCGAGTTCGCAGTTTCCCGGCCTGAAGTTCTATACAGGGAAATTGACGGTGAACTGCATGAGCCGTTTGAGGAAGTTGTTGTGGATGTAAATACAGACTACAGCAATAAAGTGATCGATAACCTTCAGAAGAGAAAAGGGATCATGACATCAATGGTGCAGGAAGGAGAAAACAACCGAATTGAGTTTAAGGTACCATCGCGGGGATTAATAGGCTTTAGGGGCGAGATGCTTACAGAAACCAGGGGTACTGGAATTATGCATCAGCAGTTTGATGAATACGGTCCTTTTGCCGGTGATATTCCTGGCCGTACACGAGGTGCGCTTATATCGCTGGAACGTGGTGACGTTACTCCCTATGCACTTGAAGGGCTGCAGGATCGGGGCCAATTTATTGTTGAACCGGGTGATCCTGTTTACACCGGTCAAGTTGTTGGAATTAATAACCGTGCAGACGACATGGTTATTAACGTGGTGAAAAAGAAGAATCTTACGAACCACAGGGCTACCCAAACATCTGATTCTGTTAAAATTTCGCAGGCTAAAAAAATGAGTCTTGAGCAGTGTATTGAGTTTATAGATACCGACGAACTTCTCGAAGTGACTCCCAAAAGCCTCAGAATTCGCAAAACCTACCTGGATCATAACGAGAGAAAACGGGCAGAAAAGACGAAAGAGTTTGCCTGACTCACTATGTGTCTCCCTGTCTGTCACACAAAAAAGCACATGACAGGCAAGGAGAACCATTGCAATTAATTATTACGTTAATAATTTTATAGCCATTCGTATATATTCTATTGAGTTTCCCATCCCAGAGAACACAAAGTATAATTCGGGTTGATTTGTAATATCAGGAGCTGAAAATATTTCTATGCTAACTTTCTGTCTCTTGATGCAATCCAGTTATATCTATTAAGACTTAATATAAATATGGATAATAAGATCTAATAATAAAGATTAAGATGTCCAATTTGTATCTTACTGTTAAACAAGTTGGTAAGATTCATGGATTATCTGATACGTTCAGCAGTATTGGTTTGCGCTTTTCTTTTTTTGTCCTCATCGTTGAATGCACAGGAAAATAGAATAACGGTTCGGGAAGCTTTGGAGATGGCTTTTCAAAACAATCCCGAACTGAACCGGGCCGCTGATCAGGTTGATATTGAAAGGTCTTTTCGAGGATCTGCACTGGGTCTCGAATCTCCGGAGCTTTACTATTATAAGGAAGGAATAGAAGATGATCTTTTCAGTGAGCAGAGCTGGGGAGTCTCACAATCCATCGATTTTCCGCTTACGGGGTATTATCAGAGAAGAAAAGTCTCTGCAGATATTGATGCGGCACAAATGCAGTTAAGAGCCGTGGAAACGGACGTCAGGACGTCTGTAAAACTTGCCTATACTGAGCTCGCCTACGCAATAAAGAAAATTGAACTTATTGAAAGAGAAGCAGATCTGTCTGAAGAGCTTCGACAGACAGCAGAAGCCAGGCTCGAGGCGGGAGAATCGACCGAACTGGATCTCATACAGGCGGAAATACAGGTAACACAATCACGGAATGCCCTGAGAGATGCAGAGAAGCTCAGAAATGATGCAAGGTATGCACTATTCAGCGTTATCGGGCTTGACCCTGATGAACAGATGTACGGCATCATCTACCCGGATACGCTCGCATTTACGGATGTGGATATTAGCCAGGATGAGGTAATGAGTCAGCTTGACAGGCATCCTGAGGTGTTGAGCAGCGAACGCAGTGTTGAGTCTTCGTCCAGGGCAGTCAGCGCGGCAAAGAGTGAGTTTTTACCTGATATCCGTTTTGATTATTACCGACAGGATTTTGGCAATGGTTACGACTTTAACGGGTTTGAAATCGGTGTTTCTGTTCCGCTTTGGTTTGGATTAAATGAGGGGCAAAAAGTGCAGCGTGCCCGGGCCGCCCGAAGTCAGGCTGAGTGGACGCTGCGGGAAAAAAGTCTTTCAATCAAAGAGAGTGCAGAAAAAGCATGGCACGGGTACGAAGCAAACCGGCAGAAAATTCAGTCGCATCTTGATGTGATTGAATCCAGATCGGCTACGTTACTGGAATTAACACGTGAGGGCTACCGAATGGGGGAACTTGATCTGCTGCGACTCCTTGAGGCACAGCGCACCTATTTACAGGGGCAGCAAGTATTTTATCAAACTCTAAAAGACTACTATGTGCAGCTGATTGAACTTGAGCGGTACCTCCCAAACGAAATTGTGTTTACAGATTGACAAATAAATCAGATTGAGGCCTTATGCATCGTCTAATACCACTTTTAACATTTTTAGCTGTTGCTTTAGTTTCCTGTTCTGAATCTCAGGACAGGGCATCTGTAAGTGAAGTGTCCACACCCCCTTCAGTTCAGGACGAACAGGAAGCAGAAACCCGTTTTGTTACATTGAGTGAACAGCAATCTTCTGATCTATCAATAGAAACAACGGTCATTGAAAGAAAAAACACTGAGTTTCCCGTTATTGTATCAGGTTCGGTTGCTGCTGCACCTGAACACGTAGCGTTTATAAGCACTCCGGTTAGCGGCAGAATAACGAAAATATTTGCCCATGAAGGTGAGGAAGTAAAGAGGGGGGAGCCTTTGCTTGAGATGGAGAGCCTGGAGTATGCAGAACTTGCAGCGAACTTTATGGAAGCCCGGGCAGAAAAATCGTATCTGGAACAGCAGGTTAACCGGCTTTCCTCTCTTGTTGAAAAAAGAATCAGCCCGCAAAGCTCACTCGATCGTGCTCAGGCCGATTTAAGCAGAGCCGATGCAAGAATTCGTGCATCCCGGGCAAGGCTGCAGGCTATTGGTATTGATGAAGAAACGATTAACAGCTGGAATGGAGGTTCTGAGAGTGAAAAGGCCGTTCTCACAATGTATGCAACCATCAACGGCAAGATAAACCACCATCTGATTGATTTGGGACAGGCTGTAAATGCCAATGATATGCTGATGGATTTGGTAAACAACGAACAGGTTTTGATACGTGGTTTCGTTGACCCCAATGATATTCCCTATCTGCAGACTGGTGCAAAAGCGATTGTATCTCAGCGAATGAACAGAGATGAAGGTGAGGGTAGCCGCTCACTTGAAACTGAAATTACAACCATACAGCCCGGGCTCGATCAGGAGAACCGTTCTATCGTAGTAAACTCCCATCTTAAAACAGAAGATCAATGGCCGGTGATCGGCCAAAGTGTACGTGTAGTGTATACTGCTATAACTCCAGGAGAAGTAATCTCTGTACCAATGTCTGCCGTGCAGTACGAAGGGCAAAATGCAACTGTATTTGTGAAAGTGAGCGACTTGAAGTACGAAATACGCTCCATTGGTATTGAAAGAATAATGCAGGAGTCAGCAATTGTTAGTTCGGGTCTTGAAGAGGGAGAAGAAGTCGCGATTTCTCAGGTATTCAGCTTAAAGGCCCTGGGTAAATTTGAAGAATTTGCGGAGGATTAACCTATGCTAAAAGGCATTATTGATTTTAGCCTTAAACAAAAATTCGTAGCTCTTTCGCTGGTCGTCTTGATGGCTTTTGGCGGTATCCGCGCGATGATGGAAATTCCAATAAACTCATTGCCGGATGTTACTCCCGAACAGGTGTTGGTCATTACCAAAGCCGGCAGATATTCGCCATTTGATGTGGAGCGCCTTGTAAGTTATCCCATAGAAACAGCCATGAACGGGCTGCCGGATGTGAAGGAAGTTCGTTCCATTTCACAGTTTGGATTATCTGCCGTAACCATTGAGTTTGAAGAGGGTACAGATACCTATTTCGCAAGACAGCTTGTTAGCCAGAGAGTACAGAGCATTGCTGATGAGCTGCCTGAGGGTGTAGATACACCACAGCTTGGCCCTATATCAACGGCAATGGGTGAAATCGTTCAGTATGTGGTAAAAGGAGAAGGGTACTCGCTTACCGAGCTCAGAACCATGCAGGACTGGATTGTAGCCCCTCAGCTAAAAACTGTTCAGGGAGTTACGGAGATAAACTCTTTTGGCGGATTCGTGAAACAGTATGCCGTACATATTCAGCCCGGAAAACTGCGAACTTTCGGCGTAGGGTTAGATGAAGTTATTGAAGCCATATCAAACAATAACAGTGTATCTGGAGGTAACTTTCTTGAGCACAACAGGGAGCAGTATATTATCCGCGGCTTTGGCCAGATTTCAAGCTCCGAAGATATAGAAAATATTGTTGTGGCCAATACGGGAGACAGGCCTGTATATATCCGGGATTTGGCTGATGTAACCCTGGGAAGGCAGCTTCGGCAGGGTGCGGTAACACAGGATGGAAATGGTGAGGTGGTTACCGGTATTGTGATGATGCTAAAAGGCGGCAATGGACGGGAAGTGATTCAGGATATCGATGAACGTATTGATGAGGTGAACAAGAGTTTACCTGAAAACGTACGCATCGAAAAATTTTATGACCAGGCGGATCTTGTAGACCGAACTACAGGCACCATTACTACAAACCTGGTTGAAGGTGGATTTTTCGTGATAGTAGTTCTGTTGCTTCTGCTGGGTGAAATCTCCGGGGCGCTGATTGTTGCTTCAGTAATTCCGCTATCGATGCTTTTTGCATTTATTGGGATGGGTGAGATCGGGCTTGCTGCAAATTTAATGAGCTTGGGAGCCATCGACTTTGGCATGGTTGTGGATGGCTCCGTGGTAATGGTTGAAAATGTGGTTCATCGCCTGCATCAGGACGGAGGTAAACACAAAAAGATTGATGTAATCAGAAAAGCAGCACACCAGGTGGCACGCCCTATATTTTTCGGAGTATTGATTATTCTGATGGTGTATGTGCCAATTATGACGTTCTCAGGAATGGAAGGCATTCTGTTTAGGCCCATGGCTATTACGGTAGCTACGGCTGTATTTGGCTCGCTGATTCTCGCCCTTGTCTACGTTCCGGCAATGACGGCCATAGTGTTCAGAAAGGGAGTAAAAGTCAGAAAGAATTATATTATCAACTGGCTTAAACCACGGTACCAGGCTTTTTTGGAAAAAAGTCTGGATCATAAAGGAATTACCGTCAGTGCTGCTGCGGTTGTGTTTATTATTTCTATGGCGATGCTTCCGTTTTTAGGTACCGAATTTCTTCCTGAGCTTGATGAAGGTTCGATTCTTGTTGAGCAGATTCGCATGCCATCGGTAACTTTGGATGAGTCTGTAGAAAATGCTGACTGGCTTGCCGGTGAATTAATAGCGAATATCCCGGAAATTGAGACGGTAGTTCCAAAGACAGGCCGGTCTGATCTTGCTAATGACTGGATGGGTGTTCATCAAACAGACGTTTGGGTTGTATTAAAACCGACTGATGAGTGGCGTGACGGTGTTTCAAAACCCGATATTATTGAGATGATCCGCCCCTATCTTGATACGGAGCCCGGACTGTCTTATAATTTCACCCAACCCATTGCCATGCGTGTGGATGAGCTTACCAGCGGCGTAAAATCAGATATTGCTGTAAAAGTGTTTGGTGAGGATCTGGATGTGCTGAATAAGGTCGGTGAGGATATTGCTGCAATTCTGGGTGATTTGCCTGGTACAGATAACTTTTTACTCGAACAATCTGTTGGCCAGCCCTACCTCAATATTGAAATTGATCGTGAGGCGGTAGCATCTTACGGGCTGAATGTAAATAATGTACAGCAGGTAGTGGAAACCGGTATTGGAGGCTCTGTTATTGGTGAAGTATTTGAAGGGCAGAGGCGGTTTGATATTGTTGTTCGCTACCCCGAAGAGATGAGAAATTCCTTCGCTGAAATCATGGAAGTTCCCGTTCAGCTTCCAGGCGGTGGATTTATTCCGCTCAAACGTGTAGCTAATATTCGCGCCGAAGAGGGGCCACGGGAAATTGCAAGGGAAAACAACTGGAGAAGAGTCATTGTGGGTATCAATATCAGCGATATAGATATTGGCAGCTATGTTTCAAATTTACAGGCTGCAGTTGACGAAAATGTAGATATTCCTCCAGGGTATTTTTTGCAATATGGCGGAGCTTTTGAGGATCAGCAGAGAGCTATGCAGCACCTCTATGTGGTTGTACCGTTATCACTTTTAATAATCATCGGGTTGCTGTATCTGATGTTTGGTTATATCCGCTTTGCATTTTTGATATTTTTGAATTTGCCACTTGCTTTATCTGGCGGAATATTTATTCTCTGGATGCGCGGAATGTATTTATCAATATCTGCAAGTATCGGTTTTGTGGCGCTGTTTGGAGTTGCGGTTCTGAATGGTATTGTGCTTGTTTCACACCTGAATGAACTTCGTCAGTCAGGACATACGCTTCGGGAAGCGGTGCTGGAGGGAGCTGCCGACAGGTTGAGGCCCGTTTTGATGACGGCTCTTGTGGCAAGCCTTGGATTTATACCCATGGCGTTTAATACCGGCCCGGGATCTGAAGTGCAGCGCCCGCTGGCATCGGTTGTTATTGGAGGCCTTATTACTGCCACACTCCTTACGCTGCTCGTGTTGCCTACCGTTTACCACTGGATGGAGCGAAACAGAAAAGTGCCGGCAGCCGTTGATGATAAAACACTTTTTAGCAGTGAAGAGAATTCAGGAAGCAGTTCTGAAGAGAAACTTTCTTTCGATTAACAAAAAACAATGAGATGCTATGGATGCCCATCACATACATTTGGTGGTCAATCATATACCGGTCATACTATCGGCTTCATCATTTGTATAATTATGTATTTAGGTATTAAACAATAAAGCGGATTATAGAACGATTACTTTTTCCGGATTTTTGATTGCAGCAATTTTCTCTATTGTTGCCTTTGAGTCTGGAGAGAATGCCGAAGATGTTGTTGAAGAACTCGCAGATGTATCGAATAATGTATTCGAAAATATGGACACACTGCCGAAAAGCCTACTGGATGATGATCGTTATGGGAGTCAATGGCTTGGCCGCTCCAATATTCTTTAGGGATGATAAAAGGAGAGGGTTTTAGCTGTTCCTGTACCCAAGTTTTTAATAAATATTGCTGCCATCGGCTATCTGATTTATACAGGCTGTCCTGGCGGTTAATACGTTACACAGAACCGGCATCTGCTCTTATCTGAAGGAATGTGTGCTTTGATTTTTCTGTTTATCACTACATGAAAAATTTCAACAGTTATCGTGTTTTTAAGCGAAATCAGAAATCTCCTGATCCGGATGGTGAGTACGTTTTATACTGGATGCAGATCAACCGGAGGTTTCACTACAATTTTGCCCTTGAGTATGCTGTAGGGTGGGCCAACAAGCTGGGTAAGCCGCTGCTTGTTCTGGAGGCATTCTCCTGCGATTATCCCTGGGCAACTGACCGCTCTCATACCTTTATGATGCAGGGAATGAAAGAGCAGCTGGAGTACGCAGAACAGCACAACCTGAACTATGTGTCGTTTGTTGAGAAAAAGCCGGGTCAGTACGAGACGTTATTAAAAAATATTGCCTCAAATGCGTCTGTTTTGGTTACGGATGAATACCCTGTATTTGTTATGCGGAAAAGGAACGAGCAGTATCCAAAAGAGCTGGAGATCCCATACTTCACAGTAGATAGCAACGGGCTGATTCCGCTGGGATTGACCGACAAGGATCCATACAGCGCCTATCTCTTTCGAAAGATTATGCAAAAGAACTTTATTGAGGCGTATACGAACCCTCCCAAACAGGATCCACTGGACGTACTTGAGAATAGCGAAAAGGTTCAATTATCTGAATCATTGTTTGAAAATTTACCGGATGCAAAAGAAGCGCTCAACAGTATTCCGGAATTTATCTCGGAATTAAACATCGATCATACCGTTCATCCAGTTAATTTACACGGTGGTCGATCAGCGGCAACAGGCATGCTGGGCAGCTTCATCAAAAATGCTCTCCTGGAGTATGATGATAAGCGGAATGATCCGGATGAGAGGAAAACGAGTCAGCTTAGCCCATGGCTGCATTTTGGAAAGATTTCTGAGTACGAGATTGTCCGTGCGGTGATGCAGCACCAGCCGGAGGGGTGGGACCTGGATAAAATCACATTCAATAAGGGGTCTACGGGTGGATTTTTCAACGGTAATCCGAATATTGATGGATTTCTTGATGAGGTAATTACCTGGCGGGAAGTGGGATTTCATTTTGCCCATCACCGGCCCGATTATGACCAGATTGAAAGCCTGCCCGACTGGGTTCAGAAAACAATGGACAAGCACCGGGACGATCCGAGAGAGTGGATCTACAGCTACGATGAGTTGAAAAATTCACAGACTCATGATGAAATCTGGAATGCTGCACAGACGCAGCTCCGTGAAGACGGAATCATCCACAACTACCTGCGAATGCTTTGGGGCAAGAAAGTGATAGAGTGGACACCGGATTACCGGACGGCTCTTCAGTACCTTATCGATCTAAATAATACCTACGCCATCGATGGGCGCGATCCAAACAGCTATTCTGGTATCTTCTGGTGTTTCGGACGGTTTGACCGTGCCTGGCAAGAGCGACCTGTTTTTGGAAAACTTCGTTATATGACAAGTGAAAGTACGCGCAAGAAAGTGAATCTGAAGCAATATCTTCGTATGTACGGGAGCCAAAAATCGCTGCTTTAATATCGATAAATATATCGATAATGAATAAATATCGATAAAATAAACGATAAATTGAAATTATCGTAAAATATATCGATATTTGAGTATGGAAACTATAATAACCGGCGATATTGTCAATTCCAGATCAGTCGATTCAGAAGTCTGGCTCAATGCTCTTAAAGAGCTGTTTACCGATGTAGCGCACTCAAAAGAAGATTGGGATATATTCAGAGGGGATAGCTTTCAAATCTCAGTAAATCCAGAAGATGCCTTCAGAATCGCAGTGCTTATCAAGTCTGCAATCAAAAAAATAAGAAATAAAAAAATAGACGTAAGGATGGCGATCGGAATTGGGGAAGCTGATCTGCGAATAAGTAAAGTGAGCGAGGCTACAGGGCAGGCATTTGAATATTCGGGCGAGCTACTAGATACTCTTACCAAAAAAGATGTACATTTGGGGATAAAAACTTCATGGAAGCGTATTGATGATGAGTTTAATATGCTGTTTAAATTTGCTCTTATCGTATTAAATTCATGGACAGTTAATACATCAGAAGTGGCCTATGTTTTGTTTAATACGCCGGGAATAACGCAAACAGAATTGGCAGATAAATTTGGCCTGGCACAGTCTACTGTAAACGCCAGAATAAAGCGCGGCTTTGTATATGAAATTGCAGAGCTGGAAAAATATTACAGGAAGCGGATATCAGAAAAAATTGATACTTCATATGGAACTGCTTAGGCTGCTTGCAGCACATTTTATTGGAGACTTTTTTACTCAAACAGATAAGGGGGTTGAGCAGAAAGAGAGAAAAGTCTGGAAATCACCTTACCTATATTTACATGCGTTGATTCATTTTATTTTGGTATGGCTGTTTTTGTGGGAACTAAACGGATGGCTTATCGCCCTTATAATTTCCTCAAGTCATTTATTAATTGACGGTATAAAGCTGTCAGTTAAGAAAAAGAAGCAAGCGGTTTGGCTGTTTTTTGCCGACCAGGCTGCTCATATAGCTGTTATATTATTAGTTTGGGCATTGTTTTATAAACCAGGGCTCGATTTCTCGCTGTCTATCGAAACCTGGATCATACTTTTTGGTTTATTACTGGTTACAAATCCTGCTGCATACGCTATTGGCGCAATAATGAAATACTGGAGTGATAGCGTTGATATGAACGAAAACTCTTCTTTGCAGGATGCAGGAAAGACAATAGGTATTCTTGAAAGAGTTTTTGTTTATTTAGCCGTTATTATTGGTTCACCGGAAATTGCAGGGTTTTTAATTGCGGCAAAAAGTGTATTCAGATTTGGAGATATTACGCGTGCAAAAAATCGAAAACTCACGGAATATATTTTGATAGGCACGTTGCTGAGTTTTTTGATTTCTGCCGGAGTTGGATTAATTGTGAAATACTATCTATAAAACACGGATTATTTCTGATACAAGTCTCGCAAAATCTTCTTTCCTGCTCTCGGCAGCTTCTTTTACCTCATCGTGGCTCAATTTTCCTTTAAGAACGCCGGAGGCCATATTCGTTACTAATGAAACCGCAGCAACAGGTAATTTTAATCGGGATGCCTCGATCAGTTCAGGAGCCGTACTCATTCCTACTACATCAACTCCAAGCTTACGATATGCCCTGATTTCCGCTGGTGTTTCGTAATTAGGTCCTTTTACATATAAATAGGTGCCTCTTTGAACAGATAAACCAATGGAGGCGGCAATATGCCTTACGCTGTCTGATAGAGTTCCTGCAGTATATCTGTAAGGACTGTTCGACGAAACTGGACTAATGATTTGAAACAGACGAAAAACATCATCAATGACCATTAAATCACCAATCGAAAAATTGGTGTTAATTGCGCCTGCTGCGTTTGAAACAATAAGTTTCTTAGCATCAAAAGCCGCCGCAATATGAACCGGAAGCACGGTTTTAGCAAGATCGTACCCTTCATAGTGGTGAAAACGACCTGAAAAAGCCAAAACCGGTTTATCAGCTACGGTACCCGATATCAGGCGGCCGGTATGCCCCTGAACGGTAGGCACTGGAAAATGTGGTATATCGGCATATGAAATTTCGGAAGGATACTTGATGTGGTCTGTGAAATCTCCCAGGCCAGACCCCAAAATTACTACCGAATCAAATGAATTTGGAAACCCTCTGTTTGTTAAAAATGATTTTATTTGGGAAATATACTCTGGAAGCATTACATAACATTTTTTATGGAATAACCTTGTTTTTCCTGTTTTTGAATTAGTTTAAAAAGCGGGTGGTCAGTTTCGTGATAAGCCATAAAGATATAGTTATTTTGGTAGGCCAAGTCTTTTAGTTTAGTGCGCCATTTCATGCTTACTTTTGGTTCGTAATCAAACTTGGCGGCAAAATTTCTATTTATTGCGATCCGTCTGCCAATAACGTCGCCAGCCATTATGTATTTATGATCACCGTTTTCATAAAACAGCACCTGATGATGTTCTGTATGTCCGCCAATGGTTTTTGTTTTAACATTTGGCAGGGGGTTGTCATCATCACTCAGAAAAAAGAGATCAGCTTTAGCGTCTAAAAAATGTACAAAACTTTGTATGGCATCGTCTTCCTTTTTAACTGAATTTAACAGATCATTCCAGCCATTTTTTGACACATAAACTGTTGCATTGGGAAAGGTAAGATCCCAATAGCCACTTTCTCTGTTTGCCAGGCCCGCAAAGTGATCAAAATGAAGATGACTGATAAAAATATCTGTTATGTCTAATTCAGTGAGATTATGGCTTTCGATATTTTCTTTAATGGTATTAATCGATGATTCTTCCGAAAGAAGGTCACCAATACCGGCATCAAATAGTGTTTTTCTGTCTTTTTCACAGATCAAAAAGGGATTTATCGAAAGCTTCAAGGCTCCTTTATGCGGAGGGTCTTCTTTTGTTATTGGATTGAATACTTTATCCGTTCCAACAGAAAATGTGCCCTCATACAAAACATGCACAGTTGGATATTTCATTGTACTACAAGCGTATAATTATTTTTTTGCTTCAAATTTTTCGTAAGCATCAATGATGTCCCGAACCAGTTTGTGGCGTACAACATCTTTTTGGTCAAGATATACGAAAGAGATCCCTTCAATATGTTTTAGAATTTGCTGGATAGAAATGAGGCCCGACTCTTGCTTTTTTGGAAGGTCGGTCTGGGTAACATCGCCGGTAATTATGGCCCGGCTGTTAAACCCAATTCTGGTCAGGAACATCTTCATCTGTGTATTTGTAGCGTTCTGTGCCTCGTCAAGAATAACAAATGCATTGTTGAGCGTTCGTCCCCGCATATATGCCAGGGGAGCAATTTCAATCACATTTTTCGCAAGCTGAAATTCAAGTTTATCGAATTCAATCATCTCTTCAAGGGCGTCATAAAGAGGGCGGAGGTAGGGGTCTATTTTTTCTTTGAGATCTCCGGGGAGAAACCCAAGATTTTCCCCGGCTTCAACAGCAGGACGGGCAAGAATAATTTTTTTAACCCGTCTCTCTTTTAAAGCTCTTACAGCTAGGGCAACTGATGTATAGGTTTTTCCTGTTCCTGCAGGCCCGATGGCAAAAAGGATATCATTCTTTTCCGAGGCATCAACGATATCCTGCTGACCGGGAGTTTTTGCCGTAACGGCTTCTCCGGTGTGTGTATGAAGGATAATATCACCAATATCCTCATTGCGCATTGCACGGTTTACACTATCTCTGATTTTTTCCGATTTGTCAGCAAGAGCCAGCAGTGTTTGAACGTCTCCAGGCAGTACTTCTCCTTTTTTTTCAGCTACCTGGATAAGTTCCGAAATGATCTCTTTTAATGCCTTTATATCAGCATCGGGGCCCAGAATTTTTATTCGATTTCCTCTGGCTGTAATTTTTGTATTTGGAAATGAGTTGTCTAGTTTTTGCAGATTTTTATCCCGGAACCCCAAAACGAGTACGGGATCAATATTTTCGACATAAAACGTTTCTTCAGATATTTGCTGTTGGTTTTCGATAGCTGTTTATTATTGATTAAAATTTAAGTTAAATCAATGACTTGCTTCCTGTTTTTGCAAGCTTTGTTAATTCCCCAATCCTCTTTTTTTTATCTTCTGCTTTAAAAACACTGCTGCCGGCAACCAGTACATCAACACCGTTCGCGGCAAGCTGTGAAATATTTTTAAGTCCAACCCCGCCATCTATCTCTACAAGGAAATTCAGCTGTAATTCATTTCGTAAAGCCACCAGTTCTTTAACTTTACTGTAGCTCGAATCAATAAAAGACTGTCCGCCAAAACCGGGATTCACACTCATAATCAGAACCAAATCCACGTATTCGAGTATGGAATATAACATCTGAATGTTTGTTGCAGGATTAACGGCAACTCCTGCCAGGCAGCCCTGCCTTTTAATGTTTTGAACTGTTCTGTGAAGGTGGGGACAGGCTTCGTAGTGAACGGATATCAGATCTGAACCGGCATCTGCAAACTCTTCAATAAAGTTATCGGGTTTTTCAATCATCAGATGAACATCAAAGAATGCATCTGGCGCGATATTTCGTGCATCATTTACAATTGATGGCCCGTAGCTGATGTTGGGAACGAAGTGGCCATCCATAATATCGCAGTGAATCCAATTGACACCCGCTTCAAGACACACGTTGATCTCTTCTCCAAGACGGCTAAAGTTTGCGGCTAAAATGGAAGGTGCAAGTACCGGATAGTCAAGGTTCATTTTCCTGAGGTGGATTATTATTTACGTTTACAGAGTCGTCAACAATTGCTCCCGATTCAATCTCTTCTACTGCGTCGAATCTTTCAGATACGATTAGGGTTACTCCCTGACCTTCAGGTAGCTCTTCTTCATCGGGCTGAATTTCTAAAATGGTGTTTGGCAATGTGTCTCTTGCTGGCCTAAATGTAATTTCATCTACTCTCAACCCTGCATTTATCAGTTGTTGCTGAGCTTCAGACAGTCTAAGTCCCTCCACACGGGGTACAGTAACAATTCGTGATCCCAAGCCATCACTAACAGCAAGATTAACTACGGTACCTCTTGATACTGTGTCGCCGGGAGCAACAGATTGGCGCAAAATTGTATTTCGAAATCTGGATGTCTCATAGCTTCTGGTTCCAACAGACAATCCGTGATTTTCAAGCTGTATTTCGGCATTACGCAATGACATATTCACAACATTTGGTACCACAGTTTGGGGCGTTACATCAGTATTAACTGTTAAGTACACTTTTCGGTTTGGCTTAACGATACTTTTTGCGGCAGGTTCCTGGTCAATAATAAAGTTTGCGGGATAGGCGGAGTGAGCTCTGCGTTCCAGAATTTCATAACGTAAACCGGTTTCTTCAAGGTTTTCGCCTGCCTTTTCCAAAGATAGTTTTGTTACATCGGGTACTGTAACGCCTTCGTTATAATTTGTGTAAAATGGCATTACAAGCAGGTCCATAATTACGGCTATCACTATACCTGCGACTATAACTATGGATGCTAATTTTAAAACTGGTTTGAACATAAATAGAATCTGCGGTTTTTTTAATTCAATTAAACCGGTAAGAAAATGATAATTGCTGCCCAGGCGCAATGCTTGAACTCAGCTGAAGGTCCTTTTGTTTCAGCTTAAATGTAAAATACGAATCAAATGCAGCTAGTACATGGTTTGCAATCAGCATAGATGCAAACAATCTGCTGTCCCGGTAGTTTTGATTAAACGTACTTGCCATATCGGCTGCATCAAAGAAAAATGTACTTGCTGTTGACCCTGTCCTGTCAATAATAAAACGTTCATTAAAGAAAATTCCTGTATTTCCAATATTGTCGTGAAACCGGTTAAAATCACGCCATCCGCCCTGAAATTGAAAATATTTTGCTACAAGCTCATAATACTGCTGCGAGCCATAGTCGGGCAGGGTATGAGAAAAATTATTAGCCACCTGCTGATCGGATACAATAAAAGGAGTGTTTTTTTCAACATTTCTTAACAGTGATATGGGTACTGCATTCCAGTCGGTTTGATTGTTAAAAGCAGCAGATCTACCGGCAACTTCAGCTTTTAAATCATCAATGTACGGGTTAGAAATTCCATTTACTTCGTGATAGTTTATGAGCCAGTTAGAGTATTCAACGACGCTCCAGTTATTATCAATAAACTGTTCATAACTTCGCTCACCATTAACTGCTTTATTTCGGTTACTTACTGCGAGGTAGATGCCAGCTGACTCAATAGCTATAAAAAGGCCTGCACGCCACCATTTCTTATGGGTTATCTGACCCGAACCCGGTATAAAAAGAGAGCTGAAAAATGCAGAGGCAGGACTGCCGATCCGGCTCTCGTCAATATTTAAATTTTGAGTTCGATTTATATAAGAGCGGTTCAAAATGGGTTCAATTAAATGAAGCTCTTGATTATTGTTATGTGAAGATTGTACAACAACAGAATTATGTTGTGAAGAGACTTCAAACTCAGACTGACGGGAATGTGCTGCAGTTACAAAAAATGAGAGGATACATAAAAGTAATAGGTATCTCATAACAGATCGAAATCAAATGTAAGGCCAAAATAAAATAAAACTTCCTTGCCGTACTTCACAGAATTGCTACCATCAGATGAAATAAAGCTTGAAGGTAAAGTTACATTAAATTGATTAAAACCATAGCTGCTATTTATAAAAAATTTCAACGGGAAAGTATATGAACTGTTTAATGCAAATCTTAATTCTGCTCCAACTCCCTGTTTAAGCTGGCTGCCGATATTCAAAGGTCCACCCCAACCATTTCCTGCTTCGTAATAAAAATGGGCAAAAACCTTATCTATCGTATATGCCCTGAACTGTTGATTGATCTGGGTTAAAAGAGGTATAAATACCGACGCTCTGCTGAATAATGTTCGCTGGCCTCCTAGTGCAAAATAGGGATATGATCGCATACCGCTTAATCCCCCGGCGTAGTCCAGATAAAAGAAGTCTTCAGGTGAGTTTAGGTAACTGAATAACCTGGACGAAAATGCAGCCGTTGTTTTGTCTGTAAGTTTAAAACCAATGCGGTTTTTTAATTCAATAGAGTGATTTTGATCCCTAAGATAAACGGGTGTTAATACACCATTATCGAGCTCAAAATTATCCAGTAAGCGGCTTGGTTCGTAACGATACCGCAATTCATTTTTTAACCCTCTTGGCGCAATATCGGAGTGGGGTTCAGGAATTGTAAATTCAATGATATGGGCAGCAGTATATGAGAACCCGCGGAAATATTCGGATGTTGAACCTGGAATTTGCTCCCTAAACTCATTAGAAAAAAAACTGTCCGTAACTACACTGTATGGAGAATAGGAGGCACCAAGCTCTATAAGATTTGTTCGATTCAATTTACTTCTGAAAAAGAGATTAGCCTCCCATATGCTGTAACGGATATCTATAAACCGTTGTTCAGGCAGGCAGGAAGTACAGGTAAACTCTTCAATTTCGAGTCCGTCACGTACATTTCTGACGGTATTATAAAACTCCAGACTTATAGTTGGCGACCATCGCTTCTTTATAAAAGGAATGCCGGCGTAATCAATAATAAAGAACAGATCTCTGTCGAGAGAACTAAGCCTGGATGGTGAAAAAAAATCACCCGTACTTTCTGAAGTTAGTGAACCCGGCCCCACCATTAAACCACCAAAAAGAGACAGTGACTCCGTAACATCACGTGCAGATAAATATGCTCCAATTTTTACATCTCTCCATAAATTTTTACTGAGATTTTCAAGTTCCAGGTTTCTTATAAGCCTGGAATTGTTGCCCTTCAGCTTGGAATAGTTATCAAAACGAATCACTGGAAGAATATTTAACCGGGTAGTTGTCTCAGTATAATTTTTTACGGACCGATTGTAATCCAAAAAATTGTCACTATATGCGTATCTATATGAGATCTGTCCCGTACTGTCCTCTTTCAGTATGGTTAAAGTGGTGTGATTAAGATTATTTAGATTCTGGAGCGAATTACCATATGAAACCGGCTCAGTAAAATCATAAGGAGTAAAAATGGTTCCATCAGAACTTTCCAATGGCATATCGGCGATTTTGTAACCATCATATCGAAAATCTGCGTAGTAGAGTATTGAATCTTTAACAAAGGGCATAAAAGCCCCCCCGGAGACTTCTGTGATTTTTACAATTTTGGTGAAACCCTGATCTGCTTTATAGATATTAAATATTCCGTTTTTATCAGAAGAAAAATAGATTTCACCTGTTTCATCATCAATCCAGGGATTCCGGATATCGATGTTATCGTGAACCAGCAGAGGCCGAACTTCCTTCAGGCCCGTATCGTAAATATATAAACTGCGATTTTTTGCAGCAGCTGCTGTAAAAATTATGTCTGATCCACCAGGCGTCCAAACCGGTGAATAAACAGTTGTTCCCAGGGCAAAATCGGTTAAGGGCTCTGCAGTACCCGTTTCAGAATTGATTAATACAAGATTTTGGCGTCCATCCTGCTGTTGTACCCCAACTATACTCTTTTGATCTGGATGCCAGTATGGATCTGTTATCCGTGCGCTCTCAGTAAGCTGTTTTACAGATTCAGTGAGTAGATCGGCTACATATAAATCTTCGTACATCTCGCCTTCAGAATTTAAGCTTCTGTGGCTATAGAGAACCTTGTCGCCAGTATCAGAAAAGGAAAATCTGTTTCTGACTCTTTCAAATTGCAGATCCGACCGGATTACAGATGAAGCATGTACGTTTTTATGAACAGCTGAGCTGCCATCAAAACCGGAAAGTGTTATTTTTCTCAATTCCCGGGATTTTAGGTCTTTAATTACAAGTTTAGTTAAGCCGGATCCCTCATATTGGTCAGTGATGTAAGCTATTTTACCGCCATCGGGAGTTACAGCGGGGTACAGGTTGTAACTCCCATTTGATTCTATTAAAGAGGCGGGGGTCAGAGATAATGGATTCAGTAAGGATTGGTAATCACTCTTTTTGAATGATACCCAATCATTATAGAGTCTATTTGCGGAAACACCTGTTACCTTTTCAATAGCGCTCTTAAAGTTTCCGTTTCGTTGATTCGCCGACTGCCGGGTAAGATCAGCAATTACAGATTCACCAAATTTTTCTGTGAGATATTTTGTAAAAGAGAAGCCCTGGTTATAAACCAGTTCTCTTTCAAGGCTGGTTTTAGATGTAAAAAAGCCCATTTCATCTAACCCAAGCTGGGTTTCGGAAAGAATTCTTGTCCTCAAAAGCATATCGCGATGCGTGTCCCAGAAGTCGTGGTAAACTTCCTCACGCTGAAATTGGGCCGTTCCCTCAGCAAACCAGGCAGGAATACTGACTGTTGCAAATGGCAGTGTAATTATACCTTTTGGAAATCCGTACAGGACATCGGGGCGGCGGATATCTTCATAAGAGAGCCACTGTAAATAGATAGCCGGGATTTTATGGTTGCGCTTCATTGAAGCCCCCAGCTGAATAATATGCGTGTATTCGTGCATAATTACATTTGAAAACCACGAGTGAGTGCCGCGGAATGGCGTATCGAGTGATGGAAGCCAAATGTCAATTTTGTTATCAAAATAGTAAGCTGCACCATTTGAGATGTCTTCCCTGTCTCTCAGAACGATGCTTGTTTTTTCAGGAGGAGTATAATTATACAACGATGTAACGGGTCCGTGAATCTCCTCTGCTATGGCCGATATGGCAAGTGCTGACTCTTGATTTCCTTCCTGGAAATGTACTAGAAAATGATCACTTTCCACAGTTTTCCACTCCAGATGGCTATACGGATAGCTGAAATTACCGGGGCTTACCTGTCCAAAAACTGTCTGAGTGACGGAACCTAGTCCGAGAACAATCACAAATAGAAGCAGGTATCGGTATGTTTGTTTAAGAGTCACTTGGCAATCGCGATTCGTATTGTTTTTTGTCCGGTTTGATTGGCGCTTTCAGCTTTAATTTGCGCAAAATAGGCACCGCTTGACCATTTTGATGTATCTACAGTAATTTCTTCTGCAATGCCTCCGTCTGTTGCTGATTTTTTTGAATATACCAATCTTCCACTCGCTGAAATGATATTGATGTCAATTTTTGCAGGCTCAGAGGTCAAATAACGGATATTCGTATAGTCATTAGCCGGATTTGGCCAGTTATACGTCTCCTCAGAAACAAGAAAGCTTTTGTTTGTGGGGTTTGAACTGTTTGTCTGAATCCGCCCCGTAACCTTATTGTTTGCACCTTCACCATACTTAGCCGGCCAGATTGCGTTAGTATTGGCAGGAAAATTCCATAGCCTGAGTTCTCCATCGGGGCTTACAGCTAATAAATACTTTTCAAAAATTGCGGGATGAATCGTATTCACATCCTCAGTAGCGCCGCCGCCAACAAGAAGGGGAAAGCCTTCCAGGATAGTCGCTTCTGAGTCGAAAGCATTCAGGGAAACAGACGAACTTATCTCTGTTTGCAAAATGATGTTTTGATTCCCGTCTCCATCCAAATCAGAAAGAAGGGGAGTTCCAAGAAAGATGGCTTCATCGGGTGCAGTAAGAGGGAAAAAAGGGAGTGTGGCTCCGGTAACAGTTTTTGCCTGGAGAGTATTCGACTCTTTATCAACATAGAGAATGTCAACAGTTCCATTGCCATCAATATCACCAAAAGCAGGCCATTCTATTTTTGTGTTATCTGTCAGGATAGATGCATCCTCAAAATTATTTGAGTTATGATATATCATCAAAAGATCATCCAACAGCAGGTAAATAAATGTATCTCCGTTTGATTGACTGATAATGCCAGTATGTTTTCTCCCGCTGTTAGAGATTTCGGGTATGGTATGAGAAATTTCACCGTTTGGTGAATCAATAATGAGTTGGTTCTGCTCAATCCTGGATGAAATACCGCCTATACGTTCAGATTTTTGCACCGCATTTTGACTCTGAATTAAGGTTCCATCACTTAAAGATATTTGTTCTGATGTGTGGTCCAGGTCAATAATCCCGGCCTCAGATTCACTTATAAAACCTGCGTTTGTTTTTGTATTTAATTGCCACACCTGGGCAAAATTTCCATCGTCTGTAGTAAACGATTTAACTTTTATTTCGTTTCTCCCAAACGGATTTTCAGAAATTGTTACCTGCTGATTTCCAACGTTCCACAGAGGCTGCTGAATTGGAAACTCAGTCTGAAGCCCGGAATTTAACAGCGAAACATTTCCTGGTTTAATAACTTCAATTCCATCCGACCCCGGAATAATAAAGTGCGGTTCATCATCCAGCCTCGTTGGCTGTATCGCCAGCGGATAAGCCTGCCAGTACGGATTTGATTTAATCGTAACCGGCGAAATAGTGAGGCTTCTCAGCTTACTGGTATTGATTTCTGAATAAAGAGATGAATGTGGATTTACTGCGCGAACTGAAAGCGAGGCAACCGGAAGATTATCTGAAAAATCGAATAGCTCAAAATCCGCAGAAGCCCCGGTATTGCTGCGGTTATTCGGTGTGGTGCTGGGTCCAAAACGATTTTGATAAAGCTGAATGGAATCAGTTTGAGTAATTACGGAAGCATTATTTCCACTCCACCAAAAATCAAAAGCCCAGCCATTACTGTTATTGTTAAACAATCCATTTGATACGGGGTTTCCAATATCCTGGGCACCATCTGCTTCCATCAGCGAAATGCCGTTTGGACCGGTGCCTGTGTTGATTGTATTTGATGCGATATTTTCTTGAATAATGTTTTCATCAATATGCCAAATGAGAATACCGCCATTCAATTCCCGTAATACGTCTGGATTATCATTTTCATCAAACAGGCCTCCCGGGAGTGAAAAATCGTAATCAGAAACGGAGGTAATCACCCCGGGTTCAAGAAGTTCTTCATATCCCTGTTCCTGAAAGGTAAAAGCCTGATCAGAGTTAGTGAACGTTTGTAAAACAGTTGATCCGTCAGGTTTCTGAATCTCGAGAATTACCCCGTCACCATCGGGGTCCCTGTGTCTGTTTTCGATAAGAAAGTATTCACTTTTTGACAGCTCAATTTTAAGTACAGAATTATACTGTCTTTTTGATACAGCCGGTAGTTCTGCAGCTATATCACCATCACTATACGTTGAGAGTGTTTGCGGCTCAATCCAGCCAAGATATACCTTTTCCCATGCCGACATTTCGGGCGGAAACAAGCCGTTGTAAGAAAAAATGCCTGCACCATCCATAAGTCCAAAGCGGCCAATTCCCGACCTGCCGCTTTCAGTATCAAAAAGATCGGGAAGGCCAATGTGGCTGCCTATTTGTGCCGTTACAAGGCCGTTGAGTGATAACTGCAGAACAAACTGATTACCGGAAACATCTTCGCCCGGACGGCTCAGTGTTCTTGGAAGAATCAAAGTATTATTTACAATTGCATCCGCTATGTTTAACGGAAAGCCTTCAAAAGCGGGATCATTAAAAATATTTCTGAATGATTCCTTGCTCAGGTAAACTGATGGGATATCCTGGGGAGTTTTATTAAGCGTGGTGCCCACAAGTTCAATATCCCGGCCGGCTCCGGCATGGAAAATAACAAACGCAGTCTCCAGGTCGGAAGGTGGAAGAGAATCTATCAAATTCAGCCGGTTTACGCTTTCCCACGTTTCTGCAGCTAATTCTGCTACAGGAAGAAAATTCAGTTCCCGCCCGGTTGGTGAGTATCGGCTCATCTCTTTTGAAAGCTTTACAATTTCAGGGATTACTGTGAAATCTATTTTCAAAGAACCATTCGACATGCTTTCGAAATAATTCCTGGCAAATTCCAGATGTGCTTCAAAATAGTGCTTATCGTGGGGTAGCGGATCAATACGGATATCCGGATTATTCAGGAAGGTCATACCGGACTCACCAAATATTCCAGAGCCCGTGGTTAAACGGTTCTCGTCCTCCTGAAATTCAACCATTACAGCAACGATGTGCAGTTTTCCCTCTACGGGATCTTTCTTTGAAAAAGTGTTATGGTTTGCTTCCGCGACTTTCTTCAAAGCGGGAATAAAAGCCTGTGCTTTGGATGGTTCGGTATGTAAAACACATAAAAAAAGCAGTGCCATAAAAGTTGTTATTGCACTGCTTCTAAGAAAAGGAAATACCATCAAATGGGTATCATCTGAAATTAATCAAGACGCTTAAACGAATGGTATTGGCGAGCGGATGATCATCTTCCAGAGTATAGAGATAGCTAAAGTCTACACCAAAAATGTTATACCGTAATCCGGCGCCAAGTGTAATAAATTCTCTGTTGCCATTTTCGGGGTGCTCATAATAGTAGCCTGTTCTGAGTGCAAAAAGTTCATCATACCAGTATTCCAGACCAACACCCCACATCAGCTGTTGTCCAAGCCCTACAGATACAGTTTCTGTTCCATTAAAGCGTTCAAAAGATCCCCAGGAGTTAAAAAGTGCTTCGAACGAACCCATGGTTTCAAATTCAGGATTGTCAGGGTCGCTTCCTACACGCTCATTGCGTGCCATAATTTTTGAAATATCATTTGAGAGCGTAATAGTGTTTATACCGTTACCGTCGATATTCATTTTGTAGGCCCAGCCGACGCGCATAACCGTGGGCAGAGGGTCTTTTTGAGCATTATCGGTATACTGAATTCCGGGTCCTATATTTGAAAGGTTAAAACCGGCATTGAAAGACGCTTGTCTGTTTGCAACTACAAACGGATCAGTTTTGTAGAGGGCTGCTAAGTCGAGGCCAATACTGGAACCTGGATTGATATCCTGCCCGCTTACGCTTCCATCTGCAAGGGAGCTGTATATGAAACGAAGGCCTGTTCCCAGGGCAAAATTATCGGAAAGACGAAACCCATAGGATAGTCCACCGGATAGCTCAAAACTGTTAAACCTGCCCAGTTCAAGTCCGGTTTCGTCTGTTCTTGTTTGTTCGCCCAGATTTAAAAAAGTAAGATGCCCACCGATTGTGCCAATACCTTCTACATGATACGTACCCACGAGATAGTCGTAAAATAGATCTGCGTTGAAAGAAGGAAGCCAGTTTGCATGGGTAAGGCTGATCTGGTTTTGGTTTTGAAAAGCGAGCCCTGCGGGATTCCAGAAGATAGCTGAAGCATTATCAGCAATTGCAACACCGGTATTTCCCATCCCAGTGGATCTTGAGTCAGGTTCTATCTGTAAAAAAGGTACTGCCGTAATTCCAACCTGAGCCTGCAGATGGCTAAACGGAATGATGGCTAATATGAGTATTGAAAATAGGATTCGTTTCATAGTGATGATGCTTTAAGCCTTTTTAAATAAACATCTGAATATAAGTAAAACTTTAATCAGACCTGATATATTGTTTTGGTTAGTGAATATTTAAACCTTCGATAAATATCAGAGGGAGTAAAACATTCGTTTCGGGATTTTATTAAACAAAAATCAGTAGCGTTATCGAATAGGCAATTATCTTTGTAAAATGATAATTAGTAAAAATTTATATAAATGATGATACGCTCAGGGAGTAAAAAAATCAACCAAATCCGCTAATATTTTATAAATCTAATCTTTGTGATTTAAATTATTTCCACCACGAGAGAAGAAGCCCCGCCACCTCCGTTACATATACCGGCACAACCGGTGTGCTTGCCGGTAGATATAAGGGCATGCAGTAAGGTTACGACTATACGGGCACCGGAGCATCCTATTGGGTGGCCAATGCTTACGGCTCCTCCATGAATATTTACTTTTGATGGATCGAGCTCAAGTATTTGATTATTAGCCAGTGAAACTACTGAAAATGCCTCGTTAATTTCGAAAAGGTCAATATCTTCTTTCTGTAAACCGGCTTTTTTTAAAGCAATGGGAATTGCATCGGAAGGTGCGGTTGTAAACCATTCCGGAGCTTTGGCTGCGCTTGCGTGGCTCCGGATCTTTGCAAGTGGTTTCAGTCCGAGTTCATCAGCTTTCTCTTCGCTCATGAGCAGCAATGCGGCTGCACCGTCGTTAATACTGCTTGCATTAGCGGCAGTAATAGTTCCATCTTTATCAAAAACAGGTTTTAAGTGAGGAATTTTATCAAAATTAACCCTGTCCAGCTCCTCGTCTCTGGTAACTTTTGTGGAATTGCCTTTCCGGTCTGTAACCTTCATCTCAATGATCTCATCTTTAAGCGCACCTGAATCGTGGGCCGAGATGGCTCTTTTATACGATTCCACAGCAAACTTATCCTGATCTTCGCGGCTAATTCCACACTCTCTGGCACACAGTTCACCTGCATTACCCATATGGTAGTCATTGTAAACGTCCCAAAGCCCATCTGTGATGATGCCGTCGAGGGTTTTAGTATGGCCCAGTTTTGCACCAAACCGCTGTTTCTGCAGATAATAGGGAACATTACTCATGCTCTCCATCCCGCCGGCAACAATAATTTCGTTATGCCCCAGTGCTATTTGATCTGCTGCAATCATTATTGCTTTCATTCCGGAAGCACATACTTTATTGATCGTTGTGGAGGGAGTAAGTTCTGAAAGCCCGGCTTTCATGGCGGCCTGTCTGGCCGGTGCCTGCCCAATGCCGGCAGTGAGTACATTGCCCATTAGTACCTCCTCAACCGAATCGGGTTTAATGCCGGCAGATTTTACGACTTCAATGATAGCGGATGCACCCAGTTGCGGAGCGGTTAAAGAAGATAGTACTCCCCCAAAGGATCCTATTGGAGTTCGTTTTGCTTCAACAATTACAACCGTTTTCATGGTAATTCTTTTTAAGAGTTAATAGCTTTGTCTAGATCATTAATCAGGTCTTCGCTGTCTTCAATACCAACGGAAAGCCTGATGAGTGAATCTTTTAACCCTGCTTTTTCTCTCACGTCTTTTGGAATGGATCCATGTGTCATAGAAGCCGGGTGGCTGATCAATGATTCAACTCCTCCCAGGCTCTCTGCGAGTGCAAAAATTGTAGTTTTACTCATTACTTCAGCTGCACGTTCAATGCTGTCATCTTTCAAGTTGAATGAAACCATGGCTCCAAAATCATTCATCTGTTTCTTCGCAGTATTATGTTGCGGGTGTGAAGGAAGGCCGGGATAAAAAATTTCATCAACCCGGTCATTTGCCTGGAGATACTCCACGATAGCCTTCGCGTTTTCAACCGACCGTTCCATCCGAACGTGAAGGGTTTTAATACCTCTCAATGTTAAATAGCAGTCCATTGGCCCCGGCACGGCTCCACTGGTTTTTACCTGGAACTCAATTTTATCCATAAATTTTTTATTTGAGCTTGCAACAGCACCACCAATAATATCGGAATGACCAGCCAGATATTTCGTAGTGGAATGCATTACAACATCAGCTCCAAGGTCAAGAGGGCGCTGAAGGTAAGGTGAGGCAAAGGTATTATCTACTACCGTGAGTATTCTGCTTGAATGGGCCAGATTGGAGACCTCCATGATATCAACAATTCTTAGAAGCGGATTTGTGGGGGTTTCTATCCATATCAATCTTGTATCGCTGTTAATTGCGTACTTAATATTACTGATATTGGTCATGTCTACAAATGAAAAGTCTATACCATAAGGTTCAAATACTTTGGTAAACAGACGGTAGGTTCCTCCGTAAAGATCGTTTGAAGCTATAACATGGTCACCTGGTTTCAGCGTTTTTAAAATGGCATCGATAGTTGCCACACCACTTGCAAAACAGGCGCATTTATCAGCATTTTCGAGGCCTGCAATCAAATTTTCAAGAGCTGTTCTCGTTGGATTTCCAACTCTTGCGTAATCGTATCCTTTATGAACATTTGGTTTTTCCTGTACATAGGTCGATGTAAAAAAGACAGGAGGCATAACGGCCCCGGAGGTTTCCTCGTGTTTCTGGCCGGCGTGAATTGCTTTTGTGTTAAACTTCATGTGTCAAAAATTAAATGATTGCTCAATGTTTTCGGCTTCTTCGAACATTTCAAGCTTATTGTAGACGGTATATAGAGTGTAGATATATTCTACATTATCCGGATTTAGGTCTGCTAATTGTTCCCAGTATTTCAGGGATAACTCCAGAAATTCATTTTCACTTTCAATCAGCCTCTCAGAAAATTCACTATCTAAATCGAAATTCATTCTGATATCTTCAAGATAAGCGGCTCCATTTGTGTGAAAAGCGGCAGCAGTATGAATTCTCTTCTCTCCCATAAGACTGCTTTCCGACAAACCTTCATAGATATCTTTTATGTCGGAGAGTTGAGAGATGAGGTCTTCAATCACACTTTCTTCATTCCCTGAGAAATCAGTGAGTAAGAGAAGTGAATCTGCTCCCAGCTTAAATTGCTCGTACTTAACTGTCGCCAGCGACTCTTTGTATGTAGATTGGTCTGGATACTGTTCAATAAGGTCCTGAAGAAGCTTTGCTGCTACTTCCGGTTGATTATCCAGGATATATGCGTTTATAAGGCCATGAGTAATGGTGATTGATGAACTGTTACCATTAAAAAGATCCTGGTACACTGCCACAGAATTACTTGTATTTCCAGACTCCAGATAAATAAAAGCCTGTTTCTCTTTCACAGCGGCCACCTTTTCAGGGTCTGTGTTGACCTTTAAAATGTTATTGAGAACACTGTTTGCGTCGGTATATAAACCGTTACTATAGTAGGCGGTTGCCAGAATATTATAGGTTGGAAGACTGTCGGGTTGCAGAATTATTGCATTTTCAAGATGAGCTATGGCTTTTTCAAATATTTCTACTGACCCGTTTTCATCACTATCTGTCTGCAGCATTCTAACACCACTATTGTGTTCGACAGACCACGCATCCGTCAAAATTTTATTGAGCCTTGATACCCCCCCACTAAGCTGGGATTTTGCATCCAGTGACGTATTGCGGGCATTTTTGTAGAACGGTTTTCTTGAGGAGGGGAGAGGTTCATTTTGGGCAGCATCAATAAACAGTTGGGTTTTCCTTAATAAAAGTGATTCGCTGATACCCTGTTCTTCAATCTGTTTATCAATTCTCTCAATTTCGGTCACAGGACCGGAACTGGCCGGGGAGTTCTTGTCAGATTCTGTTTTACTTAAGGATGAGCATGAAACGATAAAAAAAAGCCCGAAGACAAGCGCGAAGCTTGTCTGTCGGGTGAATAGTTGAGTCATATAATTAAATTATAAAGCTGAATGTCGGAATTAATTTTCAAAGCCCGCTTTTTCCATGGCTTCTTCAGCCTCTTCTTCCATACCTAAAGTGGTGTATACCTGAAAGAGTGACTGCCAGTTTTCAGGGTTATCCGGGTTAATTTCAGCAGCTCTCTCATAATATGTGAGCGCATCCTGGAGAACTTCCCTGGCCATGGCATCATATTCATTAGCCTGGGCGTTGTCGGTGGTATTGTTTCTTCTTTCAAACAGATTAGCTGCTCTGTTTTGATAGATGATACCTAAAATGAAGTTTGCTGATTCACTTTCCGGTTCCAGCTCAACAACCTTTTCCATCTGCTCGGCCGAAATCTGAGTCAGTTCATCAATTTGAGCTTCGATATCATCTATCTCCTGGCTCATTTCTTCAATACTTGCCTCTGCGTCTGCACGTTCATCTCCGCTCAATCCGCGAACTTGCTGCCGCAGCTGAAAGAGTTCTTCGTACATATCTGATACTTCACTGCCAAGCTCCTCTACATTCTGATAGATCTGCGTTCCCAGTACTCGTCTGTACTGCGGATTTTCCGGATCTTCATCAATCAGATCCTGAACAATCTCCACGGCTTTTTCGCGATCGCCAGACTGGATGTATGCATCAGCCATAAACTGCACAAACATGGAGTTGCCCGGATCTCTTTCCAAGGCGTCTTCAGCCATATCTATAGCTTTTTCGTACTGTCCATCATAAATATAAAGGCTCGTAAGGTATTCGTAATCGCTCGATTCAGGCTCTTCCAATCGCTCCATTGCCTCCTCATAAGTTGAGATAGCCCTATCAATCTGCTCAAGCTGAAAATGAGTAGACGATAGAACCTGGTAGGTCATGGCACTGTCGGGGTTAATAGTTACCGCATTCTCAAGGTGTGCCAGCGATGTCCTGTAAGGATCTTCAGTGGCATTAAACAAGCTGTCATCGTTTTGAATATTTACACCCATATTGTATTCATCCGCCCAGTAAGAAATAACAGTGTTATTAAGTTCTTCAAGTTCAGCAGGAGTCTCTTCCATTTCCTGCATCAGCGAGCGTGCTGTATCGTATGAATCTTTGGCTCTTGCATAGTACTCTTCTCTCTCTCTTGGATCTTCGAAAGATTCTGCCTGAGAGCTTAACACAACTCCTTTATAGAAATGTGCAATATGGTTATTGGGATCTTCTTCAATTGCGGTATTCACGGTTTCAAGCGCTGCATCGAAGTTACCCGTTACCAAATTTAACTGAACTTCGTTAACAAGCGGGCTAGTTGATTCGCATGACCATAAAAAACCTGCAAATGCAAACAGGAGGAGAAATAATTTGTAACGTTTCATATTTGTAAAGTATCGTTGATTAATTATTTGATATCAGTTTAAAGTAACCATATATACGACTTTGTGCAATCTCAGCTTAACCAATATCAGAGTGAATATATTTGATGAAGATTCAAATAAATTTTTCACTTACTTTCCCTACACATTTAATAACCAGAAAAGATCCATAATGATAATGGAAAAGAAAATTATTTATACTGAGAAAGCACCCCGGGCAATTGGCCCTTACAGCCAGGCTGTTGTTTATAATGGCACGGTTTATTGCTCCGGGCAGATTGCGCTCCTACCTGAGAGCATGGAAATTGTGAATGGAGGAATTGAAGAGCAGGCACGGCAGGTAATGAAAAATCTCGAACAGGTCCTCATAGCGGCAGAAACTTCTTTTAAAAACGTTTTGAAATGCACAATTTTTTTGCAGGATATGAACGATTTTCCTGCAGTAAATGAAATTTATGGTGAGTTTTTTGAAGATAATCCACCCTCAAGAGAGACAGTCGCCGTGAAAGAATTGCCAAAATCAGTTTTAATTGAGGTCAGCTGTGTTGCGGCCTGTTAATTGGTATCAGGGAGAATACCGAAAGGAGGAGTTTTTTTCAGATTGGTTGCCTGCTCTGTCATAAACCTCAATGAACGCTTCATTTACTTTTTTGAGTGTAAAGCCCGGTTTGTAGAAATAGAGTTGTCGTTTGTCGGGGTCGTAACCGGTAAGGCCCCGTTCGCCGTTCACAGTAATAACAGATTGCTTGTAGTCGACTCCGGAATCACTGTCTCGAACAGGAAAAATTACAAGTTGATTACCTGCTAAATCTTTTCCAATTCTCGCCATGCCTATCCACGGAGCCGTGGTATCTTTTGTGATGTATAAACTGCTGATCTCCCTTAATTCTGCCCGAAGAATTCCATTTGATATTACTGAGCCTATGTAAAATTTACGGTTGCGAAACTCATCTAAAGAATACAAAGCAAGCTGCTCCGTCTCCTCAAAATAATCAGATAGCAAAACCTGAAGCCCGACGGGAGCGTGTACCGGCAGTCTGTCGGGATTAAAATCTATTCTTAAACCATCCTCATCTTTTGATACGGCCATTCCAAGCGTAAGCGGATCATATAAAGACTCATCGGAAAATTCGAGCCATATCTTTTTATCGGAACTTGTAAAAACGGATCTCTGTCCCGGTGATATATGCTGTATGGTGCAACCGCCGGGAACTACCTGTTTTAAATGAACAGTCTCTTTTGTATGGGGAATAAAATTATCGTTTGCAGAAGCAAGCAGCAGCGAACCGTTTAAATATTGTGCGGTAATAGTGGGCTGGAAAATATTTTTTTTCAGAATTTGCTGAGAATTGGGATATGTTGGAACTTCTGTTATGTTCCTGTTACGCCCCGAATTCCCATTTAAAGCGTTTAAAGTGACATCTGCAACAGATGCATTTCCAAAAATGTCTTTCGCAATAATCTGTATCTCGTGCTCTCCGTTTTCAAACCATAAAATACCCCTGTTTTTTACTTTTTGATAGAACGGAAGATTATTCCCGTTAACTACAAATAACCGCTGAAAGCCGCGTCGGGTCTGCGCAAGAATCGGGTAAGAACGATCCAAAAACATATGCGACGAATACTGGTAGGGAAAGTAATCTGCCACGGAGTGAAAGAGCGTATCCCCGTCGGCAACCATTGTTAATGAGTAAACAGCGTAGGAGTTGGGGGTTGAGTTTACTTTATCTGAGACGTTTACCGATAATCCAACCGGTCCGGATACGTCGATTTCACCAAAGCTATACCTGTTGCCACGGGCGGTTGTCTCAAAAATCTTAAATCCGGCGGGATGAAGAGTCTCCTGATCCTTAAACTCAACTGCAAGCTGTCGAAATACAGGCGACTTTGTATCCTGAACGGTTAAGTTTGTTAGTAATGGGTTGAACGGTTTAAAATCCGGTGTTCTTAGTTCGAAGTGAAGATGGGGAGGCCCAATACCTGTGGACCCCGTGTAGGCGATCACGTCTCCCTGTTTATATTCTATCTGATAATTTTCGACATTTAAATTCAGATCAAAACTGAAAGTGTTCATTCGAATTGAATCGGCAAATGCCTGTAAAGTATCTTCGAAACGGTTAAGGTGCGCATAAACGGAATAGGAACCGTCTGAGTGTTTTAAATAAACAACGTTACCGTAGCCATGAGGCCCCATTCCAATACGGTGTACCACGCCATCTCTTGTGGCATACACCTCAAAGCCCTCTCTGCCAAACGAGCGAATATCCAGGCCGGCATGAAGATGTGCAGAACGTGTTTCACCAAATGTAGACGAGATCTGCCGGCTGGAATTTGTAGGCCAGATATAGGATTCGTTGCTATTTAAAAAATCGAGTTCCTGTGCGTTAGCGGTAAACGCAAGGCAGTAGAGAGTCAGATATACAAAAACGGCTGTAATTTTACCCATCAACATATATTTCCAGAGAGGACTCTCCACCGTTTAAAGATGCATGAATATGATCCCCCTTTGATATTCTGCTTACACCTTCAGGCGTTCCCGTGAAGATCAGATCGCCGGGGTGCAGTGTAAACTGCCGGGATAGATAAGATACCAGCTCGGCAGCAGAGAAAATCATGTCGGAAGTAGTACCATTTTGGCGTACCTCGTTATTTACTGAAACAGTAAGTGTAATATTTGAAAAATCGTGATTTTGCTGAAAATCAATAAAATTACCAACCGGTGCAAAACCGCGAAATCCTTTTGAAAGGGTCCATGGGAGGCCGCTCTTTTTTGCCTGAGACTGAAGATCTCTGGCTGTGAGATCGAGTCCAACGCCATAGCTGCTAACATAACGGAGTGCTTCTGTTTCTGATACAGATTCGGCCGTTTCCCCGATCTGCAGTACGAGCTCAACCTCGTGATGTACGTTATCTGTGTCGGTGGGTAGCTTAAGAGTTGAGCCGCTGAGTAGAATACTGTTTCTCGGCTTCAAAAAAACAACCGGTGCCTCTGTTTTTTCGGAATTCATTTCCCTTATATGTTCGGCATAGTTTCTGCCGATACAGAAAATTGTGCCAAATTGTAATAATGCGGAGGAGATTTTGTCGGAAGTTTTCATACCCGAAAATAAAAAAAGCTCCGGCAAAACGAATTACCGGAGCTCGTAAAAAAAGTAAAATAATTTATACCTGCTCTACCGTAACGTATTTTCTGCCGTTTGCTCTTCTTCGAAACGTTACTTTGCCGTCAGATAGTGCAAAGAGGGTGTCGTCGCCTCCACGCCCCACATTTTCACCGGGATGAAATTTTGTGCCGCGTTGTCGTACAATAATATTACCTGCACGAACGGTTTCCCCGCCATATTTTTTAACGCCGAGACGTTTTGATTCTGAATCTCGTCCGTTTCTTGTAGAACCTTGACCTTTCTTATGTGCCATAGCTATTTAATTTTAAGAAATTTTGTCAATTTTTAATTGTGTTATTGCTTGTCTGTGTCCGTTTTTGACACGATAGCCCTTACGTCGTTTCTTTTTAAAGACGATTACTTTATCGGCTTTAAGGTGATCAACAACTGTAGCTTCTACTTTTGAACCTTTAACAGTAGGAGTGCCGATTTTAACTTCACCTTTACCATCTTTAACAAGAAGGACATCTTCTAAAGTAATCTTATCGCCGTCTACGGATAACCTGTTCACAAACACGGTCTGTTCTTCAGAAACTTTATACTGATGCCCGCCAATTTTTACAACCGCGTACATAATTTTATTCATTAGATTATAAATTTTTCAAGATTCGTAAAATAAATGTTTTTGAGTTAAATTAAAAGAGTTCGTTTTTATTTAATTTTTCAAACGGAACCATTATCATTAATGCTGTGGAGTAAGTGATGATATAAGGTGAATAAAACTGCATTAATTTAAATTTCAGGACCATGAGTAAGCTTCCAGATCTTCATAAACAAGCTTTTAAATACAAAAACAGAAAAAAACTGCAGCACGATGGCGGCAGAGCCTGGATTAAGGATTCTCAGCTTTTCGAATCCAGGAAAGGGGCTAACGGCAAACTCGAAACCATATCTGAAAAAAATAAAAGTTAATTAACTGGCTTTGCGGGTCGGAACTGCTCTGTGAATGCCGGTACGGTTTACATGGCCAATGTATTTACCAATAATCCGAACCTCTTCAAAAACATCCGGCTCAATGATAATGTTATCGTACTCTTTGTTGGCGGGTTCCAGTCTGAGGCCATTTTTATCATGATAGATTTTCTTCAGGCTGGTTTCGCCATTATACAAAACTGCTCCAATGTCACCGTCTTTCACATCACTATCCATCAGCAGAACAAAATCCCCGTCATATATTCCCGCCTCTTTCATGCTCATACCAGTTACACGAAGAGCAAACATATCATCAATATTTGGGAAAATGGTTTCAAGGGTAATTCTGCCTAAATCTGCCTCAACAGCTTCCTGAAGATAACCGGCCGCAATCAATCCTCTAACCTGGATACCCGTTGTTTTGCGAATCCCCAGATTCTCCTCAAATTCGGGGTGTATATCGTACTCTTCGTCCTCAGTTTTTATCAGATACTCTTTTTTTAACAGTGCCTGTATATTCTGAGTAACGCTGTTTGGAGATTTGTAATCAAACGCATCGGCAATTTCCCTGTAGGTGGGCCATACATCATGCTCCTTTTTGTACTCTACAATATAATCGAAAAATTCTTTTTGCTTTCTTGTAAGTTGAGCTTTGTCCATTGAAATCAGATTTATGTAAGATATATGTGTAAGAAACGAAGATATTTCATAAAAACAAAAACTCATTACCCGGTTTTATTTTTTACTTTTTTGATGCTTTTATCTGTTCCGAAAAGTACTGTGGCGCAAATTACTAACCTGCTGGGTGATACTGAAAACCAGCTGAATACAGCAGTTGTTGAGCGTGATTTTGATACGCTATGGGCGCTCAGAAATCACAATGACAGCGGAATTTCCTATCGTGCATCTATGGCACTTATCCATGCAGATCCTGTTCATTCCGAATGGATTTTTCAGCAGGTAATCCAGTCAAAAAGTTTACGGGACTGGATCGTTTTAAGCCATACGGATCTTACCCCGGATCAGCTCGGGCAGCTGCAACGGCTATCCTCAGAGCAAAAGATATCGTCGGAACTGGCTTGTGAGGTTTTTTATAGAATAGGAGAGAAAGAGAACCTGATTTATCTTCTTAACGATTTTGAAATGAAGCCTCCAGGAGATCGGTGCGCCATGGCTCTTGGGGGACTCACGGCCAGGGTAAATGCCTCAGATTCCGACACTCACAGACTGCTGGATCTCTATGAGAGAAGTTTAAATGAGGATGTCAGGCGAAATTTACTGTACGGGTATTACAGGTCAGAGAGGAACAGGCCTCAGCCGGGAAGCGATCTTCATAGCAGGATGGCAGATCTGTTTCTTCAACATACCAAATCAGAGCCTGTCTCGCTTATTGATAAATATTTTGTGAGGGCACTTGGTTCGGAAGGAGTGAACATCGCAATTGAAGGAAGATCAACCGGGGAACTTAGAGAACATGTGCAGTTTGCCGTAGAATTAGCCAGGGCAAGTGCACAGGCGAGCGTTCAGGAAGAGCTTTTATTCTTTATTGAAACATTGATTCAGCACCCAAACAGACATGTTAAAATAGAGCTGATGGAATCTCTCAAGGGATCTGAGCATTTTTCTTCAGAGATGCTATTTGCCATTGAAAACCATCTGAATCTCGAAACGGAAAATCCTGAAATTCTCTTGTCATATCTTGATCTAATGGGGAATATCGGTATAGGTATTTCTGGTCAGATACATTCATTACAAATCATTTCCAATGAAAATCCCTATCTAATGGATCGTGTTTATACTCTGAAGCAGAGTATGATGGATGTAACTGAGTTTAGAGATTTACTTCTGGGGGATTTGAAAGAGGAGGGGATCACGAGCTACCGTGCAGCTGAAGCACTGGGAAGGTTACTCGATAGCGATTCCCTGAATGGGGATAGCGGGGGCATCATCAAGCAAGAGGTTCTGAACCAGATTTTTGAACAAAACCGAAGTGTTTTGTCTCCGGCCGTTCAGATTTTTAACAAGGCAGAACTAAGTGAGGATGAAGTTACGTCGCTCATTGAGCTATATAGAAGCGAATATAAAAACCCGGATTCGGGTTTTGCCATGGAACTGTATATGCTATTGTCTGAAGTTGACCGGCAAATGTATTCAGAACTGCCTGCCCCTGCAATGCAGCCATTTCGAGAACCAGATATGAACCAGTTGAACGGAATGGGTGATCAGCCGGTGTGGATCCTGGAAACCAACAGGGGAGAGATACGAATTCGCCTTTACCCGCAGGATGCTCCATTTACCGTCTCTTCAATAGAAAACTTAGCAATGAGCGGTTTTTATGATGATGTGGCATTTCATCGGGTGGTAAGAAACCATGTAATACAGGGCGGAGATTTTGATCGGAGGGACGGTTTTGGAGGACCAGCCTATCGAATTCCCACAGAGCCCTCCATTGAAACGTTTTCGAGAGGTAAAGTAGGAATTGCAAGTTCAGGGCCTGATACAGAGGGGAGTCAGTTTTTTATTACGCATACATGGAGGCCTCATTTAGACGGATTATATACGATTTTTGGTGAGGTAATTGAGGGCATGGATGTTGTGGATCAAATTCAAATAGGGGATAAAGTATTAAGTGCCAGAGTTGAAGCGGAATAGCACACGGGATCTATTACCCAGCCTTTTTTTAAATTCCGAAACCTGTACATCACCTTTACCGGGAAAAAAACACCAGCCTCACGAACCATCACCGGCAAAGAAAGGTATCCGGGAATCGCCATTAAATCGATCCTCAACGCCCTGGGCATGGACAGCGAACCCGCTACGAATACGCCGTAACCCGCGAGCTGGAGGTTGATGGAAAGCGCGTGCTTGAACTTGAGCTTGAACATAAAAAACCAAGAGGTAAAACCTAGTGAGAGGGCACTAGCGGGGACGCTTGCGCCAGCTTATTTCTACCCTCTGTCTGCCTGTCTGCTGCCCCTTCACCCTTTCGGCGTAAACGCCTGGATGCCAGTTATTTCGCGACCCAGAATCAAACCGTGAATATCGTACGTTCCCTCATAGGTGTTTACAGACTCGAGATTAACGACATGGTGAATCACACGGTATTCGCCCGATATGCCATTTCCTCCGTGCATATCGCGGGAAACACGGGCGATATCCAGTGCCTTGCTAACATTGTTGCGCTTTGCCAATGAGACCATTGACGGGTGCAGGCGTCCTTCGTCTTTTAGTTTCCCAAGCCTCCAGGCCAGCATCTGCATGGAGGTTATATCGGTTAGCATGTCTGCCAGCTTGGTCTGAGGAAGCTGATTCGCGGCAATGGGCTTTCCAAACTGATGGCGCTCTGCCACATAATTTCTCGCCTTTTGGTAACAGAATTCAGCAGCACCAACGGCTCCCCAGGCTATCCCATAGCGGGCACTGTTCAGGCACATAAAGGGCCCTTTAAGTCCGCGAATGTCGGGGAATGCATTTTCATCAGGCACAAAAACATCTTCAAAAACCAGTTCTCCCGTTGAGGATGCGCGCAGGCTCATTTTGTGTTTGGTTTCGGGAGCAGAAAATCCGTTCATCCCTTTTTCTACAAGGAATCCCCGAATCACCGGTTTATCATCCTTCGACTCTTTGGCTTTGGCCCAAACAACGGCAACATCAGAAATAGGGGAGTTCGTAATCCACATTTTGGCGCCGTTTAATATCCAGCCTCCGTCTGTTTTAAGTGCGGTTGTAGTCATAGAACCAGGATCAGACCCGTGATTGGGCTCAGTTAATCCAAAGCACCCTATGATCTCCCCGGATGCAAGCCGGGGCAAAAAACGCTGTTTTTGTTCCTCTGTTCCGAACTCAGAAATAGGGTACATAACCAGGGATGACTGAACCGACATAAATGAGCGATAGCCGGAATCAACACGTTCAACTTCCCTGGCTACGAGCCCGTAGGCTGTTTCACTTGCGCCAACACCGCCATATTCGGGATCGATGGTAGCGCCAAGTAATCCCAAATCGCCCATTTCCTTTGCAATGTCGAGATCAAAAATTTCATTTTGATTTCCTTCCAGGGCTCTGGGCTCTAGCCGCGTTTGTGCATATTCGCGGGCTGTTTCCATAATCATTTTATCATCTTCAGTCAGCTCAGACTCAAAAAGGTAGGCGTCGTCTATGTTGAATTGATTTTTGGGCATATCTGTAGATCTGTTCGTTTAAATCGAGTGTACTTCGAAGGTAAATAATTCCGAGCCATCAGTCATAAATAATTACGGATTCTCTGAAAATTTATGACTTAATAAACGCCTTTAGAGTCAGCAGACAAATTTCAATCTGTCTGAATAGAACTTTCAATAATTATAACTGCATCTCAAGTCCGCGTATTCCCGTCATTTAATGACGGGCAATACAATCCGGCTTGAATGTTCTGAGGAATGATGAATGGAGTTTGTGGCCGTTACGCCTTCCGTTTCATCATAGTTATTACCGCCGGTATTCAGATTGCGGTCGAACCTTGGAAAGTTAGAGCTTGAAATTTCTATTCTTATGCGATGACCCTCTTTAAAATAGTTACTTGTAGACATCGGGGTAAGATTCACTTCATAAATGTTCCCTTCTTTCATAAATACCTCTTTGTCGTACCCTTCCCGGTAGCGAACCCTCTGAATGGTTTCATCCAGGTTATAGGCCGTACCATCGGGATACACGTCAATCAGTTTGATAGTCACATCAGTGTCTTTTACATCTGATGACAAGTAGAGGGTGGACTCAATAAATCCACTCACTTCAATTCCTTGGTCCAGCGGCTGGGAAGTGTAAACAAGGATATCTTCGCGCAGCTCCATTTCACTTTGATCAAACGCACCGCCCTGCACGGCGTTACCTGTGCAACATACGTTACCACCATAGGAGGGGACAGGCTCCATCGGATCGTATATAAACGTATCCGGCATATCGTTAACCGGCGGGTCTTCAGCCAGAACTCCATCCCCAAGCCTCGAGTTGGCATTGCCGCTGCTGTTTAAGTACCATGTGGTCATCTCAGCCTGTTTTGGCGGCCACTGATCTGCCGTTTGCCACTCGTTACTTCCCATGGTGTAGTATCGAACTCTGGGCAGTTCTTCGGTAATCCCATTCGGTTCATCTTTAAGCCAGAAATCGAACCAGTCGTATATCATTTCGGTGTAGGGAAGGGTCGCATCTCCAACATTTCTTTCGCCGACTACTGTGTTTTCGGTGGCGCGCGTGTAACCGCAATGAAGAGTGGGAGCAATAACCAGGTATTGATTGTCCCTTATTTTGGCATCAGATGCGTTTTCCCGAACGTGATTGTATAGCGCCAGGTTTGGACTTGTTGAAACATCGTACCATGAGACAAACCAAAAGCTTGGCACGCCAAAATCCATATCATCGTGGTAAAGGCCGCTCTGATACCACTCGGGATCGTTGGGTTTTCTCGTAATCATATCTTCATAAATTCCCTCCGGTCCATTTACATTTTTGATGATATCCTGTATAGGAAGATGAGTTAACGCCTCAGACCAGTCAACGGAAGGGTACCGGGGAGCCATGTCGTAAAATCTCTGTAAACGCAGAAGATCTTCCTGTGATATTCCGCGCGGCAGTTCAGGTGCCAATGGGTCGTGCTGAGTCGAGTAGAGCCACGCCGTGAATAACATCTGTCCGGCTCCGCCTCTGTACCAGTTGCCTTGCTCGTAAAACTCACCTACACGCCCTACACCGGCTCCATACCCCTGGGGCACCATAGCAGCATGCGCGGGGTGATCCATCGCCGCTACGGCCATTTGCCACTCTGCAGTAGAAGAGCACCCAAGTGTTCCAATTTTACCATTGCTCCACTCCTGATCCGACATCCATGTAAACGCATCATACCCATCGGTTAGGGGAGTGCCCAAGATATTCCAGTTTCCCTCTGAGAAAAATCGACCACGTTCGTTTTGTACAACATAGGCATATCCCCGCTTTACTGCTTCGTACGCACTATTCAGTGTGCGGTTAGAAACCTGACCATTACGGTAGGTATTAAAGTTGTACGGCGTTCGGGAAAAGATAACCGGGACCGGCTCATCGGTTTTGGGTCTGTAAATGTCGGTGGCAAGGCGAACACCATCTCCCATCGGCATCATCACTTTCTGGTCAATGATGGCAATTTCTTCGAGCTCCTGCAGCATGTTCAAATCCTGGGCTAAAGAAACATCAGCCATAAACAGTATGCAGAAAGTAAGTAGTGGAGTAATAAGAGATTTCATAAGGTACCGGTTTTAAATAAGGTGATCTCTGAATGTACAATTTTCAGTATATAGAACACATTCAAATTACTACAAACAGGTTGGTTGATGACCTGCCAATGCGATTCGATTTTTGAGCGGGTACCCATTTATCCAAAATTTGGGAGGAAGGCACAGGGCGGGGTGCTTCCTCCCAAACTTTGGCAATAATACTTTTTCAGGCCAGTTTTCTTACCAGCTGATTTTCGATCTCCTCGAGGGTTCTATTTTTCGTTTCGGGTACAATTTTCAACACAAAAATCAGCCCGGCAAAAGCGAATAGACCATAAATCAAAAATGTGATGCTATTTCCAAGAGTGGCCAGCTCCCACGGAAAAACAAGCTGTACCAAAAAACTTACGGCGGAATTAATAAATCCAGCAAACGATATGGCGAGTCCCCGCACACGAAGAGGAAAAAGCTCAGAGAACATAACCCACATTACAGGTCCGATAGAGATAGCAAATGAGGCAACAAAACCGATAATTCCAAACAGGATGAGATTGGGGTTCATGTCAATGGCAGCCGTGATGATCGGCGTTTCATTAGCGAGCGCTGCTTCGCTTCCAATTGCGTCGGCCAGTGCCTGTTTAAACAGAACATCATTGGTGTATTGTACTCCGCTCATACTTACTCTTAGTGTTTCTTTATCAATTGTTTCATCCAGTGTTTCAATTGATTCGGGAGTGAGCGTGTAGGTTGCAGAATGAAATCCGTAGGAGAGAATAAACATTGTAATTGCGATACCTGCCATTCCAAAAATGAGCAGTGGTTTTCTGCCCAGTTTATCAATAAAGAGCATGGCCAGAATAGTAAATACCAGGTTGGTGACCCCGACAAGAATAGCTTGCATAAAAGAGGCGTCGGTACCAATGCCGGACTGCTCAAAAATCATTGGAGCGTAAAAAAAGACCGAATTGATTCCGGTAATTTGCTGAAGAATTGCCAGGGAAACACCCACAAGCAGTACCAGCCGTAATGCGGGCTGAAAAATCTCCCTGATAGATACTTTTTCTTTGTTTTTATCAGCTTCCAGGCTTTTTATTGCGTCCTGAAGCTGTTTTTCGGCCTCATCTTCGCCTACTAAATTTACAAGTGTCTTTTTTGCTTCGGAGGTTTTGCCAACGAGGATTTGCCATCTTGGGCTCACGGGGACAAAGAAAAGGCCGATGAAGTAGAGAATGGCGGGCAGAGTTTCCAGCCCCAGCATCCAGCGCCAGGTGTACTCACTAAACATTAGTGATTGAGCCCAGGAAGCCTCGGACTGAGCCCACTGTAATATCATGTAGTTTGTAAAGAATGCAG